>Ga0209127_100405_pt1 | contig 15044 bp, 7 predicted proteins | sample LakSupMetagenome_FD_187469 | JGI IMG/M metagenome (GOLD analysis project Ga0209127, IMG submission 187469) | Freshwater microbial communities from Lake Superior, Canada - Sta WM archaea (SPAdes) (version 2) | ecosystem: Environmental > Aquatic > Freshwater > Lake | place: Lake Superior, Canada...
GGGGGGGGGGGGGTTCCTGAAGTCTCCACTATTTAGCTGTAGGTGCCAAGGTGCGGCTTTGTTGGTGGTGCCAGTCGAGTGAAGCTAGAAATACGCGGCCACCCGATCGCTACTTCCACCAGGCACATCGCTGTCCTGCAAGCTCTCGAAGAAGCTGGAGCGGGACGATTCCACCATGGCGGTTCCCTCGTCGCAGCATATAAACCCGCTCGCCTACCACCCTTCCCTCTACCAGTCGCCCAACGCGATCCCCCCACGCACGTCCTCGACGGGGCAGCAGAGTCTAAGCCAAGCAGCGTCATCGCCCCCCTCAGTCGCCAAACCCGTCCTCCGACCCGTGCCCGAAGCAGACTGGCTGGCCGGCGGTCCATCAGTCGTCCCCCAGCCAGGCCACACGCGCAACAAGTCCTCGCGCAACGCCTCTCTCACCAGCGCCCTCCCGCCCACATCCTTCCTCGGCGTCACCATGGCCGCCGGCACGTCCCAACAACCGCCGCCTCCTCCAGACCCCAACCGCTTCGCGACCGAAGACCTCAACGCGACGGTGAGGCGGTGGACCGCCGAGAAAGAAAAGGTGGTTACCGGCCCGTTCGACTACCTATACAACACCCCGGGCAAAGACTTCCGGTCGCAGCTCATCAAAGCGTTCGACGCGTGGCTCGAAGTGCCCCAAGAGTCCCTCGAGATCATCACCAAGGTCGTCGGCCTCCTGCACACCGCCTCGCTGCTCGTCGACGACGTAGAAGACAACTCGCGCCTGCGCCGCGGCATCCCCGTCGCGCACTCCATCTTCGGCATCCCGCAAGCCATCAACTCGTCCAACTACGTGTACTTCTGCGCCCTGCAAGAGGTGCAGAAGCTCCGCAACCCAAAAGCCATCACTGTCTTTACCGAGGAGCTGATCAACCTCCACCGCGGCCAGGGCATGGACCTCTACTGGCGCGACAGCCTGACGTGCCCGACCGAGGACGACTACCTCGAGATGGTGGGCAACAAGACGGGCGGGCTCTTCCGGCTGGGCATCAAGCTGATGCAGGCCGAGAGCCGGTCGCTGATCGACTGCGTGCCCGTCGTCAACATCATCGGCCTCATCTTCCAGATCGCCGACGACTACAAGAACCTGTTCAGCAAGGAGTACACGGACAACAAGGGCATGTGCGAGGACCTGACCGAGGGCAAGTTCAGCTTCCCGGTCATCCACTCGATACGCTCCGACCCGACGAACCTGCAGCTGCTCAACATCCTCAAGCAGAAGACCGAGGACGAGGGCGTCAAGCGATATGCCGTCGCGTACATGGAGCGGACGGGCAGCTTCGAGTATACCCGGAGAGTGCTGGACGTATTGACTACGAGGGCGAAGCGGATGATCGACGAGGTGGACGAGGGGAGGGGCAGGGCCAACGGGGTGCACAAGATTCTGGAGAAGATCACTGCCATCACTGCCGCTTAGGAAGCGTGGCCGGCAGGCACAGCTCCGGGGGAGCAGGAGCCGACGAGATACACATTGCAGGATCTGCTGGGCTACTATAGGCGTTCGGGGTTTTACGTCGGTTGAGTTCTTTCTGAGATACCTCCTCTCCTTTACTCGGTATTTGTTGAAGATTATGGGAGGGATTGCGTGGTGCCTGTCAGCGGTTTGTTCCTATTTTATGTTGGCCGAGGCAAATGGCAGCGAGCACTCTGACCAGGGAGGATACCCCAGTGGCGTGGCTTTCTGACGACGATGAGGTCGTCGTTCAACGGTGCTTGTACGTCCAGTGTTACAGCGATATCTTATGGAGAAAGGCCGCGTATCGCGTTCGCCGGCCGTCAACTTATCCGTTCCTCGCGCTGGACGAACGTGCGATCGTCTGAATACCTTGTTATGCCAGTTACTTCACACCGCTCGGAGTGACAATCTCTTCGCTTTCAATGAAGCACCTCGATCAGGCATGTACAAATACTCTGTCTGATGCTGTCGCGGCTTGTATATCTCCCAACGGGAGCTTGCCACACAACAACCTTGCCAATCGTCAGGTGCGAATGAGTCCGCAGGGGATGAATCAGCTTATATACTTGTATCCCTTACCCAACCACATGAACAACCGCACAACCGTAAACATCCGCCTCATGCTAGCTGCAGGAATCGCTTCACATCTGCCTCCAACTCGCTAAACGCAATGATATGCCAACAAAGCCGGGAAGCGCCACCACCACCATTCTAACTCGTCATGCAAGCTTCGAAGCCGTAGGCTTCCTGTCACCGACCTCCTTCGCCGCCCGGTCCCTCAATATCTTCCTGAGGATCTTGCCAGACTGTCATCACACACGGGTGGTGGTTAGCTCGTTGCTCTCACACAAGCTCGCACAGCTCACAAGAAAAGGAAAGTGGAAACTCACAGGATTCTTCGGCACCTCATCCACAAACACCACCCCGCCCTTCAACTGCTTGTGCCTCGCGACCCTGCCCGCCATCCACGCCGCGATCTCCTCGGGAGTCGTCTTGGCCCCCTCCGCGACGACCACGTACGCCCTCGGCAGCTCCTCCCCGCCGATCGTCACGCCGACCACGGCAGCGTCGACGACGTCGTGCCTCTCGAGCAGCACGGCCTCGAGCTCCGCGGGGGCGACCTGGTTGCCTTTCACCTTGATCAGCTCCTTGAGGCGGTCGACGATGTGGAAGGTCCCCCCGGGCCTGTACTCGTCCACGTAGCCGATGTCGCCGGTGCGCAGCCAGCGGGTGCCCGTGGCCGGGTCGGTGACCATGGTGTCCGCCGTGGCCTGGGGCTTGTTCCAATACCCTCTCATGAGCGTGGGGCCCGTGACCCAGATCTCGCCCGGGGTCTTGGGGGCGGTGATCTCCGTGACGCCGTCGAGGTCCATGATCTTGGCGCGCGCGTTGGGCATCAGCTCGCCCACGCCCGAGATGTCGGACCGGTCCTCGATCCGGGTCGGGTCCCAGGAGAGGCAGGTGCAGGTTATCTCGGTCATGCCCCACCCCTGCCGGACGACGACGGTGTTGGGCGGGAAGAGCTTCTCGACCTCCTCCATTATCTCGGTCGACAGCGGGGCGGCGCCGCAGCCTATCGACTCGAGGGAGGAGAGGTCGAAGTTCTTGACTATCGGGTGCTTGGCCAGGGCGACCACGATGGGGGGCACGACGGTGAGGGAGTTGATGCGGTATTTCTGGACGTAGGTGAGCATCTTGACGAAGTCGAAGGAGGGCATGATGTAGACGGGGATGTTGCGCCGGGGGCAGTTGGCGATGAAGTAGGTCTGCCCGAAGGCGTGGTAGAGGGGCAGGAAGCCGAGTTGGGAGCACCGGGCCAGCTTTTCGGGGGCTTCCGGGTCGAGCTCGGTGACGAAGGTGACGCCCACGCCGTTGGCCACGTACGAGGTGTGGCTGATCTCGACGCCCTTCGGGACGCCCGTCGTGCCGCTGCTGTAGTTGAGGCAGCAGGTCGTGCTCTCGGGGGAGGCCGGCTCGACCCAGTCCCAGGTCTTGGCGCGCTCGAGGTCCGCGGCGGAGAGGAGCTCCGTCCAGTGCCGGACGCCGTCTGCTGTCCGACCGGCCTTGCCTGGTCTGGGGGACGCGGAGTGCGTCACCTCTGCGCCGGGCGTGTCGCCGCCGAAGATGAAGATCTTGTTCTTGGGAAGCCCGGCCTCCTTGGCCGCTTCCAGTGCCGTGTCCAGCGCCGCCTCGGCCACGAGCAGGACCGAGGCGCCGCTGTCCTTGAGCTGGTAGGCCAGCTCCCTCGCGACGTAGGTCGGGTTGGCACCCGTGAAGATGGCGCCGGCCATGAGCACGCCCATGAAGAAGGAGGGGAAGTACAGGTTGTTCCCCGAGAAGACGAGGACGCGGTCGCCCGGCTTGATACCCTCACTCTGCAGGCCGAGGGCCACGCGCTTCCCCAGCAGCCGGTAGTCGGACTTGGAGAGGAAGTGCGTGTCGGGCCGCTCCGGGTCGATGAAGAGCTTGGTTTCCGGCAGGGGCTCGCGGGAGGAGCCGAAGACCCATTGCTGCAGGGAGCAGCGCGGGATAGGCGCTGACCAGCGGGATTCGAGAGGCATCTTGAGTCGGTGAGAGAGGGTGCTACAGGTGATATTGAGCCTATACGCCTTCCCGATGGTAAGTTGGCGAAAGCCGGCGGACAGGCGTGATGAGAACTCACCAGGGAAGACGGCGAGTGTATCGGCGACTGTACCGTGACCTTTTATCCAACGATGTCCAGGCGCGATGAGTTGCCTCGTAGATGCCGGTTCATGAAACGGTGAAACACCCGAAACCTAGCGACGCGCGTGAAGTTGAGCTGAACGAGCGGGCCCCGGCGACTTTAAGAGGCCCCAGCGGTGCCTCAACGTCCTTGCCGTGCTGTGCATTCAGAGCTACCGACGGACCTACTTGGCTTTAGTCCGGGCGAACACTGATGTGGCGGTTGGACCTACATGCCTATACTGGTATGGAGCTAGTAGGGTCAAGGAGCGGGGGTGAACCCAACGTCAAGCCCCAGCTTCGATTTGCCCCGGCCGCCGATTGGCCGGATGCCGAAAGACTCGAAGCCAAGATATGGGGTTGAAGCTATCGTCGACGCTATCCCCGCACGCTTTCCCCACGAATCGATGATCCACTGAGAGGGGGAACCGAGGCTTCTTTTTCTTAAGGTTGTTCCCGCCGTCAGCACTGTATATCTCTCACCAGGGGAACTCGGTGAACTGCTTTCCCGGTTTAGCCCGTCGGATTCTTGAATCATGAGGTCATTCAGTGTCGGACGACGAGCTGGTATGTGTTGGAAGGAAGATTAGCGATGAAGATGGAAGTCCATCCATTGCACCTCAGCACAACGGATATGTCTCATCCACGTCGCTTGTGTCGGCGGTCGGAGCACGGCACGTCGACCACAGCGTCATCTCCCCCGCATTGTCTCCTCACTCGTTTCCTCCATCTACTCTCTATTTCCAGCAAGAGCTCTAACGTCGACACACACCGCCGCGGCGCAACCACGTCCGGCACAAGGACGAGGACAAGGCGCGGCGCGACACCGCCTATCACATCAATATATTGCCGCCGGGTCTCTCAGCCCAGTGAGCGCAGCCTCCCAGGGCGACACGAGACAGTGTCTCATCTAATCGGATTTCGTGACACCGGCACCATCGTGTGATGCTCGTGCAGCCACAGGCCAATCATGCTTATTAGGTTGCCGCCTTTTTCCTTTCTTGGTCCGACGTCGAGTCACCGTTTTCTCGGCTTCGGGTCGTAAGCGGCAATCCGCGAAGAAAGTATTGTCTCTACAGCTGGTGCTGTCGTTCCCAGCTGTGCGGTTGGTCTTCAGACATCGGTTTCTGCAAGCAAGCCACAGGCTACGAGCCGGTCGGAGATTATGGTTAGGCTGGGCAGGAAGTATATTCCTGCTCGCCAACCGCAACAGACACGACATGGTTGACTCCTGGGGTGGAAGCCTCCTTCGGACAGTTATCTGTCACCGACACCGACCTCGCTTAGCGGCTGCAAGGCTGTACCGAGGACGCGCATCATGGAACGTCACCGCTCGAAAGCTTGTGTGTTGTTCCTGCATCGGTCTCGCGCGTCTTGTGGCAGTCAGCGGACAGCGAAGTCGCAAACCAGCCAAGAGAGCTCCTTTGCCGGGGAGATATGTACTGTGCTCCTTGTAGCACCCAGAACCGCGCGCTGGATTCGTCCCAGTGGAAGGGGTTAGCGACGAGTAGCACGAAAGCAACCGGGCACAGAGAAAATTACCCGGTCGGTATCCAAGCTCTCTCATCACTGTGTGCGGCAACACTTGTGCTTCGGAACCGTGCGAGCTTATTCCGACGCCCGTTGGTCAGGGTTTTGCTCTTCGGTTGCGTCGCAACCTGAGGATGCCACGCATTGGGATGCTGTATTCTCCTTAAAGCCCCGGGGAGGACAACGGACGGTTTTGCTGACAGGAGGTGGCGGAAGCTGTGCGAGAGGAGAAGGGTTCGGGATCAAACCGCCTGGTAGTCCATGTGCTGCCGTTGACGAGGCGTACAACTGACGGCAGATCCTTAGCGAGGCCCTGTATCTTACAGGGATCATCACAGCAGGAGACAAGGGGGATAGCAGAGTCTAGGCAGACCATGGACTTCTGCCCGTGCTAGTCTTTCCAGCCAGATATCGCGGAGGTACGGAAAGGACCACGACAATGGACGCGAGGCAAACAATTGGGAGTGGAAGCCGGCCTTAAGTGCGACGTGCCTACCTCTGACGTGATTTCATCAACTGAGGTCTGCTCTCTTTCCTTCCACCCCGTTCTCGATGCCGGAGGTCGTCACGAACATCCTGCGGTACTCATCTCAACTTGTCGCCAGAGTTGAGTAGAGATCTACCGAGAAGCAAGTTGAGACCGGACAAGAGTTGCTGTGAAGTCATCCGGTGCTCTTCGCCGTGCCGGCTGGTGAGGGACATCTAACTGCTCTAGAAGTGGTAGTTAAGTATGAGGCAGGAATGACACGCTGTGATGAGACTTGCCATACTCTACCGGCGGCCCTAGATTTCCTTGACAGACGTACAAGCTGCAGCGTCACCCATCTCGAGCGCTTTATCTGTGAACTTGGTCGCCACACATGAGACCGGAGGGCAAGGCAAGAATCGTCGATCTTAGATATGTCTAGGTAGCAATGGCCTATAGCCACTCCGTCCTACGGGCGAGAGGACGACTCGGTGCTTATATTGGAGGGGAAGACCTGCCGATGGCATCCGAATCCAAGTGTTGACTTGGTACACCCGGTTTAGAGGGCAATGGCGATGAAGCTGCTAACTGAATAGCGTCACAAATCGTCCGCCCGTCGCTGAGTGCCTTGCAAACTCCCGTCTGCTTACAGGTAATCATGTGCATGGTACCTGCTTCGCTCGTCCCCCCGGCTTGGCGGTACAACTTCTACAACACCATTCTACCTGCAGTTCTCAGGACAGTATAAGCGGGCATGTTTCGGGCAGACTGATGTGCGCCTCAGCAGTGGTGGATGGAGATGGCCGGGCTAGGAGACATCTGTTGGCGTGAATTGAACTCAATGTCGACTCGAATAGTGGAGGACGAAGGCCTTATTCGGTATGGACAAGTGTTACTAGTATCTGTATATGGCACTTGCGACTTGTTGGGCTGAAACAAGCGGATAGAGAGCTGGAATGCGTATGGTGTCTTTCTGTAGCGGCATGGAATCATGTTGCTGCATTGGTCCTGAGCTTCTAGCAGCGTCTATATGTTGCGCCGTCCACCAGTTTCTGCAACATAATCATCTGCGGTAGGCGCAACTGACGGCGAGGAACCCATAATCGCGGGATTTCAGTGCCTTCATACACTGTATTCCATGCTGGGTTCCAGGTTGTCCATGAACATTAGCATGGGAGCCAAACGTGCTTGCAGATTGTATTCACATGGCCCTGGAGTACTTCAAGTGTGTCATCAAGTCGTTATTTCTCGACTTCATGGAGTCCTCCACAACTTCCATATTGCGATAACAGGTGCCACGCCTTACGTCTGCTCACTGAATGATCTTGCCTGAGCGGCTTTATCGCTTCGGACACGGGAGCCAGCGAATCTAGCTGTCTTAACGACCTTGTTGAGGAATATTTTGTTGGCGCAGATGCACCGTCCAACTTGCAACCATCCTCACTCTCCGGATCATTTCAGGATAAAGAAGTCTGCTGCCAATACCAACGCTTCTTTATTATGTCTACGTTTTATGACGTAGAGTACGCAGTGCCGCACTTTCGCTCGCTTCCTCCTTATCTCTACAGAGTTCAGCCTGCGGAGTCGGAGACCATGGTCCACCCGGACGGGTGCTTTGAAGCTCTCCGTCACGTTCCTTCTGAGGATTACGCATGGGTGAGGACCTGCTTGCTCGAAGCTCTGCGATACCCTACACCGTTCATCTTTGTATGGGGCAATGAAGGTACGCTCCAGGAGTCCTGAGTCCTTATGAATCCGAGGCAGAGACGTTGTCGGGTTGACTGGCTAATGCGATACATGTCTCTGCAGACATCGCGATGCGACACCTCGGACCAAATGACGTGGTGTTCAGGATTGACACAAGGACCCTACGTCGATGCCATGTGAACTTGGTAACTGCAACGCCCATGTGGCAGCCACCGTATATGTATCCAGGCTGCGAGGTCCCGCCTGACCCCTGGCCAAGCTTCAGTTCCCCGTCAATTCTCCGGGAAAGCTGGCTGCCCGTTTGGTGCAACTTCTACATGCCCAACAACATCGAGAGGCTGTACACGCCCGGTTGTTGCATGGTTCTTTCTGCGATGGATGCACTGCGGCCTACCGAGTTCGAAGAGACTTCTTTGAGCAGATGGGGGTGGTTGATCTTCGACTACATTCCCGGTGGGATGGCTGAGCGGATCTATCCTTAATAAGTAAGATCCTTTGGCCCAATGGTACAGTAACATGTTTCGACCATGCGGGTGATGCGGTAGACTAGACAGCGCCTCACAGAGGGTCTTGGATGAGGAACTGACAACGAGTCTCAGGTTCAACCAGGTGAATGCGGGCCACCGTACCGCTCCGGTGACGATAACAATAACAGCGCCGCCTATGAACGCCCCGGATACGGAGGAAACAGAATAGGCTAGCGCCACATCAGGGGCCAAAGCAAATGGACCACAGGATCGAGAAATGTCAGATGAGGGAGACGACATCGCCGCGGGACCGCCCAGGGAGTGCTGAGGCGCCTTGTCTCCCTGATGTGAGCGATGGCAGGATGGCGTCTGATCTTGGAGTTCCAATGCATACGCATCGTGTGTTTGGGGAATGGTCATATAACAGCGAGTCAAACGGTACAAGGTTAGTCTGGTGTGGTCTCCGTGGAGGCGACGTGGTTGAACCTTATATCTCTATCAACCACTCGCTTTAGGTTATAGAATAGCGTATGATCCAGGAGAAGGTTTAACCATTTACACCAGACATTATAGTGTTCGACCTAGCCAACTATAAGCATCCCATGGGAAATAGTCCTTCAAAAAGGCATGATGTCCTCCCTTTCGCCCTCTTCACCCTCTCTTGTAGTCTTACGTTCTCGACACCACGGTCCAGCTGTGAACAAGGCATCATCACGTATACCCCCTACACAAACCGCCTGCCACATATTTCACGTCCTGGTCCCCCTTGTATACACTATAGCACTGCTCCCAATCCCATTTCATACCTCCCATCATCATCATGGCCCTGCGTGGCTTCGAACACCTTAACTTGCCCGCAGCGAGACACCCGAGGCGGTTCTACCGCGTCCAACACAGCAACTCATACACGAGCCAAGACGAAGTCACCGGGGAATTCCACGCAGAAGGCCGGCTGACGCAAGGTTCGGCACGCTGCCTCCCGCACTTCCTCAAGAGGATCAACCTTGTACGCCAAGTCAACGGCACGAGTCACTGGGCGGGACTGGAGACGCCGTATATCTCTGTGTTTTACAAGAGGGGTAAGAAAGATCTGTCCACATCCTCACCTATGTCTTTCACCATGGCCCGTTGTGCATTTCCATGTTTCGATATCTGTCACATGTCGCAAGTTGCAACGCGCCACACAAATCTAGTTTTCCGCAGCAAGTCCGAAGAGACGAAGTTCGGCCCGACACCTTTGCGAAACACAAATAAGGCACAAAATATGGGATGAGAAGCAGGCCATACTGGGGCCTCCTGGGCTGGATTAGTCACACTGCAGAGGTTCCTCACAGATGCCATGACGATTCGACTTTCCCCGACACATAATAACCGAGTGCGACTGACTTCACGTAACAGAGCACGCCATGGCCCACGCCAGATCCCTCCTCCGCCGGGGCCGCAGCGACGTCGTCGTTTTGGGCTAGCAGCGAGAACGAGGGGAGGAGGGAGGAGAGTGGGAGTCTGGTGGCGCAGGATGGGAGTCACAGAGGTGAGAGTAGTGCGGATGAGGCCGAGACTGAGAGCGATGACGAGGACGATTATTACGACGGTCATGCTCTTGGATGTGGGTGAATTGGCAAGCGCGGTTGGGACGGGCATTTGTTGTAGACAGTAATGCTCTGTGCAGAAGGTAAGTAGACCCGAACTACACCATCTACCTGTACCTGCTAGTCATGAACGACTGAGAAGAGAGAACGGGACCGTCTCCTCATCCAACCCGATAACCACCCTAGTAATCAACCCTCACAACCTCCCCACTCCTCCTCAGATCCTCAATCAACCTCCTCCCCTGCAGCGTATCTTCCTCCCCCTTCCCCTCCCTCCACGGCTCCCTGAGCGCCGCATCAACCCACTCCCTCACCTCCCCCAGCTCCGAAATCCTCTTCACGTACCCCCTGCTCCCCTCCCCAAGCCTATCAACACTCCCCACATACGTCCGGCACCTCAGCACGAACGGCGCGAAGAAGGCGTCCACGGCCCCAAACTCCCCGCCGCACAGGAACGGGCCCCCGAACCGCGCGAGCGCCTCGGTCCACAGCTCGTCCAGCCTCTCGAACTGCCTATCCGCGGCGGGAGAGAAGGGGTTGGATGATAACTCCACCCGCAAGCCGACGTTGAAGTACATCTCGTGCCTCAGCTCCGCGAAGCCGCTGCTGTGCACCTCGGCCGCCGCGGACCTGGCCCAGGCGCGCTTCTCTAAGCCTCGAACGTCGCTGAGTCGGGGCCATATCGCTAGCTCCGGGTGCAGGTCCGCGATGTAATCCGCGATGGCGAGGGAGTCCCAGACGACGATGGGGTCCTGCGGGGTGAGTGCGGTGGGGGACGGTGGGGAGGAAGGGGAAGATGGGGGAGAGGGGTCAAAGGACGGGAAGTGGTGCAGGCACGGGACGCGGGCGACGGGGCTGAAGGACTTCCACTGCGGTTGGCGCCCGCCGCCGTGGCCGCCTTCGAAGGGGTGGAGGTGCTCCTCGAAGGGGATGGAGAAGTGCTTGAGGAGCAGCCAGGGGCGGAGGGACCAGGAGGAGTAGTTCTTGTTTGCAATGTAGAGGTGGTAGGTCCCGGACATGCTGGCGGTGAGACTGAGGGACACGAGACGAGATGGGCTTGAGGAATAGATGATGGTATTGGGATTCCGGATGGTGGATGTGAAGAGGCCGGTGTGAAAGTGCTTGAGATTGGAGTTGTCTGGAATATGGGGTCGGGTAGAAGCGACTGACGTCGTTGAGGAGGTTGCTTTAGCACGGCACAGAAATTCTTGGCACGCCTTTCCCATGATGGATTGAGCTTACTCACCACCCCCACGGGAGCTAACTCACCTTGCCCATCTACACGTCTGTTCATAGATTCCCTCCAGAGTTAATACACAGTCCGGCTATGCAGGCAGCTCGCCATGAAATCGGGAAAGCAGCCTGTGCTTTAAGGCGACCGTCGGCCTCGGGCCGTGTGGGGACCGGGCCCAAAACCGGCAAGAGGCCGAACGACGGAGTCGAGTCTTGGCGCCGTCGGGCTGCTCCGATGATCGACAGGTACCCGTCGCTAGCACGCGAGACCTTTTGGCGGCATCACATGTCTCGGCTGTGGAATGATGCCTTATTTCGATCCTGGGGGAGCAGTCGATCTCGGACGATAGAAGGTGATATCAAGGGACTGACCGGCATGTGCGATCTCGATCTGGCAGTGTGGTTTGTCGAGGGATAGACCTGGGAGAGGCTGGTCTTACGGCGATCAATCAGGGTGCGATAGTCAGTGCGAAAGGGACTATTCGTGTTTGGGTTGACCATGCCCGGCGGGGAGCTGGTATTTGTGTGCATGTGATAATACACAGTTCTCGTTGTGACGACCTGGCCAGAGCAGGCCACGCGCTTCCTCATTTTCCGGTGCACCTTGACGATAACAAGCAAAGCAGACTCCTATTATGCTCCCAAGAATTTTGTAGTAACCCCATGTCCCGGTTGCGCTCGAACGCATGCAAAGAAGCAACCCCGAGACACCGCGCGCGAACCTGTACAATCCGATGTGATTATGAATACAGTGAAGGAAAAAGACCCTTGCTGATATCTTCATATCTTCTTGGCCACCCAAGTTAGACTTAGTATCTAAGCGACAGGAGAGAATGTGACCGAGGCGCACATCATGTGTCCCGCTCGATTACAGCTCAGTGCTTGCGCATGCTGGTGGGCCAGTGATCCGTCCGAAAGCTGACGGGGCTCGGGGGCGGAGGCGCAGGGACCGAGTAGTCGTGCTCCCGGGCTGCGTCATTTGGCGAGACGGGTGAGCTGCTCTTGTTTGCTAGCGTGGCGTTGATGCTGGCGTAGAGGTCCTGGGATGTCATCAGGTGCGGCAGACGGCGACCTGGCGCGATAGGGATGGGTGATGCAATTTGCGAAGGCATTCTGATGGTGTGTGTTGGATGGATGATGTGAGATGTGCTGCTAAAGAGCATGTGTTAGCGCACGTTCAGTTCACTGCACCAAGAATGTAGGAGTAGACTCACTCTTTACTGGCGTCCCGAGGATCAATACCACGGAACAGGAAGGGTGCAGATTCTGGCAAGAAAACAGAGCTCCCAGCAAGATTTTATGTCGTGCCGAGGTGACGAGAGCGAGAAAGGGGTTGCCTGGAATGAAGGGTTGTTGCTGTCGTACGTGCGTTGTTGGCCTGTGGTGCAAGGTAGGTTCCAGGGTCACGGTATTGGCCCGAGGTTATCAAGCCAGGAATGACCGAACCACAAAGCGCACAAGCTGGAAGTCCCGGAAGCACCTGGTTGGACGCGAATACGGCAGGAACACAAAAACTGATCTTGAAGGCAGCCAAATAGAAACGAGTTGGTGGTTGCACAAGCTTGGAAGGACCGTAAGCTGGGGAAATGTTGTCGCCGTGGATGTTGGAGTCGGGATCAAGGTACTGACTAAACTAGCGAAGCAAAGTTCGAGAGGGCGGATGCAGCAGGAACGAAAAGAAACCAGGGAGGGACGCGCCGGTCAGGAACGGCCGGTTGGTATTTGTACGAGACGAAAGCTGGACTGTGTCAAGAGCGGAAAATGATTTTCTTTTTTCTGTTCCGTTGCTTTTTTCTCACCCCTTGCACAGTGGGCACCGGAGGAATTTGCAGCCAATTCAGGCATGTAAGTCAAGGCCTGTGCTTGTGGTCCACGCAGAAGGGCCGGGGCGATGCACTAGCGGCCAAACAGAAGGGCTCGGATTGATGCGACGGAATTGCATGGACGGAGGAATGCTCTTAAGCAAGGTTGGTGATCTTCTGTGCTGAGCCGTATTTCGGCTGAGAGGACATCTGGTACGACATGCATGCACCTTGCAGCAGTCTGGTGCGGACAGGGAGCAAGCAGGAAAGTTACTTTGCCGGCGCATCCTTGGTTCAGGCACACAGGGCTACGGTACTGACAACTCCCTTTTCAGTCCTCATTCGCTAGTGAGATCATAGTATGCTCCTGTTGGCTTGCCCAGTTTGAATCCGACACATCAGGGTTGCTTCACAGCAAGCCACTGCGCGCCTTGGAATAGCCAAGCCCGTCACATCCAACACAGCAGTTGTGTTTGCCGCTGTGATTCCTCCCAGCCAGTGTTCGTATCCTGTGTCTGTGAGTCTTACTCGCCCTGCTGCCACGGACAAATCTCCTGACCCCAACCCAGTACAGAGGACGGCAGACAGGGCAAGAAAGAAACGCTCTGGCATGTCGATCTGGCCGGCCAACAAGGGCGGTTTCATTGGTGTGGCTCCTTCCGAGCTCCCCGGGTGGTCTTCCGGGCTGCGCTATCCCGCTTTAGAGCGCTAACCCAGGCAACATTGAGCCAAGTCTGGGGTGTGCAGTGTGGAGACTGCCATAATCTGGGGCAGCGTGTGGAGAGCGGCCGGATTCCTGGGATGTCAGAAGAACAAAAAATCTTTGCCGGCTCTTCTGCCGTCTCTCCTTTTCATCAAACAGGCAAGATGACGAGTGCCGGCCGCGCACAGATACAATATTTGGCCAAAGGAGCATGCTCGCTCCGGCTGTTCCGTCTCATGTTCTCTTGGTCCTCTGCTCTCTAGCCTTGGAGCCAGTTCTGACGAGATTCGGGGCAGCATGAGTCGGTGAGCAAGTCGGTGTGCGGTCTGTTTCCCATCAACCGGATGTCGCTCCGGACGAGAAGGATGGAGCAGGGATCACAGTCAGCGTGGGGGAGTCAACTCCATCCTCCTCGTATGTCGGGTTGTACAACTGCTAGAGGATACGTACACGTGTAGGACGACGTCGCAGAAGGACACATCATCCTTTCCCGATATCTCAAGGCGAACAATCAAGCCTTGGCTCGGTTGGCAAGTTGCATCACGGTTGCTGGCATTGACAGCGCCATGCCAAAACAACAACACAACATCTTCGTTCTCAGCCATTCCAACCCAGTCGTCCCATTCCAAGGGCGAGAAAATCTCCTGACGACTGATTTAACCCCTGTGACCCTTGTCACTCCTCGGCTCGACCCCTGGCTTCGGCCGTTTGAGGAATTATTCTGGAACCCCAAAGAGACCCACGGTCGGTCAGGCAATGTGTTATCATGCAGCAAGAAATACTCCGGCTTTCGGGTTAATCTGCCGTGGATTCATGCTACGTCCCCAATTCATGCTGAGCAGGAAGCTTCCCCAGACTTTCCAGTCCAGCGGAACTCCGTCCCACAGCGGTGTCATGTCATTTGACTTGCGTGTCCTCTCCCAGAGTACACATACAGCCGTCCGAAGGCTGGGAGACGGGCCAAGTAATGTACAGCTTGCTTCTGTCATAACTGCGGCGTGCATGACCGTATGCAAGGCGGCTCGCTACTGCACAGTCATCTGTGACTGCGATCAGCTAAGTGGCTGCAATGTCGCCGCGGAGAACCACTCACCGAACTGCATCATCACCTCTCTCCCTTTCATTCGTCTGGCATCCTACCTCCGATTAAAGCTTGCGTGTCTACTGCCCTTTTTGTTGGCCTTTCAGTCTCTGCATCTGAGACGTGCGGATTCTCCTGGACTTCAGTTTGGAGCGTCATCACATCCCGGCTGCATCCGGCGGGCGAAAGAGGACCAGAAAGAGGCTGTATGCCTTCGCGTGCTTGTATTATTTGCGCCGTCATCTCTGTTTGCAAGTACTTTGTGATAGCTCTG
>Ga0209127_100406_pt1 | contig 15018 bp, 8 predicted proteins | sample LakSupMetagenome_FD_187469 | JGI IMG/M metagenome (GOLD analysis project Ga0209127, IMG submission 187469) | Freshwater microbial communities from Lake Superior, Canada - Sta WM archaea (SPAdes) (version 2) | ecosystem: Environmental > Aquatic > Freshwater > Lake | place: Lake Superior, Canada...
GGGCCGCGAGTCGCACCCGACCGCCAGGCGCGTGAGCGCCGCCGCCCCGTCGCAGGGCCCCAAGGGCGACGCGTGGAGCGGCGTGCCGCGGCGCAGCGTCGAGGCCCTGAACAAGAGCGGCAGCATCATCTCGGGGGGTTTCTACGGGGCCGACGACGGGTCCGCTGCCGGCGGCGAGGAGGGTGCCGCGGAGGCGGGCGGGAGGCCGCGGGCTGCTACGGGGTCCAGCACGCTCCCCGGCGTCGCGGAGGATGACGACGAGGACCGCATCGATGCGCGGAACGCGGCGAGTCGGTTGGCGACGAGCACGTTTTAGGGGGGATGGTTTGGTCGGACGTTGAAATCCGTGGCTGGGGGTTGGGACTTGATTATTTACTGGAAGACCCCAGTGAGGAGTCGGGCGGCAGTAGTGAGCGTGTGTCAAGGCGGGAGTCAAAGGGGAGGTGAGATGACTGTGTATCGCTGCTAGTATTCTTCTCTGTCCGTAGATAGCGAATGTGTTGGTATTGAGCGCGTCTGCCCCCCCTTGGCTGAAAGAAGTCTCTCGATCTGCTTGTCATGGTTGTTTCGTGCTGGACTCTCGGAGCTCCTGCAGGGTAGATAGATAGCCTCATCCTACAAGTACCGACTCACACATCGAGCAGCGGTTTCGGAGCTCGTGAAGATGACCGGTCAGATTTCATGGGCATAGGCGCGTTCACTCGATGGTATTGCCGGTGTGCGGGACTGATAAAACTATGCATCCGGTCGTGTGGCGGGGGGGGAGGACGCATCATGCAGTATTACGCCAGAGCGGTCGGCCTTGGGCAGTCCCGCCGACATTGTGCGACACAAAGGTACAGAAGGGGGGGGTTAAAGAATAGATGTCGTGTAGTGGGTGTGGTCCGCGTCTGCCGCCGCAGTTGTTCGCAAGAAAAGTGCAGCCCGGCGTCAGATACCGCAATGGTTCTGATAGAGGCTGCTCTCGCCTATCTCGCATATCTCAGCTTATGCTGATTTGCGATATGGCCTCGCTCTGGAGGGTAGGTATACGTCAGTTTACAGAGCGTAGAACTTAAATTCCCAGCCGTGAGAGGCAGCAGCTTAATGTCTACCGGCGCCGCGCCCCATGCAGGTGGATGCAAGGTGCTACTTGCCGCGGCAGCCATTCCCCTTGCCGCAAGTGTGCACTTGACAGCGGTGTTTACGCTTCACCTTGCTGTCTTGTTGATAGCTGGGGTATAGCTGCCAACCGGGTTCCTGGTTTCGGCGACATGGGCCGGTGACACATGCTTCCACCATGTAGCACGCCGGTGATAGCAGCTTTGACCGACGAGAGAGGACGACCCATTCTACCCTTGCATTTGCGTGATGATGCGCTTCGTAGCATCGGCTCGAAGTCTCGCAGCATTATCGACTGTGGTCCGAGACGAGTGAACGTGCCTATCCTGATTCCTCAGCACCATTAGCGTGTACCTTGACGCTGGACCACAACTGGCTTCAGGATTAGGGGAGGAATGGTTTGACAGCGGCACGGCGGCAGGACGGAATACTATCCCATACTTTTCAGCGGCAAAAGGGTAATATAAAGCAATATCGGAACAGGCGCCTGGGACGGCCCCGATGTGACGGGAATGCTTCTGGAAGCTAGACCATCGGTAGTGTGCCTCGGTGGTGCAAGGTACAGATTAATGTGCTTCTCAACTGTCGGAGTATACTGATCGGTCTCCGGGGGAAACGCCAGCACTGGTCAGGGATGATCTTCTACACATCTCTTTCAGCGAATTTGCCTCTTTTCTGGGACCGCAAGTTGTTCGTCTTGGTCGAGGCCGAGCTTGGCTCGGACGGCCCCACATTTCCTAGGAGGGCGGCGGAACGTTTTGATGGGAACTACCGCGGGTCGTGTTCCGGACCGGGGACCCTGCTCGACTGAGCTAGCAAGCCGCGGTCGGCTGGACGATTCAGCTGACGAGCGCGGACATCGAAGTCCACTGGGCTATCGGCGCAGTCGAAGGTGCTCCTGCCGCCCTCGCCGCTAATACCAAGTCGCAAGCGGTAAAGTCACTGCATAGCGGAACCAGACCACTTCAGCAGTTACCACGGGTAGCAGCTCCGAGCGGCTCGTTTCAGCGCCGTCCGCGATCTGCGATAAGGCATCATCGTCCCTGGCGTCCGGCGGAGCCATGGAATATGCATCAGTGATGACGCATCCATGCTCTAGCCCTAGCCGCTTCGTCATTGCGTCCCGTCCAGATAGAGATGCTCGAGATGACTGGAGTGTGAGGTTGAACGGCAAAGTCTACTACTGTGATAACGGCCCCTTGCTTCCACCATTGCTGAAGGCGGTTAGACTGACCTCTGGTGAAGCCATGCGGAAGTACCTTAGGTAGCTTGGTCCTGTGGAACGCTTCCTATTGGGGCTCGGGCGCATTGTGTGCAGCGAGTTATTGGTGAGACTTCGGGCATCTATTAGGGTGGTGTAACCCAGGAGACCAAACAACAGAAAGAAGGTCTGTTCTGCCGAGCTTCCTATGGTTCGTCTTGTGTCTTGTTGTTGCTCAGTTTCATGTGCCATATCCAAAAACAAAGTTGACGGGTCCTGTCACGGCGGAGCATCCCAGGCACCCTTGCTCGCCATGTGCTGATCATCTCACCATTGGACCGGCAAAATGACTTGCAGTGATCTCGCGGGCCCTTGCAAAAATGGTCGACGCCCAGAAAGCCACAGTGATATATGTAGTACACAGTAAGTAGACTTTCAGCGGTAGGGGGTTGGACCGCCCCGTCTACGTCCGACAGTTCCTACCGTTAGTCGGTCATGTATCACAGAATCCAAGCCTCAAACTCGAGGCATGGATGGATTGAACAGAGTAGAGCAAGTCCTGGCTGCCTGGTGCTCTGGTCGACGATAGAGAGACCAAGTTGAAGCGGTGAGCTGATATCATGCTTATGCGGCGATGTCGGCTCTGATTCATGACGATGATGCCATGGATTAGGGTACAAGATCTGGTGGGGTCCCTGCCGGGTCTGGGGTCGGAGTTGGAGACTGATGACAGTGGGCCCAAGTTGTTGGAGAAGCCTGGGGGAACATTGCGAGAAAGGGGGGGCCGGCGCATCAAGTTGCGGTGCGCGCAATCCTCCTCCCACCGGAGCCGACGGCTTGAATCATCGAGCATGCCGGCTTAGCGCGTCTGGGAGGTCATAACTGTTGCGACTTTGAAGATTAGTACATGAAGAGAAGAAGTAGTATGTCCCCTTTTTCACCTCAAACCTTCTCAGTTGCAACAAGGTGGACAAGCGTCCTGCCCGAGACCCCCAATTCCGCCGAGATGGCAACCTAAGGCAAGGTAGGTAAATATCAATATATTCCACGTCCCTAGACAACGGCGAGACTTAACCAGATGGGTAAGACTGGTCGTTTCTTGATATACACGCTCAGACTGCCCTCAAGAGTCAACTATGTTGTGTCGCGCATCTCGCATTCGGTCCTGCTCGCTTCACCGTCACTCTCAGCAAGCAAGACACTTGTTGATCCACTCGACAGAGATCTACCTTAGGTCTAGCATACACGTGTAGTGGACGACTCTTATCTCAGGATAGCACAGTGATTCCTGCCGTCGCCTCTTTGCCATTGCATGTCGCACCCCAAGTGGATGGCGGGGTGGTTCTGGATCTCCGGCTCAGAAGCGTTCGGGAACCTTCATTGCCTGTCTGTACCTTTTTATCCCGTCCCTCCATCTCGCCTCGGTCCAATGGCGAGAGTCGAGGCACCCATGCGTGCCAGTGCTTACCTGTCCTCCAACAGCTTACTCCACGTTGTTCACCTCACCGCTCACTCCTCTTGCCGGGCCACGGTTCGCGGCCTGTTACCAGTTAGAGTCGTTGTTCGGTCCCAGCATGTCTGTTTACCGTTATATTGAGTGCATGGTCGATCCTGGGTCTGGTATTGTTCCGCGGTTGGCCAACAGTGAGCCAGCTAGACTAGTCCCCCCTGCCGTTCAACGTCAGAACCCTATGGAACACGGCCGGACAATGGCGACACGATGCCCCAGAGAGGCAAGACCCTGACCTCGGCGCGATCAAGTCCATTGGATGTGCTGCTGTGCCGGCAACCTCCAGTTTGCGATCGTAAGAGCCATACCTCCTCATGGACCAGCCGACAATCTGAGAAAGAGCACTTTGATAATGTACGCTCATGCGAGGTTGCTGCACGGGTCGCTACCAGGCGTTCCCACGCCACCTACCCAGCAAACAGTATCGTCTCCCATGCCGAGAGGCAAACGGCAGATGTTCATCGATACAAGCAAGTGTTGTGTTTATGTGGCGTTGGTGCGATCCATCCCAGGCCTCACGGATCCCATGAATCCGGTCCGGCTCCGGATGAAGGTGTCCTCCTGAACATGCAGATGTGGAAGCATCGACATGGATGCCGGGCTACCCTGTCGAAAGATTGACATCGTCGCTAGACGACTTGCATATTATTTCCCGAGATTATGGAGCTTTCTCAACCTGTCTTTGTCAAGCCCATTATCCATCATCCTAACCTCTTTTGAAGGTCAGAGATAAGTGGCTGATATGTGAGTGGTAGAACGGCCGCCCTCGAGAGGGCAAATGTTTCGAGCGAGACAGGTCCGTTCCGTCACCACTTTTTCTTCCACTTCTGGCCCTGCCTGTCGTGCCATGCCATGCCTTTCGCAGCCGTGGCCCGGGATCCATGATGGACACAGCGCGCCCATCCGACAGCACATCATCGGTGGCGGTCAAACAGCGTCCCTCTGGACCATAAGGGTACTTAAGGGCCCGGGACGACCCCCACACAGATTGTCTCGAGTGTCGAATTCTGCCAAAACTGCTGTGACTCTCTTCCTCCTGGTCGTGGTCCCTGAGGTTTCTCTTATGTCAAGTCGAGATAAAGCCCCTCCTCCCTACTCTCGAGAGGATCTTTGAGTCGACTTAGCCTCGAACTTGCACACTTAGCATCCTATTCGGGCATCATCCCACGCTTTACACGCCCACCCTGCCCCTGGCTTAGAGCCACAGCACGTTCACGACCCTGCAACTGATACCCCACGGGGAGCGAGGATTCACCTCTGGTCAACTGACCACTTACACCGTGTCCCACGCTCATCCCACACCTCATCCCACGCGCTCCTCGTCACGAATTCAAGATGGCGCCCTCGGCAATGGATGAGATCGCGCCAATGCAGCTACCCGTCTATTCAAAGAACTCTTTCATCACTGCTTCTGTCTTGCATGGACCTCGTGACCTGCGATTGGTACGCTTCCCCTGCCACCCCAAATCTTACGGTTACACAGAGGGCCGCCTCGCTTGTTATTCTACTTTAGGCCGCATCTCTCACCCTTAAGATGACCTCAACTGACATGGCTGCTCTATAGGAACGAAGAAGTATCGAAGATCCCGGTGTCGGCGAAGTGCAAGTTGCTATCAAAACCACCGGCATCTGTGGCTCTGATGTCTCGTACTACAAGAAGTTTGCCAATGGGGACCTCTGCGCTTGCATGCCACTCTCCCTCGGCCACGAGTCTTCAGGTGTCATTGTTGCCCTTGGCCCACAAGTGTGTGGCTTCAGCATCGGTGACCGCGTGGCACTCGAGGTCGGCGTCCCCTGCGGCCAGTGTGGCATTTGCAGGAAAGGAAGATACAACCTCTGCAAGAAGATGAGATTCCGGAGTAGTGCCAAATCTTTCCCTCACTATCAGGGCACTTTGCAGGAGAGGATAAACCACCCAGCTGTATGGTGTCACAAGCTGCCCGAGCACGTCTCCTTCGACGCGGCCGCCCTGCTTGAGCCACTCTCCGTCGCCATCCACGCCGTCAACCGGGCAAGCCCAACGCCTGGCTCCACGGCTCTGGTACTCGGCGCGGGCACGGTCGGTCTTCTTACTGCGGCAATGGCTCGGCAGTCTGGGTGCACCACCGTCACCATCACCGATGTCGACGCCGGCCGTGTCAATTATGCTATCGAGCGCGGCTTCGCCACTCATGGCTATGTTGTCGACCGCCCTCTCCACTCCTCAGCCAGCAGCTCCTCAATTTCCACAAGCAGCTCCGGCACCTCGACGCCTCTGGAGTCTGGCGCGGTCACGCCAGCCAGTACACTCTCGTTCCACAGCCAACTTGACGGCGCCAAGTCTCTGGCGGGAGACATTCTCTCCATCGCCAACTCATCTAACCCCTTGCTCGACGATGAAGATGAGGGAGTCGACATCACCTTCGAGTGCACAGGCAAGGAAGTGTGCATGCATACTGCCCTCTACGCTACAAGAGCCGGAGGCAAAGTCATCATGGTCGGCATGGGCACCCCTATCCAGACGTTACCCATGTCGGTCGCTCACCTGAAGGAGGTCGACATCCTTGGCATCTTCCGATACTCCAACACCTACGCCACCGGCATCCGGTTACTCTGCGCCCAGGGCCGGAGTGGTGGTGCTGGCTACACCTTTCCCAGCCTGGACGACATGGTCACCCACCGCTTCAAGGGGCTCGATGCCGCGAAAGGAGCGTTTGAGCTGGCTAGTCGGACGATTGATGATGAAGGCCAGTTGGTGTTGAAGGTAGTCATTGAAGCCTAGACTGCTAGAGACTCGCACTAGACTAGAGGCGTTTTGTTTCCTGGCTTATCATATCCGATATTCTGTGTGCTCTCTGGCTTGTTGTCTTCCAGTTCTTTTTTTTTTTTTTTTTTTTTTTCTTATCTCTTTTACTTACGATGAAGCCGATGTCGATAGACTTACAGACGGGCGTCGTGCCAGACCAGGTGCTAGTGTGTGTGGAAGACTTTCCCTTGCGCGGTGCGCTGTCTAAACGTCTCCGTTCCCTAACTAATACGGCTCTCGAAAACACAGCCTTCCCGGTGTGTTATATAGTCTCAAGTGTTTCGTGTTCTTTGGTTGGGCAATGGCTATTGCGTCTGCGGTTCGAATACCTGCAACGGACATATGAGGGTTAGAGATACCTTCGGAGGAGGCAAATTGAATCTAATCACTCGCGACAATGCCTTAGCACAGCTGATTCGCCCCAAGTTGGAGAGTGCATCGTGGTCGACTACATCAAAGGAAGTGATTCCTGCATCTTCCCATACTCTGATTTCATCTATGCTACTACTCCTACCCCTCGAGGCCGTCATCCTACGACCACCTCTATTCGTCACTCCAGACAGAGCACGCTTGACTCTCCCAAAACTCGAGCCTCTCTCCAACCAACTACTCGCCCAACTTCTCATAACTGTTCCGCATCCTTCATCAAGACCCCAACTCTCAAACCACATCGGATCCGTTCGATAACTCACAATCAAGCAACCAACCACCCTCCTCCCTAGTCAGCCCGAGGCCCAGCGCGGCCATCAGTATCGTAGTGCATGCAGCCCTGTAACTGCGTCTTCCACCTCGCTATTCGGCTCGGTTGCCCGTATAACGGCTTCATTGCGGCAGGCCACGATCTCGAGCAACGTGTACTTTGGGGCGTGGCATCTGTGCGGCGCGGTGGTGTTTGACATTGTTTCAACTCACCTCACCTCATCTTGACTCTCCCTGCCCTGCCGGGCCCACCTTTCAGCATTGAGGGCGGCAGGACAATCTCATTGCACGAGCAGGTACCTCAGGTAGGGATGCTGAATCAAGAGGCCACAAGCCTGCGGATGGACGTCGCAAAAGGTTCGGCGTCAGGACATATAAGCCCTACCCTCCCACTTCAGCTCACGGCGCTGACCAGACTGTCTCTCCATCTCCAATCTCAATATCTTTCTTCTCCTCACCCCTATACACAAATTCTATCCCGGCCATGGAATCGCAACCCGACCGCGAGGTCGTCCTCTACGTGTCCGAGGCCAAATCATACCACCAGGCCGGGACTACATTCATCAAATGCGAGCGTCCGGACGCGTTCGGACTGCCGTGGCTCAAAGAGCGATTCGCCGTCGAGGCCGCCGCCCTCCGCCTCCTCGCGGAACCGACGTCCATTCCGGTCCCGAGGCTGATCGCCGCCGGCACGGACGAGAACGGCCTCTGCTATCTGGCGACCGAGTAACGTCGGCGGATCGGTCCGCGGCGACATGGCCGCGCTGGAGTGCCGCATGCCCCGGCTCCACGGCGGGCCTTCGCCAAAAGTCCGTTCGATGCCGTGCCCCCCGTGCGAGTGCACCATCCGCGCAAATGCCGATCTGTTCGTCCGAGAACTGGTATTGCCCCAGCTGAGGAGTCTGAAGAGCGACACGACGGGCCTCGACGACATCGTGATCCCGCCTCGCTGGGTGGTCGAATATGACAAGAGGGAGCGCTGGCCGGTGTTGAGGTCGGGTCGAGCCGAGTTCGTCTTTTGCCACCATGACCTTGTCCCACACAACCTGTTGTTTTCTACCCGGACGCTGGAGGTGCTGGCCCTTGTGGATATCGAAGAGTGCGGGTATTTCCCTGCAGAAGTGCAGCAGTGGAAGTGTGATCGGGCTGGTCAGTTCGACCTGTACGAAGAGATGGAGTTGGTACAGAAGCATATCCGGCTCATTGGCGGATGAGGAGGCACGGTGCATGTATGGTACATTATAGCCGAACCTAGCAAAAGTCTGCTATTTTGGTGCTTCCCTCTTAACGAGTCTCGACCTGCGTTTGCTGCAGACTCTCGTCCCCCCCGATAGACGTTAGTAAACAGTCCGTCCTTAATGGAGGGCTTCACGCCGGTAACCAGCACGAACTGCGTCGCCCACCTAGTCTGCTTTGACAGTTCCAGTCATGGGTGACTGGCCATATGCAGCATAGCAGAGGGATCCAGTGCTCTTAACTGGCCATGCGGATGCAAGCGACGGACGTCCTCCCCAAACTACTGCTTCCACAGTCTCTTCTCCTGTCTCATCCCCCATCCCAGTCCCAACATCGGGCTGTCATTAAGCCAAGTTCTGGAAGAGCATAGGCTCAGGTTTGAAACTGACAATATTTGCAAATTCTTCCCTCCGCCAGCAAGATTTCTCTCCAGATTACCCGGAATCGCCACTTGATGGTCTCCGATTCAACAAACGAAGCCATGATCTCCTCGTCATCGCCACGTGGCTTTTCGCACGGTCTCCCTAGAGAAGTCGAAGACCGAAATTCCGGGGATGGAGGGCTCGGCGGTCTCCTCTCTCTCCCGCTTGGCGCCGGCGGGCTTCCGTGGCCGGGTGTGACCGCATCTAGCCCGTCGCAGCGGCATTGAGGGCATGGGAATTTGTTGGGACTGGCATAACTCTAACCCAAACCCTTGACATTGACCTCGGGATGGTACTACTAACTGGAAGACTGTCACTCGGGGAATTGGTCGAGGGCAAAGGAGGGTTGAGAGTATACTCACCCCATATCACCAGAGCACAATCAAGCTGAGTCATTGTCTATTTCGCGATCTTGAGCTTCTTGGGGCTTTGAGTCTCGCCGTCGAAATCTTCAAAATGAGGCAGGCCAATGGGTAGCCTGGCAGGCTAACCAAATATGGAAATTGCCAGCTGCACAAGCACTGTCAAACTGTTATGTGCCGACTTCCTCTCCACGACTCCAGCATAACTCAACGAGGGCTAAGGTAGACTTATATGATCGATCGATTCTTCCGCACTACAGACGACTCTCTTTACCTCAGTCCCATTTCTGCATTGGGCATGACCCTTTGACGGTCTCACTCTGCTCTACTGTCATCCACACGGCCTAGAGTCCACAGCGATGTGTGCTCTCTAGGTCACACTGCGCCTGAACGCGGACGAGCTCCATTCACACGCTTAATGATTGGAAGCAATTTAACGTAGTTCAGCTGGTGTGCATTCATTCCCAGACCGCGAGGAACTGGAACCAGTGGCCCCTCACCCCCTTTTCACTACTTGCTGCGCAACCGGAGGGATCTTTCTCACAGCTCGAGTCTCCGCGACTATCACCTGAGCGGGGGTCTTACCCCTGGCTTGGGCACATCCTCCAACATGGCGACCCAGAAGTATTACCCCGTTCACCTGCAGCGCAGTGATGGACAAGGTTATCAAAACGACGCAGAGAACTCGGAACCTGTTGGTCAGAAGGATGACCGGCTGACACGATGGAGGGCAGTCATCGGGAGCCACCTCAAGTTCCAGCTAGGCGACCCTACTGATAGTGAGTCTAGGGACAAGTCTCTTTGCATCTAGTCGCGTCATCTGTACTAACTGCCAGCTAGAGAAAGTCTACATTCTCGCAAACCTCCCAGATGGGTACGAGCTCAGAGAAATCAAGCCGAAGTCAGCATCAGCATCAGACAAGAGCGTCGTGGGCAATGTGTACCTGTTTGGTCATCCCTCCGGGATCAGATATCGTACGGCGGGCGAGTTCGTTCCTCATGTGCTTTGGCTGATCAGCGCCTCGGTTGACCGGAACGACTGCTTCTGTCAACCTTGCATGGACCTGGTCAAGAGGGAAAGCAGGCAGGTATCGGCATCGGCAACTCCAGTACCGCAAGCGCCTGTTCCAGGCGCTGGAAGAGGTGCAACTCAGGCTCTACCATCAGTGACGGCAGGAAGTGCCCCGGCACAACAACAGGCCCAGCAAACCCAGCAGTCGCAGCAGGTCCAACAGGCTCAACATGCCCAGCAAACGCCTCAGCAACCGCAGCATCAACAACCGCAGAATCAACAATCGCAACAGCCACAGCAGAGTCAGCAGCGACTCCAACAGCAGGCCGCTGCGTCGACATCGTCAGACATGGGCATAACAAGCTTATCCAACATTTTTCGGATAGCGGAGCTAGTCTGGTTCAGGGACCGAGCCTGGCGCCTCGGTATAATCCTGTCCATCAGGCCGAAGGCGACCATCCAGGGAACTCCCAACGACAGCCAATACATCTTCACCCTAGCGCCACTAGGACACGCGGGCCTACGCAAGCCGAACGTAGCCAAGGAAGCCGCCGAGATGCGCCCCTTCCTGACCTTCAGCGTGCCTGACTCTCCCAAATTCCACGGCAAGTCCTTCACCGACATCGACTGGACCGGCGAGGCCGAGCAAGTCAGACACGACCCCAACCCGGCCAAGGTACAGCAGGACCTCGAGGTACTCGGCCTCGAAGCGAGCAAGGTCGCCGCCCGCACGATCAACAACTGCTTCTCCCTCTTCAACAAGCAGGAGAACCGCGCGCAGTCCGGGTCTGGGTTCTCGATGGACTTCTACGGCGGCGTCTTCCTCGGCGCCGAGATGATCGTGGTCGGGGACTCGGTCCGCGTCACGCCGCCGCCCAAGCTGACCGGCGGCCCGGAGGGCGGCGACGACAAGCCCACGACCGTCATGAGGGTGGACGACATCGTCCTGCTCGTCCCACACGCCAGGAACCACGCGGTGGACCTGCAGTTCCGCGGCGTCGTCTACCACCTGACCCGGCAGGCCGAGCACGAGATCGACGCCGCCTCGGCGGCCGAGAGCTGCTCCGGCCCGGCCTTCAAGGAGGAGGTGGACCTGCGCAACTCCCTCCTCCTCTCCTCCTCCGACGACGACCCCGGCGGCGGCGGCGGCGGCGACGGCGGCCACCTCGAGGCGCGCGCCGGGGGCCGCTGGACCTGGAAGCCCGTCGAGAAGCCCGCCTTCCGCAACGACGACCACATCCACGGCCGGTTCTACGTCTCGCACAAGCTCATGCAGATACTCATGCCCGAGGAGCTGCAGAAGGCGGTGCAGAGCCGCGCGCTGCCGCAGGAGTCGGCGCTGCTCAACACGCGGCAGCAGAACGGCGGCGGGCTGCCGTATGCGGGGAGGCTTCTGGATCGGAGGACGTGTCTGGGGCTGAGCATCAACCCCGGGGCGCTCAACATGCCGGCCGGTGTGAGGGAGGAGTTTCAGGCGCAGGGAGGGCAGGCTGCTCGTTAGGTCGGAGAACATGGATGGGTGACGGGGAGTTTAGAAGTGGAGGGGTGGTTGGGAGACAGCATTGATAAGAAGGGGAAAAGGTCGAGTATCAGGGCGGTTTTGGAGGTCAATGTGTGTCAATGTGCGTAATTGACAGGTGACCCGACGTCGAGTGGACACAGAGATGCTTGTAAGACCAAGTATGGGAATGCACCTTGGCAAACAGACATAAAACCACTTCGATATCTTGATCGACTCGACCTGTTGAAGAGCAATGGTGGAGGCCACTAAGGATTGGAAACACCTGTTACTTTAACAGTCTAGCACACACAACGGTCGATCTGGGTATCTAGTAAATCGTACACCTAGTACAGTGCCTTCTCCTGCCCTGTCCAGTATCAGAGGGGGCACATGAGCCGCAAATCAGACCAACACTCGGCCCCTCCTTACTCTTGATCTCTGACAGCTCTATGGCCTCCCATATCTCTGTAGCAACAGTCATGAGCACCGATGGCTGCAGGAAGGCCGATTTTCGGTAATCCTCACTTCGGCTGCGAACTTCCTCTTCTCGGCTCGACGACGAGACGTTGAAGACAGAACTCTAGCTCTGTCTCCTTTCCACAGTATAACGCACAGTCCCTGACTCTGCATCTTTCTCAGGTAGATGACCAAGTGACAGCCCTCTGTGAAGCAGCTGGCTCTTCCCATCCGCCCACCCCCTCAAAACCTCCTCCCAAACACGACCGTCCCGCCCAGCAGCTTGCCCACAAAATAACCCGTGTACACGCCGCACAAGATGGTGACCGGCCACTTCTGCCACTCCCGGTCCCAGTCGAGCGGTATCGGCACGGCGCCCAGCCAGGCGCCCGCCACGGCGCCCACGAGCCCGCCAAAGGTCTCGTCGAGGGGGGCTTGGAAGCCGGCGACGGCGAGCCAGGCGGCCGGGTCGACGCCGTGGACGTAGAAGAGCGGGAACAGGGCGAGGACGGCGAGATGGGCGGCGCACAGGAGGGTGTGTTGGAGGTGGGTGAGGAGCGGGGCGCCGAAGAGGATCATGGCAAGGTGGAAGAACGGGGTTATGGAGAGGGAGAGGAGGAGGGAGAGGAGGACGGCCTAGTCGAAGGAGGTGGGTGGTGTCAGCTAGGTACCTAGAGTATTCAGGTAGGAGAGTTATCTCACACATACAACGATGACATTGGGCCCTCCGCTGTCTTTCTTCTTCTCCCCCGGCCGAGGTCTCCTGCTGGGTCGCGACGAGCCTGCTACTGGCAGACAGACGAGGGCGTAGGCTGCTTGTATCACTGCGACTACGGGCAGGGTGCTCCACATCGTCGATACAGGGTCCGCGACGAGACTCTTGAAGCGGAATATGAAGATGGCGGCCTGCAATGCTGGGAGAGCATGGCGCGCGGTTTGTGCTGCTTGTGTGGAGAGGATTTGTGTAGGTTGGAGCTGCGGATGCGATTGAGACAGGTTAGAGCCGTCTTTCGGGGTCGAGGTGCCAGATTGCCCTTTACTGGCCTTCGTCGCCGAGGAAGACATCGTCACCGGGTCTATTAGAGGCATCTTGGGGCAGTTCTTTGGGCGGATGTGAGTATTTGGGAGAGGTGCTTCAAATTCTGGACGATGCAAGCTACAAACACGGCGGTCCCTCGGAGAGCACGGCCCCACAAGGGTCCAGCTATCATATCCCTAACCCTGCAATGCAGTTGAAGCACACGCTGGGAGTAGGTATCAAATCCATCGAGACGGGGAACGCTTGAAGGAGCAAAACGAGCCTCTGTATTCCCACGATTGGTGTTGGAAAACCCAGACTCATCTGAACTGACTCAGAGCTGATTAACTCGCCAATGGCTTCAGTCAGCCTGTAGCCGACACCAAACTCGGACCAAGAACACCACACTTCAAGCCCCCCACCCTCAAGCAGACTCCTTCGACGGAATCAGGTTGCGCAGAGTCAGGTCGTACACAACATCCTCGACCTTTTTCACGTGATACTTGACGCTGTCAACACGCTTGCGAAGGGTGTCGTTCTTCAGGTTCAGGAGCTGGAAGCCGGCGTGGATGTCCTTGACGAAGGAGCTGATGCGGACGGCCAGCTCGCGGTCGCCGAGAGTCACAGCGTTGACCGCCAGGCGGCTCAGCTCGTCGGTGAGGTTCGTAACGGCCAGTAGGTACTCCTCCGTCGTCAGGTGGAAGACGTCGCGGTCCTTGACATTGATGGGGACTGAAAGACAAGGGTTAGCATCTTTCGCGATAGATTTGGCAGGGGAATAGACGGACCTTGGAAGATGTCTCCGACTTGCTCAAGCGTCAGGAGCCGACCGAGCTCGCCGGGAGATGTCGTGGTCGCCATGCCGCCGATCCATGCTGTGAGGAGAACGGTCAAGATGGCATCCTGGGTGTGGCGCGACCACCTGTAATTGTACCTAGTGCCGAGTCAGATACCTGAACGCCACACCTGAAAATTGCAGACGGGCTCACTTGTAGTAGGGGTAGTTGGACGCGAGCTTGGACAGCTCGCCGATCTGCTCAATCTCCTTGCGGATGGGGACCTCTATCTGCTGCAGCAGAGCCGGATCTGTCGAATCTGTCAGCAACCAAAGTGTAAGTGGTTTGTGTATTGGCGGGACTCACACTCGGGTCTGGGCGTGCCGTGGATGCGGGAGAGCAGGCCTTGAGCATAGGCAATCTGTGTCTCGAGTTGGTCGATAATCTCGCTCAGAGACTTATGCACCTTGGAGTCCTCCTCAAGCTTGCTCTTGAGCTGATCGAAGATCTGAGGGTCGATCATAGCGGGCGCCATTTTGAGGTACGTGGGTTGTTGAGATGGTGGAAGAATTGCGAGCAGCGATTTGAAAAAACTACGGCGTCTCGATTCTTAGAGCTCGGCACGCAAAGTCTAGCAAGCAGCAGGAACTCAAACAACTTTGGTCTAGTTCAACCTGGTTTTGTCTATTGTCATATGCATTTGCATTTTTATCCTTATGATCCTTCGATTTAGGATCAAGGAATGTCTGAACAAGGCTGAAGTCTATGATCTGCTTAGGCTGTCAATGTCAAGATGATGTCCATAGAAATCGACTCGAATTGTTTGTCCCAACATGGAGCTGCTGTCTGCCAACCAACCTCTGCACTAGTACTACGAAAGGGTTATGCAATCCAAATTACCCATCCGTAGGAGGGATCCTCGTCCTTTTAAGGTATGTA
>Ga0209127_100407_pt1 | contig 15018 bp, 10 predicted proteins | sample LakSupMetagenome_FD_187469 | JGI IMG/M metagenome (GOLD analysis project Ga0209127, IMG submission 187469) | Freshwater microbial communities from Lake Superior, Canada - Sta WM archaea (SPAdes) (version 2) | ecosystem: Environmental > Aquatic > Freshwater > Lake | place: Lake Superior, Canada...
GAGCGCCACGGCGCCCAGGCCTTCGGCGGAGGCGGAGTCTTCCTAAGCGTCCCGCTGGCCAAGAAAATCGCCGAGGACTACGAGAGCTGCAAGACGCCCGCGAAGATCAAGGAGGCTAACACGGGCTGGGGTCCGCAGGGAGACGTCCTGCTCCGGAAGTGCATCTACGAGAACTCCGACGTCAAGCTCACCAGCCTCTGGGATCTATGGCAGCTGGATCTGTATGGAGATCCCTCCGGATTCTACGAGTCGGGGATCAAGCCGCTGTCCCTCCACCACTACCGCGGCGGCGGCTGGCACATAGCGCACCCTTGGCAGTACACCAAGATAGCCCATCTCTGCGGCGAGGACTGCAGCCTGCAGCGGTTCAAAACCAAGGATAACTACGTCATCTCCAACGGGTTCTCCGTTGCCCACTACCCCAAGGGCATCGACTTCGACTTTGGCCAGCTCGAGCGGACATTCCATCCGGCACCAGAGGACAAGGGCTGGAACCTGGACTACATGTTCGGCCCGCAGCGGCCGTCTCTTCATAAGACGGGCAAGAAGATATCGTGGGATGGGCAAGAAACCATCCTGAACGCGGACGGGAGCGTGAGCCAGATCTACGTCCGCAAGGCCGACGACTGGCGTTGGAAGACGCCCAGCGGAGAGCCGATGAGCAAGATGGATGGCGTTATCGAACTCGTTTGGTTTGATTGAGACGATCATCCAGCCTTCATTTGCATTTCCAGCGAGTTGGACGCAGGTCGTACGAACCATGACCACGAACAACCCACGACACAAATCATCATGATAGAGGCTCGATTTCCGCGTTTGCAGACGAAGGACAACAGACATTTCACCGTCTTCATTCCTCCAAGACATTCTTCTTTTCCAGCATGAACCCGGCGTTTCTCTCTTGGGCCACCATTCGAACCCTTTCCTTTTACGTTGATCTGGCGTCTCCTGTCGCAATCGATGGACCAAACAACACAGCACGCATCATATACACACCGCGAACGGGTAATGTAATCCTACTACCTCACCGAGTCGGTCATTACCACTTTCGCATGTTTGACGGACTATCAGCGACCAGAGGCGGGACAGACAGTCACCGCCCGGTCGATCCGATGGTCCCGACGGATAAACATCTGGCAAGGGAGCCAGTATCGGTGTTTGGAGATTTGTCTGGTCATTCTATACCTGTAGACTTTGGGATTGCGGGGCATCACATCGCTGCATTAGACTTTCACTTTGTTATTTTTCTTCTTTTCCGCTCATCCGCATATGGGGTTTGATCATTTGGAGACATTCCGAGGGAGGAGGTGGTTATGGTTTTTTTTCTCGTCTCTTGTAGATTGTATCATGTGCGACGAATAGGGGGAACGGTGGGAACCTGGACGGTCTGGCATGACCGGCCTCGAGGTTACCCGGGAACCGCGCAGCGGCATGCGTCGGGACGGAAGATAAGCGCGCTGGAACCACGTGCGATGGGATATGCCACGGCGGCATACAATAGAGACAATCGAGAATTGTTTGACACATCCAACATTGGAGTGATGCAACCCGATGTGATTCGTTTCTCGCGAGAAACAGGAAGATGAGGCGACAACGTGACGAGTTGGACGAAGACGCGCGATCGCATCGACGGACAACCTGATAGCCAGGAGATCTTACTGAGCCTTGTCTCTTCCGTAATCGTGCACCGCGCTCTTTGCATCCGTTCTTGCTCTACATGCGGCGTTGGCTGCACTCCTGCGCAAGCGAAGCGTTCAGGCACGCGGCACGCCACAGAGTGCCGAGATGGAAGACCCTGGCTCAGCCACTACCGATGACATCACAGGCCAATTGACGCGGCCTGACAACGTTCATGTCCCAGCCACAGAGAGCTTCACTTGCCGCGTACTTGAAGCTGGCGGTGTTTGTATCCTGATTCGTAAGGGAGCTAACCCTGTGCATTCGGTGTTGCACCTGAACAAGGTGATCGAAGAATATAAAGCGTCGTAGAAGCCTTCGACTCCCAGGTTGTACATGTGCTTCCTGTCTGACATCACCTTACCTGCCTTTACCTTACCCCTCTACTTTAAGCAACCCCTCTAAACCTGATAACTCCACCCACTATCACTGTTCGAAACCTCTCGTTACTGAGCAGTCCCTAGAAACTCAAGCTTTACAACTCACCAGAACAAGGCATTGAAGTCATCATGAGCGGGCCGAATGACCAGAAAGTGCCACCGCAGCAGGGGGAGTACTACCCTCCTCCTCCTCCGGGCCCTCCGCAGGCCCACGCCAACCCGCTCGGATCGAACCCGCACGCGCAATACACGACCCATCAGCAGAGCGTTCCGCAGCATCCCAGTGAGAACCCAAACCCAGACTACTACTCCTCCCAGCAGCAGCAGCAGCAGCAGCAGCACCACTACGAACCAACCGCCGCCGAGCTCTACGGAACTGACGACTACCCCATCCCACCGCAACACCATGCCTCAGCCGCCCCAGCCGGTCCCTCAACGACCAAGTCCTCCTGGTCCTCCCGTCTCACCGGGCCCCTAAACGCACTAGCCAACAAGATGGGCTCCGAGGCCTTCCTCCCGGGCCCAATGGACAAGGAATGCGAGAAAGCCGCCCGCATCCTCCGCAGCTTCTGCAAAGAAGGCATCTACTCCGATCCTCAGCAGCCCACCCCGGCCACAGCCGACTCCAAACCCCCTCCCGTCACCACAACCTCCCAACCCCCCGACCACCACCACAGGAAGAAACCCCCAACCGCCGCCCTCCTCACCATCCCCCCCAAAGTAATCGCCCGCGCCCAAGGCCTCGCGATATTCACCACCGTCCGCGCGGGCTTCCACGTCTCCGGCTCCTCGGGCAGCGGCATCCTCGTGGCCCGCACGGCCGACGGGTCCTGGAGCCCCCCCTCGGGCCTCCAGGTGCGCAGCGTGGGCGCCGGCTTCGTCATGGGGCTGGACATCTACGACTGCGTCGTCGTGATCAACACCCGCGATGCCCTCGAGGCTTTCACGCGCACGCGGATGAGCCTGGGCACCGACCTCGCCGTCGCGGCGGGGCCGTACGGCGCGGGCGGGAGCGTGGACTTTGAGTTTCCTTCCGAGGAAGGGAGGAGGGGCCCGCGGGAGGGTGGTGAGAAACCCGCGGTCGCGGCTGCTGCTGGTGGTGGTGGGCAGGACCACGTCTACCCGGCCGCCGGAGGAACGACAGCCAACACGGCCCCCCTCGCGGCGACGCCGGGGACGACGAGCAAGGACCGCAAGCCGAGCCCCTTCCGCGAAGCCCTCAGGAAGCCGGTGTACAGCTACGTCAAGTCTCGGGGTTTCTACGCCGGAGTGCAGGTCGACGGCACGGTGATCACCGAGCGGAAGGAGGCGAACGCCGCGTTCTACGGGGAGCAGGGCATTACCGTCGAGCGGATCCTGCGCGGCGACGTGCGGAGGCAGACGGGCGCTCACGTGTGGCCCGAGGCGGCGAGGGAGCTGATGTCTGTCCTGGCTGCTGCGGAGAGGGGCGTGGCGCCGGGGCACGTGCAGGGGATGGCGCCGGGTGGTCATGGCACCGGACCTGGGTATGGGCCTGGATCTGGATATGGCGCTGGACCGGGATATGGCGCGGGACCTGGATACGGCACAGCCCCCGGCCACCCATCCGGACCCGCCGGCGGCGTACCGGGTGCGACCGAGGGCGTCCGCAACGTCGACGTCCGCGACCACGCCGGTCCCTCCGCAGAGAAGTCGCCTCCGCTACCGCCGCGGACGTCGAAAGCCGCCGAGGCCGCCGCCGAGGCAATGGCGAACGAGCCGCTCCCCGCCGGTCCGCCGTCTTACTATGAGCCCGCGGCGGCGCATCACGGCGGCGAGGAGCTGCCGCCTGCTTATGTGGATGACGGCGTGCCGCGGCCGGGGGTTGGGGATACGAAGGGGGCGGCGCCTGGGCCGGGGCATTAGACTGGGGCTGAGAGATTGAAGGGTTGTCCCTGTGTTGTTTGCAGGCGTTGCTTCTTTTCTTGAGTTCGTGCAATTGATTCGTCTTCAGCAATGTTTTGACATCCGGCTATGCTCGTACTGTAAATTTAGCCTCCTCGAACGAGTGAATGCGCTACAACAGGTGCGAGGCTGATTCGATCTCCTATTAATCGAGATGATTTCCGGACACTCGTCGAGGTTACTTTGATCACATCTACATCGAGTAAGGAGAGTGATAGCAATGCATGAACTACACATAACAATCAATTCAAGTCGCCCGTTCGTCTCCTTCCTGGGTACAACTCGACTAGGTTTCCAGTCCCGGTAGCATAACCAGGCCATCACGTCCTCCTGACCCGCACAGTAACCACAATCCCAAACCCACTCAGACTCTCCCACACCCCAAACTCATTCTCCCGTCTAAATGTAACCTCCTCCGCCCGGACCGTCATGCTCACCCCCTCCGACTGCTTGACCACCTGCCCAACCGGCCCCTTGTCAGCTCCTGCCGGCTGCACCTCCGGCTTCTTCGCATCATACCCCTTCCTCCCCCACCCAAACAGCCCCTTCTTCTCCTTCTCCCTCTGCACCTCGGCCCTGACCTCCCGCCTCTCCGTCTTGACCGTCTCCTTCGGCTGCAGGTAAGCCGCCAGTCGTCTCGCCATGGCCTCATCCCGGAACCAGAAGGCACTGCCTTTGTCGCTACTACTTCCTCCATCATCCCACCGGCCCCAATCATCAAACTCCCATTCCCTCCTCTTCCTATCCCCATCTCCATACCTTCCTTTCCCCTTCTCATCTCTCCCTGTCCCATTCCCCTTCTCCCCGCTCCCCTTGCCATCCCCTTCCCCCAGGCCACGAACCTCAACCCTTGCAACCCTAACAACCTCCCCTCCCCTCCCCCTCTCCTCCCCCTCACTCAAAACCCACGCCCCCTCCACCGCCCCCGCCGGCACGACGACCAGCCGCGCCACCCCCGCCCGCGCGGCGGCCGCGACGTCGTCGGAAGACAGCAGGAAGCCCTCGATGTGGGGGAGGATATCCGCCAGGATCTCGAGGTCGGCGTCGGTCTGGAGGGAGCGGGTGGATGCCGCGGCGGCGCGGATGCGGTTGGGCAGGAGGCGGAGGTGGGTTGAGAGGGGGTTTAGGACCGATGTTAGGGATACCGGTTGGGGAGACGGGGGGATGGTGGTGGATGAGTAGGATGGGGGAGGGTGCTCGGTGTAGGATGGGGGAGAGTCGATGGGGGAAGGGGAGGAGGGGAGGAGGTCGGCGGGGCTGGGGAGTTTGTAGGACATCGTCTGGGTGGGAGGTTGGTGGTGTACTAATGTGGTGCTGGTTTATTTTTTCGTGGAGTCGAGGGGTCCAACAGATATGTCCTGTTATGTTTGACTAGGTCTGTCTTGGTGTGCCGCGTGCGATGCTGATGACGTGGGTGAATAGATGGAGGAACAACTTGTGGTAGTAGAAAGGCCAGATGGTTGGGCGAAGGAGTTGTGGTATGGATGGAGAAAGAAGGACTGTAAAACGGTAGGCTTCGGTGGATTGTGAGGGAGATGATGAGTAGCGGCCGTAGTACTAGGCCTTTCTGAGGCAACAAGTGTTAGTCCTGTTCCGAGCAGAGCGGGCTGGCCTGTGGTCTGAGGTGGACTCGGGCAAGCGCAACGCAGGCCGGGAGCTTGAAGAGTCCGTGATCGGCTCGAGTAGAGTTTACCTGATGAGGCTGCAAGGTGGTCACGGGTCACGGGACGCTCAGCACTCTGCCATGACAAAGGCTATCTCAGCGAGAATGGACCAACGGGGCTGACAAAAGAGCGAACCCGCGAGCTATAATATCGATTCCACGCTTTGAAGCTGTCACAAGAGACCGGCCATGGGTGGTTGAGGCTGAGTTAGCGATCGGCAGCCTGGTCAAATCCCATAGCCCGCCTTAGGCTTTCTTGGCTCAGAACTGACCACACACACCGAGCCGAATCTGGTAACCTCGACGGTTGGCCACTTTGAGCCGATAAGCCGAACAGGAGACAATTGGGAAGGGGGAAGTGAAGTGCAGATATGTTGATGCAATGTCCGTCCTGCGTGCGTGACAGCAAATGAGCCGATCCCAAGAGATAACCCCCGCCATTCACCCCGACATGATGTAGGTCGAGGTGGATGCCTGTTGGGAAGCCTGTACCACAGAATATAGAGCCAAACCCTTGGAACACTCGACCCAGGACATGTCGCGATTGGTTATCGTATCAGTTACTGTTAGAGACGGCAGAAAACCAGCGCTCGTACATCGTAAAACCGGCTTGGACAAGCGAGCACGTTGCCCGGCTTCTATGCGGCGTCACATTCCGGGTGACGCCACATACCGATACTGTAAGACGGGCATATATCAACTTGCGCTGCAATCAACCAGCTCCATTGCAATGGAAACGTGCGCTGCTTTTACTTGTTTGGGAGACCGGACGACTTCAGCGACGTCGGTAAAGAAAGTTGAAGGACCTTGCTGGCCCAGTGGCCAAGGCGCTTCACGGCACCGAGTTCTCCACTTTTGAACCCCTGCTGACGTCCTGCGCCTCCCAGCGGTTCCCCGTATTTGACCTAAGGCAGACATGCATGTGCTTCCGTCTTTCGACCTCTCCAACGTTCCAACGAGTGTCAACCATTCGCTTAGACACTGCCGCGCTTCGGTGGCACCCTTCGACAATAATGAGGAAAGGTGTAGGAGCTGGACCCCTGTGCGAGGCTGACTCTAGGCATGATGGCCAGACCCGGGAACCTTGACCGGAGGCTATGATGGTTGCCAAGAGCATGTCTTTCTCGACGCCCATGTCAATCATCCTATCACTTGTGGCGCGGTACTCGGCCGATATATGCGGGATGCGGAGGATGATGGGACGAGCATGATAGAGGTATATAAGGGTAGGTGACACAGGCAAGATGGACTTCTCCTACCGTCATATAACTCTCCAAGTCCTCGAGGTCACCGCACCGTCCTGAGACGATATCGTCCTTACTCTTTTTGCCCAATCCCCCTTATTGGCTCACGCGGGTAGCTTCGCTATCACTCCGACTCGCACTCTTCTAGGCTACTGTCATAGCTGTCTGTGCTGCAAGTGACAGTATATAACCCAGCGGTTCCCTCTCTCCTGTAACACACGGGCACGAGTCTTTGCCCTAAACTTCGTCACCTCAGCTCAACAACTGTGATCTCTTCCCGCCTCACCTAACCTAGAGAACAACAACATCAACCAAGATGGCGTCCTACAGAGTAGCCGCCCCAGATGAGTATCTGGCCATCACCGGCATGGGCGTCAGTAATCTCCCCAACCCCTACCACCCAAACCACGCCAGCTAACCGTCCCTGCTCTAGGTGAAAAATGTCAAGATCTGCAAAGCGGCCTGGGTCTGGCCCTTCCAGCGTTGCATGCGCTTCTCCGTCCAACCGCACGACTACTCGATGACGCTGCAGGCCATGACCAAGGAGAAGCTGCAGTTCATGCTCCCCGTCGTCTTCACCGTCGGCCCGGACATCAACCACCGGGGGGCCAACAGCCGCTACAGCGCCACCAGTGGCGAGTCGCACGACTCGCCCAACCACGACGCCGACGACAACATCACCGACGCCAACCACCGCGAGGACCGCGGCGACGCCCTCATGAAGTACGCCATGCTGCTGGCCGAGTCGGACGGCTCCAAGAAGGGCGGCAACCCGGACCACCTCGGCAACATCGTGCGGGGAATCATCGAGGGTGAGGTGCGCGTGCTCGTCAGCAGCATGACCATGGAGGAGATCTTCACCGAGAGGGAGGTGTTCAAGCAGCGCATCTACCGGAATATCCAGACCGAGCTCGACAAGCTCGGCCTGAAGATCTGGAACGCCAACGTGAAAGAGCTGAAGGATGCCAAGGAGAGCCACTACTTCGAGTCTCTGTCGAAGAAGGCGCACGAGGGTGCCACCAGTCAGGTCTGTCAACTACACCACGTCCTCCCCCAACATTGACCGTTACTAACAAGCATCCAGGCCCGCATCGACGTAGCCGAAGCCCGCCTGAGAGGCGACGTCGGCGAGTCCCAGCGCCAAGGCCAGCAAGAGCGCGAGATAGCCAAGATCCACGCCGAGACGGCCGTGCAGAAGACGGAGCGCGACATCGAGCGCGCCGAGGCCGAGGCCAAGCTCGCGACCCGCCGGACGGCCTTCGACCGCGACGTCGACATCGCGCGCATCGAGGCCTCGCGCGCGACCGAGGCCAAGGACGAGGACCTCAAGCGCGAGGTGGCCGTCAAGCGAGCCCAGGCCGAGGTGGAGCGCCTGCGCGCCCTCGACGTCGTCAAGGCCCAGATCGCGAGGGAGTCCAAGCAGCAGGCCGCCGACGCCAAGGCCTACGAGATCGCCGCCGACGCGAGGGCGCAGTACGAGAAGTCCAAGCAGGCCACCGACGCCGCCGCGTACCAGACAAAGCTAGACGCCGCCGCCAAGGCGCAGGCCGGTTAGTCCCCCCCGCACAAATGCAATCCCCAGGACTTGGCGTCCGTGTGAAGTCGTGTTGCTAACAGTCCCAAGACTTCGACCGCATAACCAAGGCCACCGACGCGGCCGCCTACAAGACCAAGCTCGACGCCGAAGCCTGGAGCCAAGCGGCCGTCAAGAACGCCGAGGCGAACCTCGTCAAGAAGCTCAAGGAGGCCGAGGGCCTCACCGCCATGGCGGGCGCCTACGCCAAGCTCAGCGAGGCCTTCGGCGGCCCGGCCGGCCTGCTGCAGTACATGATGATCGAGAAGGGCACCTACGTCGAGCTCGCCAAGGCCAACGCCGCCGCCATCCAGGGCCTCAGCCCCAAGATCAGCGTGTGGAACACGGGCGCCCAGGGCGGCGCTGGAGGTGTGGAGGGGAGCGGCGGGAGTCAGGTGGACACCATGCGAAATATCTACCAGATGTTGCCGCCGCTCATGTCGACGATCAACGAGCAGACGGGAATTACGCTGCCCGAGTGGCAGTTTGGCCGGTTGGCGGGGGGTATGTCGGAGGTTGAGAGGGCGAAGGGGAAGGTGAATGGGATGAATTAAGTTGAGCAGACATTGTGATGTCTGGCTGGGAGGGGATTGTTGAGTGGGTGGCACTGTCATCGCTGGCCTGTACTCTTTAATTTCCCTTTGTTTTGGACCTTGTGCTTTCCTTTGTCTGTTGGTTTCCGCTGAGGTAATCTGCTCTTAGTGTTTTGCCTTTACACGCTCGGCGTTGGTCGAGATATCCTGGAATTTGGCACGAGGTACTTGAGATAGACAATCAACAAAGTGCTTCAATGACTCAGACACCTCCCATGGGTGGGACAATCACAGGGCGCCCCTCCCATTAGGCGCCAAAAGCACAAACCTCCCCATCCTCCCCTCCTCCCCGGCCCTCCTGAACGCCTCCTCCCACTCCCCCAGCTCATACACCCCGACACACTCGACCCCGGCCTTCTCCCTCCCCAGCTTCAGCTTGCCACTCTCCACAAGCCTAATCACCTCATCAATCTGCCCAGGCTTATACATAAACGTGCCCCTGAGCGTCAACCCCCTCCGCATAATCTCAAAATACGGAAACCCCACATCCCCCGACACTCCACCCATGAGACTCACGCGGCCTCCGGGGCGAAGACTCAACACCCCAGCTCTAATATGCGGGCTTCCCCCGGCGTCGGGCGGCGAGATATCGAAATACGCGTCCACCCTCCCATGGCGGGCCCCCAGCTCCCTCGCCGCGTCCGAGATGGCCGCCGCATCACCCTCAGCCCCGCCCGTCACCCTGACCGTCCTGAGCCGGGATCCGGGGTATGACCTTTGGGCCACCCCCTCCAGCTCCGCGAGTACACCCCCGTTGCGTCCCATAGCCACGACGTCCGCCCCCATCGCGAGCGCTACGTGCACCGCCGCGCCGCCGAAGGAGCCCGTGGCCGGCGCGACCAGGACCACCTCGCCGGGGCGGATGTCGATGTCCCTCAAGCCGGCGTAGGCGACGAGCAGGGAGGCGAGGTAGCCTAGATCAGCCATCCGGTACCCGAGCCGATGATGGGGCGCCGAGGAGGAGGACAGCAGCCGCTCCTCGTCGAGGACATGGACGTTCTCCCCCGGCACGCGGACGATCTCCCCGAACGAGCCGTGCCGCCACTCCCCCTCCATCATAGCCCTGCCGGTCTCCGAGCTGGCGCCGTTGAGGGCGTGCAGGACGCTGACGCCCGAGCCGTCGTGGGAGCGCAGGACGGGGTCGATGAAGACGAGCTGCCCCGGTTCCAAGGCCGGCAGGTCGCTTGCAGAGGCGAGGACGCGGCCGATGGCTGCCGCGCCGGGAACGAGGGGAGTGGGGTAGGAGTAGCCCCTGCTGTTGTTGTGGCCGAAGATGGTGGAGATGTAGGAGACTAGGTTGGTGATCAAGGGCCGGATGAGGACGGTGGAGGGGGTCAGCGGGGGTGTCGGGATGGTGGTTATTTGGGGTGGTGAGGAGGCCGAGGAGACCTGCAGGCCGCGGTAGGTTGGTGGGATTTGGGAGGACATCTCGAAGTGTTGGTATTGCCAATGGGTTATGTGTGTGACTGGATGGTAAAAACCCAAGCTGAGATGTGGTAGGTGTTGTGCTTGACGGGTACTAAAGAGAAAGTACTACTCGTTATGTGACGAGCTGGATGAACAGGACTTGTCGATAGCAGGGCTGCCGGTCCCAATACACCTCGAGGAACTGCTGTCTTATACCCCGAGGAGGCTGACGAGCCGGAACAGTGACCACCCGCATCGTGATTGAGATGTGTCAACCACTTAGATGACTACAGTGATGTGACCAATCTTCTGGGGATGCTGGGATGGACAGAGTGAAGCTATGAGAGACAACCTCTAGAAAGGCAGGAGATAAAAACAATGTCATCACACATCATTGTCAGTCAGTCAACGGGAGCGGGAAAACTCCTCGTAGGTATACATTGGCGTCCGACGTCGAGATTCGCCGCTCCGGAGAAAAGACACCGTGCTATCGCCGAAGGTGTACAGAGCCTGCAGTCTGACCATGACAAACGCGGCCACCTTACTAAGAAACCCCAAGGGTAAACGTGGTCCCATCTGTACGAGTCAACATACCCAGGGATCTCTTTGTTTCACCATGGGCGACGCACATGGCTAAGGAAGTCGAAGTCTTCCACTAGGTGGGAAAATTGTTTTGCAAACGCGGCTCTCCTCAATGATGAAAGCCCAGTCCAGTTGGCTTGGCGCACTACCACACGTGTATTCTAGTGCATTGCGTGGCTGCTGACTCATGTCCCTTTCAGTCTACTGTTTCCGTGATATCTCCGGAGATGTCTCGGTCGCTTCTTCATGCTGTGCACCACCACCACCACTGCCCACCTTCTCCCCGTCGGCCACGATGCCACCCACCTCCTCGTCTGCATGGCGCTCAGTGAGACCGATCTTGGTCGTAGTGAACGCATCCGCCGTGTCACGGTACCACGGCCAGAAGTTGACGGCCAGCGCGTAAGTCCACGCCGCCACAAAGAAGCACAGCGGCACGACCATGGCCAGCCCCGTCCCGTGCATGTCGGCCACCGCCCCCGTCAGCGGCGGCACGCAGGCGCCCCCGAAGACGCCGGCGACGATCCAGCCCGAGCCGCGCTTGGTGTGCCTCCCCAGGCCCCTCATGCCCAGGGCCATGATGGTCGGGAAGATGATGCTCTCGAAGAACAGCGTCACGTACAGCATCGACATGCCGACGTTGCCGCGCTGCGTGATGGACGGCGCGATGAAGACGATGCACATGGTCATGAACACGAGGAACACCCAGCGCGGCCGGACGAAGTGCATCATACCGGCGCCCCCGAAGCGGCCGATTGCGAATGCCGCCTGTGCGCCCGACAGGAACTTGGCTGAGAGGGTGTCCAGGGTTCCCGGTCTGGTGTCGTGCACGTAGTTGATGAAGTAGCTGTCTTTTGCGTCAGTGTGTTGCCGGCAGGGAAACCCCTTGACCCCCAACGACTCACCTCGCAATAGCAATCTGCGCACCAGTGTAGCAGAACTCGGCAAACGCGGCATGGAAGAGACGGTACTGCTTGCGAAACGGCTTGTCGTCCTCGCCAACATGCGTCTCGGCCGCCTGGAACGCCATGTCCGCATCCGTCACCTCGGGTATGTCGCTCAGGTAGAACACCCCTGCCAGCAGGAACACGAAGCAAGCAATCGCCAGGTACACCCACTGCACGTTCTGCAGGGCCCGGGTGTCGTCGAACGCGAAGAAGACGTACGACCCCAGCACGGGCGCGATGACGGTGCCGATGCCGTTGAAGGCCTGCGAGATGTTGATGCGGATCTCGGCGTACTTGGGCGGGCCGCACACGGTGATGTACGGGTTCGCCGCCGTCTCGAGGCTGCCGAGCCCGTTGCCGATGATGAAGATGCAGGTGCAGAAGCCGCCGAAGGACTTGGCCTTGATGGCTGGGATGGCGAGCAGGGCGCCCAGGCCGTAGAGGAAGAGGCCCCAGATGAAGACGGCGCGGTAGCCGAAGTGGCGGAGGATCCAGGCCGCGTGGCCGAGGGATGCGAGGGGGTATGCTCTTGAGGCAGGGGTTATTATCACGTCACCATGATGATGAGGAAGCTAACCTACCCAAAGTATGCTACCTGCAGGCCGGACGAGCGCGCTTTGTTGATGTTGAGGGTGTTCTGAAAGTGCTTGTTCAGCGTGTCGAGGAGGCCGTAGCTGAAGCCCCAGAGGAAGAAGAGGATGGTGACAAGACAGATGGGGTATATCGACCCTCGCAGTGTCAGCTCGGCTGCTGTTGTTGTCTTGTCATCGGCCACACGGAGAGACCGCCGCTTCCAGAAGCCCTTGGAGAACATGATGTCGGGGCTGCTATATCATCCAGCAACTTTACCGTCTGTTGTTGTCGTTAGGGCGCCTTAAATCTGGTCGGCCGCATGCTCTGGGACTTGGGGTAGTGATATACCCTCCGTCCATCAACCTCCCCCGCGTCTCCCTCCCGTGGAGAGACCGTCCCGCCATGCTGCATCAACGATGAGGGGAAAGCATCCGATGTGATGACGTTTCGGTCCGTTTGAGACCACTAACCCACCCTCATTTCAAGCCCTTCGGCAAGTAGGTGGTAACCGTTGTGAGTACGACGAATGATATCTGGACAGGCACACGCCGTCTCGGCAGTCTTTCGTTCGATCCAGGGGAACCTCCACACTCCAGGTGGAGCAAACGACTGTGGTTACTTCCTCTTCAGGAAAGGAACCGCGACCACGGGGATGAAGCTTTTCTTGCTCGGTGAAGAATTGTACACAGTACAACGGCCATCATTGAGTGAGAAGATGCATTACGTACGGTCACCCATCTGCTAGACTTTAGACTGCTAGAGGCTAGACCACCGAGAGCCACTCGGCACTCGCAGAACATTCGACCGAGTTGAGTTTGCACCCCTGTTACCCCTACACTAGGCTGGTGCCGGGGCACGCACCCCGCACGCCACCAAACCCTGATGGCGCAAGTGGCGTCTTTCCCCGGATTCTCGAGAATCGGCGTCAATCTGCCTTCGGCGACACGTCTACAATGCGTCGGGTATCTCCTCCTTCAGGCCAACGACAGGCGTCTCCAGTAGGATAAACAACCCCTACAAGATGCCCCCTTGCATGTGGAAGCGGCTTGCACAGTCCAGGTTCGCGACGACATATTCGCCTGGGAAGTGAATTGAAGCCGACACGCACCCCAGTCTGCGGACTTGCTGGTGACACAGCTTGAAGTCCGAAGTAAATCTCGTACACATTCCCATCGAGCAATCGAGCTTCCGCCCAAGAGGCAGACAAGATCTGAGGCATCCGTAACTTGAGCATTCTGAGGCTGCTTTCGGCGCGCAGGGTAGGTCTTCACTGACCGCGCTGTAGTTCACTGCATCCAGTTCAGAACTGCCTACATACATACGTACAGCAGGTTCGAGCTTAAAGAGGGCTTTCGGAGTCTCACCCAACCCCGAGTTTTCCCTCGCAGCTGGACAAACAGCTGTCTTTCGAGGAGCAGAGTCATGGCTTCCGCACCTGATATTCGTTCACTGCGTATGGCGCCGAGCCGCGGAACGACTGTCTGCTACTCTGAGTCTCTGACCGACCCTGACCGACCTGACCGAGCAAAGGAAACACATCGTGACGAATTGTATGCTTGAAGCCTCTTCTCATTTTCCAGGTCTGGCTCTGTGCTTCGAGGAATCCCAAGCTTGCTGGCCGATACGACGAACCATGGGGTATGAGCAAGGCCAGACAGGATTGCTGCCCACTGTTGGCATATGAGGATCCGTATGCGCGGTGGACATTTTGTGTGGTGTAAATGTAATAGGGGTCATGGTCAGGTTTGTTTGAATTTGGATGATGCCCATCCGTCCACTTTCTCTCATTTCCTAATGTTGCAGTCAGCAGCAGATCTTCCCGAATACGGCGCCATAAAACCCCCCGGCTGTTCAAGTTTTTAGAGGGCAAAGCGGCTCCTCAAGGATCAACAGCCCGTGCGCTAACGGTGTTAGCAGGAAATGCCCTGAATGCCAACAATTGCCGGAGTGCCCGTTTCAGGAGTCGCTGCGGGATGCCACGCAGCAAGTGGAACGCCGAGATGAGCTTGACTGACTCTAGCACAGAGGTGTTGTCGAGGCCACAAACACCAGAACAACATGCGGGCGCACTCCGTGTCTTCAACAGAAAGTATGCGAAATGCATCATTCCGCTGGGCATTTATTGCCATCTTGCGGTAGAGTATCCGGTGTCAGATCATACCTAGAAAAATGACTGATCCCAGCTCCCACGGCGATCGAGTGATCAAAGACGGTGAGCAGGTAAGATCAAGATGGCGATCGGCGGTCAACACTTCAAAGCAACATGGACTGGATGGAGTCACATTGGACAGCCACCAGGGCATTCAGGAGAAAACATGACCAGGGCTCTCACCAATTGTTCTTTAAAGATGGAAATCTCTACGCATCTTGCAGTTCTCTGTCTTCTTCACCCTCATCCCACCCTGCATCTTGTCACCGTCTCGGCATCGCGCCAGTCTCTCGTTGAACCCGTGTTG
>Ga0209127_100408_pt1 | contig 14950 bp, 6 predicted proteins | sample LakSupMetagenome_FD_187469 | JGI IMG/M metagenome (GOLD analysis project Ga0209127, IMG submission 187469) | Freshwater microbial communities from Lake Superior, Canada - Sta WM archaea (SPAdes) (version 2) | ecosystem: Environmental > Aquatic > Freshwater > Lake | place: Lake Superior, Canada...
AAGCACCCTATTCCTCTCTTCCAGATCCAGTAGCGTCTGCCTCGCAAGCTTCAGCACAGCCGTCTTGGTAAAAGCCCGCCCCTCGTCGATGCCGCTGCCGCCGTCGCTCCCGCTCTCGCTGCCCCTCCGGGTCAGCGTCGTGAGCAGCAGCTCGAACTCCTGGTTCAGCCGGTTGCGGTACTTCTTCTCGACGAGGTTGTGGCTGTCGCGCGCCTTCTGCTGCGTGCCCGGCAGCGCCGGCGGTGGCTGCTGCTTACGCACCCTGTCCCTCCTCGCGCCGCGCATCTTGATGGCCCGCGCCGAGGAAGACCCCTCGCTGTCTCCCCCGGACGAGACGGGGCTCGACGCCTGGCTGCCAATGCTCTCGGTCCTGGCCGGGGACCAGGGCCCGGCGGCCTTGGTGTCGTCGTCGAACAGGGTGCTAGGGCTGATGCTGGGGCTGATGGCGGGCGGGAGTGCGGAGGACCAGGGGTCGTCCAGGCTATGGTTCAGCTCAGAAGATGAGTCGACATAGGTTGATGCGAAGAAGCCGCTGTCTGAGCTATATACTCCGGAATTCGACTCTTGCATCGGCTCCCACAATGCATCATCAAACTGCTGTTACGGCTGTTAGGAACTCGTGCGTAAACATGGAAAACAGGCGGGGGGGGGGTAACTCACTGTAGATATATTATTGGCCGGCCAAGCTGGAGACCAAGTGTTGTTGAGGTAGGAGTCCATAATAGTAGGTGTGATTGCGTTTTGACTGTTGGGGATAGACGCTGTGATTGTTCGACTGGTGGAGTGTAAGTGGCAATAGATGAAGCAGGTATCGGGTCCTAGAGCAAGTCTTGTAACGATTCTTATGCTGTACTTCTTTACGGGTTAATGGAAATCGTCCGATGATGAAGAGATACGGCGATCGTACGATGAAAGCTTTATATCCCAACGTCCGTATGCGTTTATCGAACGAATGCTGCTTCTGGACTCAACAACATGTTAAGATCTGGCTCCGAGAGCTCAGCAAGTTCGGACGTGACTCCGGAACCAATCGGAGTGCAGCAACTGTTGGCGATCGAACGGGCACTTCCTGGAGCGCCGAGCCCGCCGAGCCGGCCGAGACTACCGAGAAGCTTGTACTGCACCGAGCCCGCCGAGGAGCCCCATCGGAGACCACCTAATGTTTGTAGATTTCAGGGGTCCATCGAAAGATGGTACAGAACTCGCATCTTGTCGTACGATGCCCAGAGAAATCGCATCTCCCATTGACCAGATCAGATCAGTTAAGTTACGTAGTTCCGCGGCAATGTAGAACCTAAGGAAACCCTTTAAATCCTATTTTTCCCACGTGATAGACCCGAGTAGTCATCTGCAACGCCGTCGCTTCCCAACTCCCAACTTGAACGTGTCGTTGTGAAATCGGCGCCCCAGAGAATGCGCTGCATCTCAGCATGGGGAGACCAACTCTGCGTCGTCTCGCCGGACCCTGTGCCGGCGGGCGAGTCCTCCTCGCTGCTGGCTCCGGCGACATTCAGCATCTGCAGTGCCTCGACGGCCCTGGCGAGAGGCGCCGGCATCTCCGACGCATCGGCGTACTCGAGGTTCGACATGACGGTGACCAGCTGGTCGAGCATGAGGCGCACCGACTCGCTCTTCGCCGGCTCCTTCAGGATGCCTAGCAGGAGAGCCGACCCGAGGGAGCGGTGCACGGCCACCCATGACGTCCGCGCGAAGACCATCAGGTTCTGCAGCTTGAGGAAGGCATCGACCGTGTCGACGAGCGCGTCGATGCAGACCCTTCGCAGGTTGGTGATGGCTTCGTCGTAGGGCTTGCGCTTGGCCAGCAGCGGCCTGCACAGCTCGGACACAACGTAGGCCCGGTGCATTCGCCAGTTCCAGTGTTCTAGATGATCCTTCATTGAGACGCATGCTGACACTTCTCGCAGGTGAACGTGTGCCCGATGGGTAATGGACTCTAACCCCCGCCGGCGCTCCTCGATCCTCTGCAGCTCGCGCTGAATGGTTGTCCGTCGGGCGCGGCTGCTTACGACATCTAAAGCAATGGTGCAAAGTTTAAGCATACACTCTACATACGATAAGCCACCGGGCGGCTCTGGCCGGAACTCGTCCCACTGGGTCAGGTTCGCCGTCGATGTCGCTCGGTCGTACGAAATGGACAACAAGCTGTCTTGCCAGATGATACGCGACCTACTCGGTATACGGAGGTTAGCGCAACCCTAGCAAACCGGCCTGACCATGACGGGGTCAACATCCATTCTCCTCGGGCCAAACTCACCAAATCTCATGTCTGAGACTCGCGTTCTCGCTTAAAGGAGACTGCCTAGATTCGTGATGCAGCCCTATGCTCTGGGCCAATCGTATCGTCAAGCCTTGATCCAAAGTCAGCAAGTGCTTAGTTCTTCTTCTGGACTTGAGCAAACGCCGGCAAATCTAGCTTACCAAGAAGCGACCATGAGACACCGGCATTCATGGTGTTTGATATTACATTACCCAGCACCAAAAGATTTTGAATGTCCTCTAACTGGCAGCAGGACAAATAATTTATGATTCGCAGGCATTCATACGCACAGCACACTTTTACGCCATGTTAGTATTCTGACTTTTTTTTTTTTTTTTTTTTTTGCGAACACCACTTGATTTGGACTGAGAAACAGTGAAGCCATTCTCAAAGGCTTACCGTAGATCTGAGAGGTGAGCTGCCGCTCCCTCCTCGACAGGTTTGAGCATTGATAGCCCGAGGCGAGACACGCGAACAAGAGGCCGAGCCAGTGCAAGCTCTTGCCGTACACGTCTTGTTCTGTGAGGGGCGGCCTGTTGGGGTCCGCCGACTGCGCGGTGCGCGTCATGATGAACCTCGTCAGCTCGGCCTCGAACTGCGACATGTTGACGATGCCCGGGAACAGCACGTGGGCCGTGTCGCGGTATTGGCGGATGTACAGCAGGCAGTCCGAGTCCGAGGGCAGCATGGCGCAGAGCTTCTCGATGCGCACGGGCGAGGCGTGCGGCAGGCCCCAGAGGTCGACGAAGGGGTACGTCGTGCTCTCGTTCTCGAGCGTGAAGATGGGCAGGATGCTCTTGTCGAGCAGCTCGCGGACCATGGCCGAGTCGTTGGCGGCCGACTGCTGGGTCAGGGCCATGGCCATGGCGGGGACCGAGTTGACGCCGAGGAAGACGGGCTCGCCCGTGATGGGATGCACCGTGTGCACGTCTTGTACAATGTCGGCGACGTTATCGGCGTCGGCGTCGTCGAACATCGGGGAATCCTCGCTGCCGACAAAGGCGCGCGTTGTCGTCGAGGCGGCGGGCCGGCGCGCCAGCTCTTTGCGCACTGCCTGCAAACCCTCGTCGAGTCTGTCAATTTTAGCGACAAGGTCGTCCCAACCGCCCTTGGACGGCATCCACGGCGGCGCCGCCGCTGCCACCTGCTGCAGCGGTGCCGGCTGATATTTAGGCACAGGGGCAGGAGGCGCGAGAGCAGACACGGACGTGGACGCGGACGCAGACGCAGAGGTAGACGCAGAGGTAGACGCAGAGGTCGACGAAGCTGGGGATGGGGCCGGAACAGCAGCGCCGAGACGGACGCGCCTGCCCGGCGCATCATAAACGCAGAGATGGGGATGCTGACGTTCGACGCAGGTGTGGCATGGCAACTCGTAGCTGCACCGCACCTTGCGTATCCTGCACGGGTTGCAGGCCCTCTGCCCTACTGCGATGGCCCGGCGCTTCCTCTTGGATGTTTCCGAGTCGGAACCACCTCCTGTGGAGAATGGCTGGATATCCATCGCTGGTCGACGTATTCTTGCCCCAAGGGGATTCGACTGCGCAGTGTTGCGATTGTTGTGTTGGCCGGCCAGATCGGGCTTGAAGTTTCATGACATTTAGATAGTAGTTACATCTGTAGAAGGCCTAGAATCAATCCTTTTGCGAGTACTTCGCATCACCATCTTGACCAACGATTCAGACGCTTGGTCATGTGAGCTTGCGGAGCACGGGTTGCGATTGGGATGTTCGCAGCAGCACCCGAGGTCTCCAACAGCCAATCAAACATGGTCGGCGACCTCGCTGGACGCCTGTGGCCACTGATTGGACGATAAACCGCCGATTCAACACAGTTCTGGACTGCACTAGCATTTGGAACCCTTGCTCTTCGTGTGATACGAGGACGCTCTAAACCCGACTCCGGAAAGTCAGCTGACGAGTGGCCACGGAACCACGGCAAGCTATCTAGAATGTGTCCGGACAATGTAGACTCCCGCATCGTCTTACTTGACTCCTAAATGCAAGATCCTCTATACTGTGTTGGCAACTAGCTGTATTACAAAGACATCCTTTACGGCGCAGTGCCGGTCGGGCGGCGAACACGTCTAGTTCTGCTCCTTAGCCTCGTCAGCCTCCTTCTTCTTCTGCTTAACCGCCTCAATCGCAGTCACCCCGCCGACATCCTTCTCGAAATCCGGCCTCGGCAGCTCAAACGCCTGCGTCGTCCGCCCGTACGTGATGCCGCCCAGCCGACTCACCGGCCTCAAGACCTACAAATCACACCGTTAGCGCCCTCCCCTTCACTAGGATTTATAACGAAAATTCAACTTACCGCAGGATCAACGATATTCCTCTCCTCATTAATCGCGTCCTCCCTAACCCAGAACCGCGTCCCCTCGACGACGGCCAGCGTCCCGCTCTTCTTCCCGGGCTGACTCCTGCTCTCAAACTCCTTCAGCGACTCCAGCTTGGCCTCGACGCTAAACACCGCCTCCCTCACCCTCGCGCACTTGACAGTCTGACAGTCGTACGCCGGCGTCAGCCCGCTGACGTCCCACTCCGACACCCCGTACGGCGCGTTGACCGACGCCGAGTTGGCCGCCTCGACGAAGTGCTCCGAGATGATGTTGATCACGCACTCCCCCGTCGCCGCCAGGTTGCGGAGCGTGTCCTTGCTCTTCTCCTCCGGGTGCAGCGCCGAGGAGAAGCCGATGGTGAACATGGGCGGGTCGTGCGCCACCATCTGGAAGTAGCTGAAGGGCGCGAGGTTGGTCGTGGCCCCGTCGGCGGACCGCGTCGACACGAAGGCGATGGGGCGGGGCACGATGGCGCTGATGAGGAGCTTGTAGTTGAAGCCCGCCGGTCGCCCGGCCTCGTAGGGGTCGATGGAGACGTGGGATGTTGTAGGGGGAGGGGGAGTGTTGGCCCCGCCCCCGAGGGACCAGTTGGGTTGGGGGGTTTGGGTGTAGTGGAAGGTTTGGGTCGTCTCGAAGGGCGGTCGCGATGATTCGACTTGCTTGAAGTCCGGGTGGGGGTTGCGCTTGATTTGGGACTCCCACTTGGAAGTATTTTCGGCGGCCATGGTGGTGGACTTCTTGGGGGAAGAATTGGGGAAGGAGCTCGACTGGACGAGGCGGGCGGTCGGCAGGGAAATGCGAGATGACGGGATTATGAGGCTAGTCCGCAGCTCGACGATGCCATTCGGTCGTTGAAGGGAGGAAAATGGGTTGAAGAAGACGCGACGGGTCTGCAAAAACATGAGTTTCGTTCGGCGATGAGCGAGCTGCTGTTGTCCATTTCATCGGAGTTAATGCGGCGCGAAACGATGGACGAGCGAGCTTTGGAGGGCCAAGCCTTTTTAGTGAGTATGTCACCCCCGCCTCTAGAATGGTTCTAGACATGGCCGGGAGGGCCTCCTACGTCTTTGACTGGCCTAACCAAAGTGATCCGAACACCGGCTCGCCCCGCTTTGCTGCGGATGCCAGATCGGGCAAGCGCCCTGAAATTCGGGAAATGGCATCGGAGGATCACCAAGAAGTGCCAAGACCAGGATCTCGTTGCAGGAAGGAAGTTGGGGATAGCTTCGTCTATACGAGTCCAATACGTAAGTCTAGTGTACAAGCTTTCTCAACCCGAAGGGAGTATTTGGGGCGTGTTATACAGAGTCGACAGTCCCTATAGTCAAACGAATATCCAATACCCGCATCGACCACTCGCTTCACACATCCGCCGTGTTCCCCTCCACGACCTTCTCCTGGATCTTCCCCTGCGCCTCCTGATCTCCATTCCGCAGGGCGTCCCTCGATCCCTTGTCCCCGCCCTTTGCCTTCCCCTGCGCAGCCCCATTCTTCGCGAAGTCCTTGCCCCGCTTCATCAACGCCTTCTGGATCCTCATCTCTCTCTCCCCGTCCCCCTGGCCATCCCCCTCGTCGTTATACAACCTCTGCAGCGCCCCCAGAAACTCCCTCGCCGCCCTAAACTCACCGAGCCGCACGCGCATGAAATCGAAGGCGAACACCACCGGCGCCCCGCCCTTCCCCTCGCCGACGTTGCCCACCTCGGGCAGCTTGGGGTACCGCTGGCTGAAGTGCGTGAGCAGCACATTCTTCGCCCGCATCTCCTTGGCGACCCCGAGAGCCTCGGAGATGGTGCAGTGCTTCTTGGCCACGGCATCCTTCTGCAGGTCGTCGTCGAGCGTCGCCTCGTGGACGAGCAGGTGCGCGTCCAGCCCGACGCGGTGGGACGCGAACTGTCGCGAGGGCCGGCAGTCGCCGCTGTAGGCGATCTTGAGGCCCGACGTGAGGGTCAGCGCCACGGCGCGGGCGTCCTCGCAGTGGTCGACTTTGCAGATGGCGACTTGGGATAGGCCGAATGGAGAGAGGATGGAGGGGTCGTCGAGGGGCCGATGGAGGCCTTTGGTGAAGTTGTTGGTTGGGGAGGGCGGTTCGGTCGGGGTGTCGTTGCTGAGCTGGGTGATGTGGGTGGTTAGGCCGATGGGCTCGAGTTGGGAGTACTCGGCGAGGAAGTGGTGGTAGGAGGGGTGGGCTATCAGGGCGAGCTTTTGCTGGGTCTCCGGGGAGGGGGAGACGGGCACCACTTGAGAGAAGCGTTTTAGTACGCTGACACTGCCGAGGTGGTGGTCTGCGTGGCTGTGGGAGATCCAGATGGCCTTAAGATCGCGCAGCACGGCGTCGGCTCCCTCGAAGCCGTACATGCGCCGAAGCTGGCCAAGGGAATTCTCGCCGCAGTCGAGGAGGTAACTGCCGATTCCCGGGACACGGATAAGCGTACAAGAGACGTTGCGGGACCGTGAGGGAAGGGCGGAGCCTGTGCCTAGCGGGATGACCTCGGCATCGCGGTTCGGGAGGTCGGCGGTTGCTGCTTCCATCTCGGCGATGAAGGCTGGGTCCGAGACCTTGGCTCTCGCTTCCTGAGCTAGCCTGAGTATATTGGGGTCTGCGACGAACTTCTCCATGACTTCCTCTTCCTTGATTGGGACCACGATGTTGTCATTGGTAGCGCGGACTTGGGGCTTTAGTCGGAGTTGCACGCCGGCCATGCCAATCTCGTAGGGTAGGGTAGCGTCGTGGCGTGTTGCTGACGAGGCATCACCATCCGTGTGCGCTAGTGTCGGAAAGATATCGCTGTTCACGCGGTTGAGCCTTGTCATCTCGACGGCCGAGTTCTGTATCAGACCGGGACTGCCGCCCTCAGCCCGGGATAGAACGACGTGCTTCATAGAGGAGGTCTTCCGCATAAAGGTCAATACTCTCTCGTCGTTCAACACTTCCGGCGTCCTGACAGTCCAGTACATGGCTGCGATGCCACCCATAATCTTCTCATTGCTCCACTCCGGCCGCGCCAGCAAGCTGTCGATGTAGGACATGTCTGGTACCTCGACCAGGGCAAACCCACTCGGCTCGCCAGCAGGGGCGACAACCATATCCGGGGTAACCTCTGTCCCGTCTTTGCCAGGCACAGTCTTGCCGTCAACGAGGAGCTTGAAGTTGTGCTTCTCGACGCCAAGCTCCACCGCCCTGGCGACATTAAACTTCCCCTTGCCCGGAGGAACCTTGACAATGTAGCACATGGACATGTGCGCCGGCTCCGTAGGCGGTAGATGCGGTACGTCGGCCGCCTTCCAGTCCTGTCGGACTAGGACCTTGATCTCAGGATCCGCCGGACCATTGTATGGCTCGAGCTCGCCGTTCTCGTCCCGGATATACTTCGTGGCACCTTGCTTAACGCAGCCAAGTTTGACCTCCTGCAGCGCGTCCACGGTCTGATACTTCCTAGGGCCCTTGCCGTTGAACATCTGCTTCACCACACCGAGCCGCATCTGATGGTCGACCTCGTCCTGGCTGGGCGTCGTCTCGCCACCGTTCTCCGGTCGAGCTGGAGCAGTATCCCCGTCAGAATCGGACATGTGCTCAGCTTTCCGCTTCTTGGACTTACTCGCCCAAGCCTCTGTCGCCCTCTCGCTCTGCACCGGCACATACCACACCCGTATATTACCGTCCGCCCAGTCCGGCTCGTCGGAGGAGCCTGCATCCTCTCTCGGATCCCTCCTGATCTCCTGCGGTACGAGAGGAAACGACTTCCTGAAGACGAACCGCCGCGCGGTAGCAAGCATGTGCGTCAAACCCCTACCGGCATGTATAGTAACATGATCCAGCGTCTTGACCGGATCGACCTTCTTCCCCTTGGCCGCCTTCTCCTTATTCGCGTCCTTGATCGCGGTCGCGATAGTCTCGTGCACGTCGGCGATGGTCAGCAGGAACCCCATCAAACCCCCATGGGCGTGCCAGTCTACCGGCCCTGTGAGGAAGATGTCCTCCACCTTGGCCATGGACATGCGCTTCGAGGCCATGATGCGCTGCGTGCCCTCGGACACGTTGCCGAAGACGTAGTGCCGGTTGTCGAAGTGCAGGCGCAGGCACGCGCCGCCCGTGTCGACGGTGGGCGTCGAGATGATGTCGACGTAGGCGAGCATGCTGAGTCGAGAGTTTCCGGGCGAGGTGTCGGTCGTGGGTCTCTGTGGGACTCGGGGATGGCGGTCGTTGTTTACGAAGTGCTGCTTAGGGCCTCGACGGGGCGGTATCGGGTTGTAAGGATGGCTCTTGGGAGGATGTATGTCGTCGGCTAGGCGGGGGACAAGGTAGGGCTTCTTGAAGTTGTCCCTGTGGGCGTCCTCTGCCCTGGGCGGATTCGAGGTGGACTTGACGAGTCGAACGACTCTCTTTGCACGGGGAGAGAGAAGGGCGGGTTTTGTAGACAATCCTCGCCGAAACAACGGCGAGATGAGCATATTCAGGCCATGAGTAACTGCAGACGTGTCCTTGTCAACCACTCGGTGGATTGCTCCTGCGCTGAATGTTTTTGCCAGTGACTGGACGCTACTGTAGGCGCGAAGCTTCGGAGCTGGGACAAAAAGTTGGGCTTTATCTTATCGCTTATCGTTATCCAAGGACAAGGGTTAGGGTCCGGCTTGCACTTTTGCCGTGCCTTTGTGCGCGGTTCCTTTAGGGTCGCCTCTCATCAAGTGTACCAGCTCAGAGGTTGCCACGAACGCAACGAAAAGTTACAAGGTTTGACGGGGAGTTATAAGTTTGGATGGCACGCCGTAAGAGTCATCTTGTTAATGGTTTGCAATATCCAAGGCGCGGGAGCGTTTGAGAGATCGGATCGGACAGCGCTCAGAGTTCAGACGGTTCAACCTCATTCGACTACCTGTGAATCCTAACCATTCTACGTCGCGAGGGCCTACCCCGTACCCATTGATACCTTTGTATATTCTTTGTCTTCTGGGCTGCGTCGAGGCGTTGAGCTGTCAGAGTACCAGATCGAAACGGCGCGGATGTCTCCAGCACGTAGACTTATCCCCAGTGGGAGCGCATGCATCGTACATAATAGATAGGACATCCATACTACACTCGCCATGCATAAGCCTTAAGATACCAATACAGTCGAACCCGTAACACCTCGCCATGTACGCGTGTACCCAGGTATGCTCCTTTCGCTATCACTGCTTAAGAAACAACGCCTCACCTCCCCCCTTTCCTCTCCAACTCCTCCATCTCCCTCCTGACAATCCCCTGCGCCTCAGCAATAACATCATCCCCTGTCCGCCAGGTATACAGCTGCACCCCAAGGCGATCCAGCGTGTCGTGCGCCCTCGCCAGTCTCCGGCGCCACAGGTCCAGTTTCTTGTTCACCGCCGCAGGCGGAGATTGCGTCCCGCTGGCGCCCGACTGCTGGTACGTCGGGCCGGGGAGGGGGTCGAAGTCGATGTCCGAGTTCGCCGTCGACCTGCGCGCGGCCAGGCGTGGGCTGGCGTTGCGGAGGCTGCTTCCGCCTGTGCCTTTGCGGCGGGGGAGGGGCGGCGGCGGAGCGTGCTTAGAGCTGCTGCTGGAGCTGGCGGTAGAGGAACGTGGTGGCGTGGGTTTGGCATCTATGGCGGAGGTGGTTGGGACGTGCTGGTCCGAGAGGGTCTGCATTTGAGCTAAGGGGTGGGAAGGCGCGAAGGACGTAGATCCGGAGGGCTTGCGCGATCGCGGACTGGGAAGAGGAGGAGAGTCGGCTTTAGCAATCTTATTGTCTGACGGGGTGCTTCGGAGAGCAGCAGGTTTCGCTGGACGAGGGGGTGGTGATTTGCGAGCGAGAAGATCCAGGGCGCTGACGTTGGCGTTGAGCTTGGCCATGTCCTTAAACTCGGCTAAGGTCCGGCTCTCGTGCGGTGCCATCTCGTCTGGTTCTTCTGAGAGGTCGATCAGATTCTCCTCTGGCTTTGGAGGCGCCGATGCAAGCCTTGGCGGTAGTGCTGGCCTGTTGGATGGCTCGTCGCTTCCTGGATTACCCTGGTCCAGGGGCGGCCGCGAAGTCTGACTCCTACTCATTCTTGCTCTAGAACCTGCTGGGCCAAAGGACTCCTCGAAGAACTTCGCAGGCTCAGGAGTCGTCACATCTCGGATGAACACGGCTAGGATCCGGCCGGGGTTGGCCACAGCAAGCTCGGTATACACTTCGAGATCCGCCTCCCCGCTGTCGCCGACAAGGAGGAACTTGCGCTCGGGAAAGTCGCGCAGAATCCTCTCAAGCGTGCCCTTCTTTCGTTCGGCGACCGGTTCAAAGATGCCCTGCAACATGCCGCTGTACTGCTTCAGGTGGATCGAGCCAGGTGGGAGACCAGCCAGATGGAAATACGAGGCAATGACAGGGAACAGCTGCCAAGGGCTGTTGGAGCAGTAGTGGATGCTGACTTGCATGTCGTGCAGGCTGTTATACCACTCTTTGACGCCCTCGACGGTCAAGTCTCCCAGGTCTCTGATGAAGGTATTCCGAAAGATCTCCCGGGCGCCCATGGATATGCTGGACCGCTTGATCGTGTCGTCGATATCGCTGATTAGGCTCACGCCCGTGTTTTCGATGAGCTTCACGGGCTCCGTGACGGACAGGGAGCTCTCGGCAGCCAAGACGCGGACATGAGTGGGCACGAAGTCAAGCGCCACCCGGGTGACGAAGTGGCCGGAGTCGTTGGTCATGACGGTCCGCGACTGTGACTGCGTGTCGTTGTAGAAGAACAGGGTGACGGGCGACTCCACCAGCGGTACGGTCAGAAACGGTCCAAGGCGAGCCATCAAGTTGGCATTGGCCACCCCCAGCTCGGCGTCTGTCAGCTCACCGTTCTGTGCCGAGTTGGTTTTAGCAGCCAGGACTGGCGACGAAGGGACCGAAAGAGGCGTTTCTGTCCCGCTCCTCGTCCGTGAAAGGTAGATAGAGTCAGTCTCGCTGTCGGAGTCTTCCCTCGGAGCCTCGCTATATTTTCCCTTGTTGGCGGCCTCCTTCTCGCGCTGTCCCCTCTTCTCGATATCCCTTGCCTCCTTCGAGATCTTCTCCTCCTCCCTCTTGCGTTCGTGCTCATCATGCATCGACGTAAGAGACGTCGGCTGCTGGTTGTGGACCGTCGGCGGCGGAATACCGCTGAGCCTCCTGGCCAGACCTATCAAGACCCGATTGCGTCTAGTCATCGGTCCAGTGTGAGGGTTGTAGACCCAACCCCTGACATCGACATCCACCACAGCCTTCTCGTCCTCCATCCGAGCCCACTCCTGCTTCCAGTAGTCCTCGTCATCCATGCTAGTCTGCGAAGCAGACCGCGCCATTCCCGGCTGCGGGTGCCTCGGCTTGCCGAACTGCCTGATGTGCCTCTTGGCGTACGAGGGGAACAGCACCATCTGCTCGCTCCCCTTGGTCACAATCGCGACGTTGGGAAACGACCCCGGTATGGTAACCTTCTGCGAGTCCCACGGCTCGACGTTCCTGATGCGCGTGTTCCCGTACTGCTCCTTCAGCTCCGACGCGGCAGCCGCTCCGGCTCGGTACACGCTCCCGGCCAATGCCGCGAGCTTCCTGCGCCGCGACCCCGGTTCCCGAGGCGGCTCGTCGCTCAGACCCGCGGGCCCATATTCCCCCGCCGAAGCCCCGGCGCTCCTGTACCCGTAGTCATACCTCGACGTCATGTTCGTCTTCTCCTCAGTGTGTCCAGTCGCATCCTTGACGCCACCGCGTCGACGCCCACCAACAGCAGCCCTGTGAAGGTGGGTAGTACCGCCACCGACCCTTGGCTCGGGGCCGAGCAGCAGCCGGCGGCTGTGCCGAGCGACGACGTCGACGAGCCGAGTGCCCTCCTGTCGCTTGCGCTCGCGGTTTATCACCCAGCGGTAGACGCGGCTCTGGAGGCTGTGCTTGTAGTAGGGTAGTGTGTCGAGGTGGAAGTCGAGCAGGCGCTCGCGGTAGCGCTCCCGGACGGCGGAGGGGAAGAGGTAGCGGAGGAGGCTGGACCGGTGGTGCGGTTGGGGGCGCAGGGAGCGGAAGAGGTCGAAGCGTCTGGGAGCCAGTTTTTATCGGGCGAGATATATATGAGGAAGAGAAAATACGTAAGGTAGTTGGCCGGCGGGGTTATGTTAGGCTGGCTGTCATGCAGGGTCGGCACGTTTGGAGTTCGAGTCGGCGGTTGGGGCCTCGTGGCATCGGCAGGTGCACGTTTTTGAGACTGTGGCGTTTCGGCCCGGGGGGCAAGTGATCGGACGAAGTGAGCTAGGTAGGACTCTCCAGGTATGGTTGCACAATTAGGTATCTTTGAACTAACAACTTCAAAATACCTCAGCGTAAGGTAGTAGTCCTATTCCAAAGGAAAGGACTCGAGTGTCCTCGGCGGGGAAGCCTCGAGGATTTGCCAAGAAGCTGCCGCCGCTAGCTCAGAGCCAAGTTCGATAACTCCCGCCTTACGTCACCACCTTTAGCTGAAAGATTGTTCGAGGGCCCCAACATGGGACGGCAAATGATTGGTTGGGGCGTCGCAGCCTTCGCATTTGCTGTACCGATGTCGAAACGCTATGCTCAGAGTACCATACACTATATGTCCAAATGCTGACACTACCTCCTCTTGCCTTTAGGCTTTGACTTGCTAGGCCCAGCCGCCCTCTTGACCCTCTGCTCTTTCTTAGTGACCTTCTGCGCCTTCTTAGCCTTCTTCGCGGCCTCTACAGCACCCTTACCGTCCCTCTCCGCCCTCCCCTTCTTCCACGACCGCCCCTCGCTCATGGCCGCCTTAGCATCCAGCTTCTTCTTGTCCTTGTTACTGAGCTTCCCGTCGCCCTTCTTCTTCAGCTTCTCCCTCACACCGTTCAGCTCCGCCTTGCCGGCCAGCTTGGCCTCCTGCTTGTCCTTCTGCGTCTCGAACCACGTCCGCTTCGGCCGCGACTTGATCTCCTCCTCGTGGCGGATCATGTTCTCGCCCTTCTTCACCTGCATCTCCACGTGCGCGATCTCCTTCTCCTGCTTCTCCTCCTGCATGATCTCCTCGATCTCGTCCTCCATCTCGTCGATCTGCGCCTGCAGCTTGTCGGCCTCGGCCGCGTCGATCACCCGGCTGCTGATCTTGGCGCCCTGGGCTTTGCCGGCCTTGACGGCAGCTTTGACCACCTTGCGATCTGGCTCGGCTGCGAGCGTGACGGCTGTACCGGAGCGTCCGGCACGGGCCGTACGACCGACACGATGGACGTAGATGTCCAGTGACTGTGGTGCTTCGTAGTTGATGACTGTGTCGACTCCTTTGATATCCAGACCACGGGAGGCCAGGTCAGTGGCCAGTAGGAACGACACCTTGCCGTCTCGGAAGTTCTCTACACTTTCGATACGCTGGAATACTGTTAGCGTGGTCCTAGAAGAGACGGCGAGTAAAGTAACTTACCTGTGTCTGGTTCATGCTGCCGTGCAGTTCGGCGCACGACAGCCCCAGTAGTCCGAAGATGATGCGCGCCTTGTGGGCATGCCTCTTCTGCCGGAAGAAGATGATCACCCGCTCGGTGTACAGATTCTTGCATAGGTAAACAAGGTATCCCATCCTCTTGTCCTCACGGCCGGGCCGGAGACGCACAAACTCCTGGACCAGAGTATTGACCGTCTTCTTCTGGGAATCGACCATTATCCGCACCGGCTTGTTCATGCCAACACGAACAAGGCGGTCAACGGACGATGTCATGGTGGCAGAGAAAAGCATCGTCTGCCGAGACTTGGGCATGGTAGTCAGAATCTCGTTGAGCTCGTCCGCGAAACCATCCTCGAGCATCCTGTCGGCTTCGTCGAGGACCAGAATCTCAACAGTGTCGATCGTGAAGCTGGGAGAGTTGCGCATGTGGTCGATGAAACGACCAGGGGTGGCGATGACAACATCAGGTCTCAGACGCAGCTCTGCCTCTTGAACCTTGAGACTAAGACCACCGACCGCCAGACAGAACTTGATGTCGGTGAACGCCGCAAGTTTCGTTGCCACAGCGTGACATTGGATCGCCAGTTCACGAGTAGGGAGCAGTATAACGACCCGAGTAGTCGCAACCTTCTTCGGCCGATATAGGAGACGCTCGATGATGGGGACGATAAATGCGCCAGTCTTGCCGGAACCCGTCGCAGCACCTCCGACCACGTCCTTACCCATGAGGGCGATTGGTATCGCCTTGGACTGGATCGGCGTAGGCTTTGTGAATCCGACGTTCGCCAAGCCCCTGAGGATGGGACGTGAGAGGGACATTCCTTGGAAGGAGGACAGGTTCGTCTTCTTGCCGGGCTTTTCCTTCTCCTCAGGCGCGAAAAATGCCTCGCGTTTAGCGGCTTCTTCTGGGTCCTCCTCTTC
>Ga0209127_100409_pt1 | contig 14949 bp, 12 predicted proteins | sample LakSupMetagenome_FD_187469 | JGI IMG/M metagenome (GOLD analysis project Ga0209127, IMG submission 187469) | Freshwater microbial communities from Lake Superior, Canada - Sta WM archaea (SPAdes) (version 2) | ecosystem: Environmental > Aquatic > Freshwater > Lake | place: Lake Superior, Canada...
CGAGGATCTTGAACTTGGCTTTCTTGGCGTCCTTGACGTGTCGGTTGGCGCCCCAGCTGATGAGGATGTACACGATGATCACGAAGGCCATGCGCAGCGTGGAGATGAAGAACCACATCTTCTGCCTCTGCGGCTGCTTTCGGCCCATGAAGTTGCAGAACGCGCGGAGGAAATACAGGAGGAAGAGGGCGCTCAGTCCCATGGCGGCGTCGAGCTTGGTGCGCGGGAGGCCCTTGAGCGTGTTGATGATAACCAGGTAGGTCGGGTCGCGGGTATTGACACCAGTGATACCCATCATCGTCGGCACCTGTCCGACGCCGATGCTGAGCGCCGCACCGGTCATGAACGAGGCGATGGCGATCAGCGGGATGAACTCGACGATGAAGCCGGCCCTGATCAGGCCGAGGAAGAGCAGCACGCAGCCTGAGAGGAGAGCGAGTGCCCGCGCGATGTTGTCGGCTGATATTTCTGGGTGCTCGGCCTGGACACGCAGTACTACATTTCCCACGATTGTTGACATGACAGCCACGGTCTACGTTGGTCAGCGAGGAGCAACACGTGAGGCAGAGGCGTAGCTTACACCAATAGTTATGTCCTTTGAAGTCGCAAAGGCCCAGTACAGCAGGAAGCCCACGAAGGAAGTGTACAAGCCATACTCGGGCGGCAGTTTTGCCAGCAGAGCATACGCCATACCTTGGGGTACCACGACGAAACCGACAGTGATGCCTGCGACTTTCAGCTTCGATCGCCGTTATAGACCTGAGAGGCAACATACCAGCAATCAGATCACCGATCAGCCATGTGAGGTTGTAGTGTGCAATCCATCCCAAGAACGGGAACAAGCTGTGCAGATAGTTCTTGATCCCGTCAACAGTCGGGTGATGCTCGCGGAAGAAGTCTGCCGTCGTCGGCTCGGTCTCAACAAACACGCCGTCTTCGAACTTGGGCCCAGTAATGCGCGGGTTGACGCTGTCCTCGATGCCGAAGAATTTGTCTAAGCGTTGCTTGAACGACATGGTTGACGACCGCTAAACACTTCGTCGAACCTTGAGAAAGCTTGACTTGGGAGAATAGGTAGCCCCCCAGGCCTGACATCTCTTATATCTATCCATCCCACAATCGCCAAGGTTCGCCCAGGCTTGGACTTTTTTCCCCTGCCCATTTTTTCTCACTCAAGCCCTTGGCTTCGTTGCTTGTTCTCGCAGCGCGTAGGAAAGGGACTCTCGGAGACGATCGCAAAGAGGCGTCTGTCCCGAGCAATGAGACAATAGGCCAAGAGAAAGCCACCATTTGGCGCAGTTGATCCCCCAAACCCTCGAGCTGATCAGGTCAAAATCTTCAATATTCCACACTTCCTTCGTGGGCGATAGAGCTTCTCTTCACATTATGGCTTTCGAGCTCATGGGGGTTCTATTAGACCAAGTCGCTGTAACCGCCGTCGTCAAGCGTAAGGATGACACATCGCAACTTCAGCTCTCTCTCGCCAATCTCCCTGCTCGTTCTCAGCATCTCGCTCCATGTATCATCCCTTCTCATCAAGCGCAGCAGACGTCCTCGACTGGCAGCCAAACCCCTGTCAGCCACTCGTCCAGGACCCTCTCTCCCCTAACACGCCCCCATTTCCCCCTAGCCCATCACACCATAACCTGGCGTCATGATACACACAACCTCCCAAAGCCCATCAGCAAGCCATGTCTTGGTTCTACCTACATACCCTTCCGCAACATCCCACACCGGGTAGTGTCCCGGCCGCAGGGGGGGTGTGCAAGCGAAAGCCAAGACATCTCTACACTAGCGCCTTGGAACCCCGTGTTACTGGTCGGAGGCGCGCCTAGCACATCACGACATCTGAGCTTGTTTTTGTGTCATTCACGACGTGTCTGATTCAACAGCATGAAGAAGAAAAAAACCCACAACAAGTTGCGTGTTGGAATTATCTGAAGTTGGAACGTTCGCCGCTGGACGTGTGATTTTGAGGGTGCCTGGCAGACCTGGGTGACTTAAGGCCAATGCTCGCGTGATCATTGCTCCTTGTTCAGCGACGTGCGGGTAAGGCGGATTTTCCTTGTCTACACGTGTATTGTCGACATTGCATGGACAAGGTGGGACACTCCCGTATAAGAACGGATAGATGGGGACTTTAAGTCTCGGGAGGATCACAACTCTCCTGATCATCCCACGACTGCTATACGGAAAGGGTGGCGTTGGTGCCCGTTTCAATGTCTAGACTTAGACCGCATTGTTCCCCCCAACTGAGGAGCAGTAGCGCGCGTGAACAAGGTGAGCCTGGTCTGGCCTGACCGGGGCATGGACGGAGGCGCCGTCTTGGTTTGTTGCGTGTTCAGCCGTGTGGGATTTTTCATTTGAGGAATTACTATATTGATATTGTTACGTATCGAGCAACAGGGACCACGATATCGTTTGCAAGGTTCCGTCGATCATGGTAATCATTCCTCGTGCGGGCAGCCATAAGGGCTGAATAGGGTGTCTTCCGAAGGGGATGGGTCTGTGAAACGGGAGTTCGAGGTGCATGTCCCGGGGGAGCGGTCTTCAGCTGCGCCTGGGAAGCGTCATGCTCAGAGATCTAAGCTGGTCCAGACATTCTGTCTCGCAAGGCCGTCTCTCTGCACTATCAAGCAGACGGAGCGACCGTATGACGCCGTAGTCGATGGCGTGAGCAAGCCTCCATTTCGCGATTCAGTCAAGTATTGAAGGCGAATCCCATACTCTCCAGATGACCAGCAATTTCATGATCGCCCATTCCAGCCCCCCAGCTTACACGCACCGTGGAATTTCTCCCCCTTTACTGACAGACTATCGAAGACACACCATCTGGAACTGCCCGCTCTTCGCCAGCAGTCCACAAACTTGTCACACCGATGTTGATCTCAACCTCATTCCCAGGATTTGTCTCGGCTGATGCAACCCTCCTGTGCCGATGCGGCAGCCAGGTAGGCTCCTTGTTCACGGATGTCGACCTCGCTCTCGTCTGGACAGATCCTGTTAGCTTTAATCACACCAATAGCTGACAAGGTGGGACTGGTCCCTCAACTAACTGCTTGTTTCTCCTGCGGTATTGGCCCGTCCTCGGTATCTGTAGTGGACCAGCCATCTGAGTCGTATTCTGGCCGCGGAGCATTAGCTACTCCGACGATGGCGTCGTCGCTGTGCCGTCTCCAGGAGTTGGGGTCTCTGAAGTGGGCAACGGGTAGATCGAGACTGGTCAAGCTTTCGTTGGTGTGAACGGATGACTGGTCGTCGTCCACGTCCTTTTGGAACGGTAAGCGTATCGTCGGGATGGGCGGCTTGGGATTCGATGGCGGAGTGACAGGCTCCAGTGGCGGAGACGGCGTGGCTGACTTTGGCTGGCGACGAGGCGGGGTCACGGGATGCTGAAGCTGGAAGAGAGAGGTAGACTTGGCCTGGTGGGCGCAGGACGGTCTGACGGGTTCTGAGTGTGGGGAGAGTGTTGTAGCTTTAGGTACGGAGGCGCTTCGTTGACGGTTGGATGGTGGCGGCAAGCGGACGCGGATGGAGACGCCTTCATATCTCCCTTTTCCGCTGAGCCTGACCGAGAGCTGTGTTGGCAGGACAGGGGTTCGCGGCTCAGTAGTCGTCACGCATGTGTCTGTATGGTGGTGGATCCCTGTTCCAGAAGGCTTAGCCGGGGAGTGTTTGTTTGGGAGGTCAGAGGCTGACGACTCGGTAGTCGTCACCGGTGGCTCTATTTGATGGACCTCTGTTGCAGAAAGTTTAGCCTGAGCGTGCTTGCGGCATGCCGCGAGGGTCGCCTTCAAAGAAGAAAGCTCTTTTTCAAGCTGTTCTCTCTGTTCAGTTACTTCAGGCCGTTCTGGCACCAGGTGCGCAATCTTGGCATCCTCCACTGCCTCTACCACCTTGGGGTCGAGGACGCTGGGTAGCTCGGCAATGAGGCAGTTCTCGACGGCAAGGATGACGACGTTGTCAATGTATGTCTTCAGTGACATCTGTGAAAGATTAGCAAAATGAAGGATGGCCTCCAAGTTCGGGATACCTACATCATAGTAGGCCATGATGTTATCGAACACTTGGCGTGTGTCCAGTTGAGTTTCCCGGTTGGAACTGGGTTCTTCTGTCTTAGCGCCCACAGCATCCCTATCTTTCAACGCCAGATCCTCGAGATTCTCCCACAACTGCAGCTGAGTTTCTTGGTGTTGACGGGGGTCGGATTCCGTGCGTGCCCTGAAAGCGGGCTGCAACGGACGCGGCGTACCAGAAGTCCAGTGACGGAGCAGCTCTTCGCATTTTGCTCGTAGAGCGAGCTTTCTCGCCTCAAAGAAGACCTCGACCACCCCAGTCATGATTGGCGAGTGTATATAGGTGTCAAGCCCGACAGCATGAGCTAGGAGCGTTTCTACGAAGGTCTTCGCCACTTCCAGCAACACTTCGATGTGGTTGTCGGTCATGGACCTCCATCGGGAGGACAATCTCTTGAATTCCCCGATAACAAGTGCGTCAATAGGGGTGCCTGAAGGCAAGAGTCCGCTGCTTGTGTCGGCACGTTCTCGAATGGACTCCAGAAACAGCTTCATGGAAGCCTCCTCTGGGTCCAAGGTCGAATACCGGTGTATCCAAGGCTCTACCGACTTTGGGCGGCTGAATGGGCTGAATGGGTTGAAGGGAAGAAACTTGCTGCTCCTATCGTTGTCAATGAAGGTTCGGGAATGGCCTTTAGCGACCATCATCTTGAAAAAGACCATGTTGAGGTCATCGATCACAGTCCTGAACTTGCGTGTCTCGTCCTTGGCCCGGGAGAACAAGCTGAGCTTCGTACTAGAAGGAAGGGTGAAGAACGAGTCGGAATAGTCTCCCCTGATAGCGGCTTTTGCGAGTCTCGCGAAGTCCTGGGATACATCCATCAGTTTCTGCCTCTGCAGCGCAGGGCTGTACCTCGGAGGGCCAAGCGCGTTGAGCACTTTCGTCTGGGCTTGAAGACGGGTTTGTAGTTTTTTCATGACGGCTGGTAAATTGTCCCTGAAGTGGTCGTACACTGCTCTGCTGACACGCTTGCGAAGACTCTTGGTTCCAAGGGACTCCTTTGGGAAGGTTCTCCAAGCAGGCGAACTGAGAACTTCGTCGTCTTTTGCGGGCTTATCGGCGTCGCTAGGATCGTCCATGGCGTTCCTTAATACGTGCCATCCGTGTCTGAATTTGTACACTGAATCTTCGTTCCTCGCCAGTGAGACAATGTCGCCTTGAATGGAGGCGACCTTTGTGAGAACACCGAGAGTCCGTTGCCCCTGCGGATCGTGCAGCAATGCTCTGTCCAGGACGCTTCGAGGAGCGATGCCGTACCTCGCCGATGCGACAGCGATTATTATGGCATCTTTATCCGACATGAAACGGTCCGCAAGCTTGTTTATGATGAGACTGCGCTGGTCAGATGTAGTGGAAGCCCGCAAGCCCGGGAGATCAACCAATGTCAAAGGGTAGACGTGCGGCCCGGAGACTTCTATTTGGAGGACCTCGTCAGAGATCCCGTGCTCATCAATCTTGGCTGCCATCAGCTTCTCGGCCTTCTTGATGATGTCGACAATGTCATGATCCTTGTCGAAGCTGAAGAAGTTGGACAGCTGCAGCTCGTGGTGGAGCGCTCCGTCGGTTTCTCGGGAGACGTGGACGCTCGCGAATGGGGCTTTGCGCAAGTTCAGTTGTGTCGCGATGCGTGTGCCTTTCCCGTCTTTGGCCGCAAACTTGATCCCAGAAATGGCTTCGAGAATCGAGGTCTTCCCGGCGGACTGGTTGCCAACGACAACGATCTTGGGAGCCTTGGTGGAGCCACCCAGCTCCCGGCGCAACTTGCTGAGGGTATCCAGGAGCTCTCTCTGCTCCGGCTCAAGATCCAAGAAGGCTGTCGGAAGAGTAGCTGGCTCGTTGTGCATGATGTGAAGATGGGCGGATTGAGTCGTCCGCCGACTGAGGGGGTAACGCGATAGACAATGGTGGTCTCCAACAAGCAGAGAGTCTGATGTCAAAATGCGACAAAGATGCTACTGACCTTACAGGGCAGTCGGCGTGGAATAGAAATGATACGTAGTCGGCGCGTTTTCATAGTTCCCAGGCTGTCTCGCGGTAGACCGCATGGCCGAGGTCTGGCCATGGTTGAGAAGCGCATGGCCCTGAAGATCTCCAACCTGAAACTCCAAGCAAATCCGCGCCGCACACTCGCAGTTGAGTGCATTCGTAACTTATCGCTTCTAGCTTTTCTGATACGCACAGAGTGAGAGGAATTGCAGTCTGGAACCAAAGACCCATGTATATTCCCCTGCCATTGGCTATGCTGTCCCGATCAGTTGGTTGGCTCCCCCCTAAACTCCGCGAGACGCAGTGCGACCAGGTTTGATGGGAACTCCTGTCACTCCAAATTCACCCGCGCCAGAATTGTATTTCGCATATGGGAGGCCGGACAATTGCCATGGTACGTATCAACCATAGCCGATCGTCCGTATTCCGACGCGCCGACCCGTAGGCTGCGCGGCAACTTATTTAGCGCTCTCATGGTGAAGCGCGTCCTTCCTTCTTAAGTCAGGCGTCTCATTCCTTCTTGTCCCTTCAGCTTTCCAACTGAACCACTTCAACGGCCGTGACCGCGTTGGAGGACGGATCTAAGCCGGTACATGATCCGCTCCATCGCCGACTCAACCAGAATGAAAACTATAGAGTACCACCTGCTGAGAGCTGTGCAGTCGAGGGAATAGTCATGACAGAGATGTGAGGTCCTGCGTGAGGCCATCGGCGCAATTCAATCCCGGCTTATTCCTGCGCAACTCAACCTCGATCTCCATGCCGGACGAAGTTCCCTGTCAAGCCTGTCTGCGAAGTACCACAATGACCACTCAGAAGCATTTTGGGACAACTCAACCCGGGCGAGTAGTCTGTTTCGCACGTGGCAGCTGCTCAAGCTGTCGAGTTCTATTGCTAGCAGAGGTCAGTCTCTGGGTGCGAATTGCTGATGACTGTCGCACAATCTAAGGTAGGGGAAGTAATTTATCGGCCAGCAAGTTGCCAGCCAATGTCGCGGTTCCAACGAATGGGCTTGGTGGCACACATGAAGACGCTTGAGCGGCGGGTGACATTGGACTTCAGCTCCAGCATGCGCGATACACCCGCCCTCAGGTAACATGTGCAGTTTTCCGGTAATGTCCCTTAAATAAAGGGAAGGCATGTGCGCTGCCGCCCGTTTTCCCTCAGTCAATGTTTACATCGGCTCCCGGCCGTCACAGAGAAGATGGAGTTTCCAGGGACCGCAACCATTCAAGAGCGGCAAATCGTCATCATAGTCCCCGAGCCGGAACCGCGTCCCCGGGGTCCATCGGCCTACGACACCGCCATCAAACGCCCTGCCGGCCAAGTCGGCACGGAACCGCATTTCACACTGTACCTTGGCACCAACACCGGGCCGTACCAGACCTCCGACAATGGCACCCTTGTGCTTCCCCCGGTCCCTATCGAGTGGATCATTGCGCCTCTCAACGTCACCGACGGCCAGTGTCACTCGCGCTCAGAGAATCTCGGCCTCTTCGGCATCACCAACATCCTGGTCATGGCTCTCTCGATCCTCACGGGCTGCCGACCGCTGGTGCGGTACCTGACCCGAGGTCTTCTGGGCAAGCCCTCCAAGTACTCGGCCTTCTGGACCTGGATCATCTCCTTCTCCTTCCAGATCGCTTCCAACGCCATCATTTCGCACATTGTAGTCAGCACGCCTGGCTACCAGCATCTCAGTATGCTCAACGTCTTCGCGCTGTATGCGTCCCGGCCTCGCATCAACCAGATCTGGATGGGTAGCCTCCGTTCTCTCGTGGGGCCCGTACGCCTCAGCGGCCGCCTCGCCTTCCTCGCCCCACAGCCCAAGGAGGAGAAGAAGATGAAGAAAAACAGGGAAAATGAACAAAGGGGAGAGAAACGCGGCACAAACACAACCGCCAACACGAACAACCTCAAGGAAGCCTACCCATACTTCTACGATGAGTACATACGCTGGCGCACAGCCCAGACAGAGCAACAGCAACAACATCAACCACCTCCCCAAGAAGTCACCAACCCCTGGAGACTCCACTACGAGACGGACCCGGAGTGGGTGTACACCGACTCCTACGTCGCCACGTCCATCTCCGAGTTCTGCCTGCAGCTCGTCTCGGCCATATTCGTCGGCATAACCTGGCGGCGCTTCCCCAACGCGCCCATCAGGGAGCACATGAAGACGTACGTCAACCTGATGATCGCCGCGCCCACACTGGCGCTGCTGGGCTGGCTGTTCGTGCCCATCTGGACCGCGAGACACAAGGCGCCCCCCACCACGGAGAGCGGTGCTTCCGGCGTCCTCACCATGGTGTTGTTCTTCGTCGGCCTCACGGGCTTCTTTACCTATGGCGCTTCGTGGCTGTATTGGGGTCACTTTCTCGACTTGCCTGGTTCTTTGTGAGGAATCCCCGATTAACTGAGCCGCTTGCCCTGGAACTTAGCTGATCTGCTCTGCAGGTGGTGCCCGCCGAAGTTTGTTACGCAGGCTGCCATGTGGTCGTCATTTTCCGCCTTGAGTACCGCAGTGGGAGCACTGCTGTAGGCATCGCTTGGATTGTTATCAAGCTGGGAGCCAAAGTAGGTCAAGGAGGTGCTCTAGATTGAGCTGCGGCCGAGCATAATGGTGCCCCCACCAAACAGGCGTGATGGGCACTTGGTCCTACAGACTTACCCCCGTGATGCGTTTCTGTTGTCGATTGTGCGTGCGCGTGTAGCAAGCAGATTGTATTGCATCTTGAGCCCAGGCCGCATATCTTGTGATAGCTCTAGCCTCGTGCATTCATTTATATCCGGCCCCTGTGAAGCAAGCAATAGACAACGCTCCGGATATCATTGCTCCTATCTCAAAAGACCTAACCAACAACTCCCTACAACCCCCTCAAAAGTTCCTGCAAACTGATCGGCTTCCGCACAGCATTATTCAATCCCTCATGGAACGTAACCCAGACATTGATATCCTCCTTTCTCTTATCCCTGCCCCCAACACCACCATCGACATTCCCGTCCGTCTCCCCCAACGGCCTCGGCGCCGGCGCAATGGCCCTGCCAAAGAAATCCCTCTTGACATCATCGGCGCCCTCCCTCCCCGTGCCGGTAGCGTTGAACTCCTTCGACCCGGTGGCACTCATCTTCTTCATGCCGGGATTATTCTCCTTGTCGACAAAGACGTAGTCCTCGTGCACGCCCGCCGCGGACCCGGACTGGAAGCGGGCCTGCCGGGCGGCGCTCTCGCGCATCGCCAGGGTCTTTTGCAGCTCTTGGTCGAGAACCTGGCGCACCGCGTAGCGCGTGGGCGCTTGCATGCCTAGGGCATAGGCGCCGGCTGTTTCGAAGGTTGACAGGGTATCGAGGTCGCTGGCCAAGGGTTTAGTAAATCATCATCCATAACAGCACTAATTAGCTGGGTAGGTAGGACTCACGGCTCCATCCGGTAAACCCAGGTCGGCCTCCCAACAGGACCCCCTCCCTCGGCCTCGATCCGCCCTCTAACAAGCTGTATCCCGACCTCGGCCAAGACGCTCGCCGCCCGCCTGACCATGGCCCGCTCGCTCTCGCGTCTCACACTCGCGACAGGGAACTTGTCACCCCCGCCACCGACGACAACAGGCTTCACGTCCGGCGACACCAGCCGCACCAGATACGGCAGAAAATCAGCCGCCACGTGCTCGGGGCTGCGGAACGCGCGGTGCAGGTTCGGCGGCAGCGAGGCCTGAATCCCCTGCAGCATAGCGCGGTTCACCTTCTCCGCCTCACGGGCCTCGAAGTCCGCTCTCGGACCGGAAAACGGAACCGGAGGCGCAGCGGCCTCGTCGACATCGCCCCACTGCCGATCTTGTGCGGGTGGCACGTGGCGCTTCGCCGAAGCAAAGAGGTTGTGGCACGCCAGCACGGGCTGGCTGAGGTACGGACCGAGCTCCCACTCCTGGCCGGCGAACAGCCTCGTCGAGCAAGTGTCGTGGAAGTGCAGCCACTCGTACGCCGTGTCCGGCTTCGTGAGAAAGGAGTCGTCGTTGTACTCCCGGTTGGGGTACTCGAGGAACACGTCTGTGACGATGCGGTCTATCTCACCGCACGTCTCGACCATCTCTGCCAGCCGCAGAGCGCCGTACTTCTTCTGCTGCTCCGAGAAACTGAGCTCCGTCTTGGGCTGCTCGTGACGGAGGTTTTTGGCCGAGGACGTAGCGAGAAGTTGTTTCGGGAACCCGGCGCCTTCCTGGAAGATGCGCGTGACGATCTCTTTTGTCCCTCCTCGCCCGAGACCTCTTGCTCCTCCGCCGCCGTGGGCGAGACTGTGCATTATGTTCCTCTCCACCCACTGCCGCGTGAGGTGCAGCGGACCGTTCGTAGACGAAGCTCTCAGCCGACTCGCGACCATCTCGCCCACAACCATGACACCGCGCAGATCGCCTTCCACGTTTCCTTCCGCGCCCTTCTTCGCATCGATACCGCTGGTCATCCCCCAAGCAGCCTCACACAGCTTCCTCGCCGCATCCTTCTCGCACGGGATGCCCTCCTTCTCAAACACGCTCTTCAGCCTCGCCACGACGGCCTCCATAGACGGCTTGCCCACATGTATAACCTCCGCCAGGCCGGACTGCCGCAGCGGCCTCAGCGCAGGCGCATAGACATCGTTACAGATCAAGATCAACGGCCTCATCTGCCTGAAATCATCCCCCTTCTTCTTCTTCCGCAACGCGCCCGAGTTCGGTCCGGCAGCACTGTTCTTCTGATCCGTCAAGACGAGGTCAATCAGCGCCCTCACAAACCCGCCCTCGCCACCACCGCCCGACCCGGTAACGACTCCATCGACCTCGTCGACAACCACACACACCGGCCTCGCAACCTTGACCTTCTCCCCTGCCCCGGGCTTCCTATGCTCCACCGTCTTGACGCTCTCCGTTCCCAGACTCGTCCTGATCCTCCCCTTCACAACAGCACTGCTCCTGTCGTCACTGGCATTGATCTCAAGCACCTCATACCCGGCCTGCCGCGCACAGACATGCGCCAATGTCGTCTTCCCCAAACCGGGCGGACCCGTCAGCATAAGGATCTTCCTCAGCGGCTTCTCCTCCGCCTGCTGGTTGTTGTGGCTATTATTGTCCCCCTTTGCCGGCCTTCGCACCACGGGTGCCTTCTTCGAGACGTGCGGGAACACGACCGGGTCCCAGCGCTTGAGCCACCGGAGCACCTGGCGGTTGGTGAGGTCGTCGCCCACCAACTCGGCGAAGTTCCTGGCGCGGTACTTCTCCGTCCAGAGGAGGGATTTCTTGGGCCTCTTGCCCTTGCCGTGGTGGTGGTGGTGTTGGTGGTTGTCCTCGACGGAGTTGAGGACGGGCTGGTCTGCGTTGGGAGGTGGTGTGATGGGGGCTTGTTTAGCCTCCGCGAGCTCCTTGTTCGCGTTGCTGACTAGCTCGTGGATGTCGATGCCGTAGTAACTCCGCTTGGCGCGTCCTTCTTTTGTCTTTGATCGCGCGGCGACCATGCTTTCGTAGGAGGCGTTTTCTGTAGTCTTCCGTATCGGCACGCGTGCGGACTTGCCGGAGCAGGTGACCATTTGGTAGGCGGACTTGTTGAAGGGGCGGGTAGTGGGTAGGTTCGCAAACAGTCCCGTCTTAACCGCGCCGAGGAGATCTTCCAGACTTTGGGTTTCTGGCTGGGAGTCGACCATGGGCTGGCTGTCGGGTGGTGTTGATATGCCATCTTGTACGGCTGGTAGATCGCCCGAGCCTAGGCTGGGCGTTTCGTTCGGGAAGGCATTGTCGAAGGCCCGGCGCTTGAAGGGCCGCTCCTCGGTGACACTGTCGTCGTCTGAGTCGTCGTCCAGGAAGCCGGCCGTGATGCGGGCTTTGGGTTTCGAGTTCGAGACAGCATCCTCGGTGGGCTTAGGGTCAGACTTAGGCTTAGGCTTAGGCTTAAGGTCAGGAGTGGTGTTGTCGCGGCTGTAGGGCCTCTTCGCTGGTGGTGAACTGGGGTAGGCGATTGGCGACGAAGCCGACGGCATTCTGGGTGCAGTTATGGAATCTAGGACGCGTTGAATAGTGCTTACCGCAATTGAAAGTCCGCAAGGTCAACGGATCGTCAACTTCGAGGTGCCGTGGTGCCGTGGTGTCGTGGTTGTTGTGCGGGACCTAGAAGTCGCGTCGACGCGCCACGACGCGACCAAGCAAGTCACCTAATTAAGGACGCCCCACATATGCACCCCAAGGGTTAGGGGTCACTTACGCAGGTACCGTATCCCACGGTTCGGTCGACAAGTAAGTAGATAAGTCTGTTTAAAACCTAGAAACAATATTGGAGTCTACCTTAGCATTCGTCTCACTATCCTGGATCGTTAAGTCTTTGATGCTGACTGGCAGTCTCTCAAGGCGAACCGAGCCACGCCTGCCACTGCACCGAAATACCCAACCTTGATGAGATGCTAACTGTATACACATCGACCTAAAACACCTGTCATGATACCTCTAACTCATCTAACCTCTTGGCCTGTCTGTAACCTGTAACCATTTCCAATTGCCGTCTACCATGTCCAGCACCCAAAATCCATATCTCGCGCCTAGGAGAGGAACACTCCCAGAAGACTACTTCCTTTCATGCACCAACCGTCCCTTGACCCAGACCTTCCTTGTGTTCCGATCATCCCCATTGAATAACCACTTAGCCACCCTCTCCTCCCAGCTCTCCCACCCAAACACATCTACGTCCCCATCCTCCCCTTCCCCCTCCCCATCCACATTCCCCAAAACAACCAACTGCGCATCCCACTCCATGCCCACCTCGAACCCCCCAACCTTGCCCCCCAACCCAACCACCTCCGCCCCTCCCCGCGTCGCGAGGTACAACACCTCCTCGACGCTCAACTTCGCCTTCTCCTCCCCCTTCATGGCCACATGCCTGCTCACCAGCAGCGCCTGCCTCGCGGCCTCGAGCACACTGGGACTATAACCCCCGCTCATATCCGTGCCCAGCCCGCAGGTCACCCCGCTGTCCATCAACCACCTCACCCTCGCCTCCCCGCTCGTAATCGAGCTATTACTACACGGACAGTGGCTGACCTTGGCCCCCCTCTCCCGTATAAGCCTAACCTCCTCCTCACTAAGATGCACCGCATGCGCCAATATCGTCCTCTCCCCGAGCAGTCCAAACCGGTCGTAAACCCCGGCGTAGCTCTCGTCCTCCGGAAACATCTCCCTCACAAGCCCAATCTCCCCCTCATTCTCCGAAATATGCGTCTGCACGTGCAACCCCTTTTCCCTCGCCAACTCCCCGAGACCCCTCAACATCTCGGGACTACAGCTCGGCGCAAACCTCGGCGTAACCACCGCCCTCACCAGTCCCCTCCCGGCATCGACCCGCGCGATATACTCCGCGCTCTCCCTCGCCCGGTCGACCCCCTCCCGCGCCGACCCGTCCCTGTACCAATCGGGACACATCCCCCTCTCATCCATGCACACCCTCCCCACCAGCGCCCTCTGGCCCGCGGCCAGGCACAGGTCGGCCAGGAGGTTCGTCGACGCCACGTCGACGGTGGCGTAGTACGCCGCCGTGGTGGTCCCGTGGCTCAGCGTCTTGCGCACGCAGCGGGCGTAGACGCGCCGGGCCTTGAGGGGTTCCGAGAGGGACGCTTCCAGGGGGAAGGTGTAGGTGTTGAGCCAGTCCAGTAGGGTGGACTTGCCGAAGAGGCCGACGTTTGGGTACTGGCTTGCGTGGAGGTGGGTGTCTGGACGGCGTTAGTGAGGTGGAAATAATAATAAAAATGAGGGGGAGCAATCAATGGGAGACTCTACCGATGAAGCCCGGGAAGAAGAATTGACCGTCCGGGATCTTCTCGATTGCGAGGTTAGAAGACTGCCACCCGAGCTTGGGGAGGACTTTTGCGATGGCGGTGTCGAGGTCGAGGTCTCGCTCTACGGCGACGATGGTGCCGGAGGGGTCGACGAAGACGGAGGTGTTGTGGAGGTACTCGAGGGTGTCGAGTGCGATGCTGTGGATGAAGGTGGCGTGGTATACGGTGCCCGCCACGTTGTCCTTTCCATGCTCTGCCATGATGAGTTTGTTTTGAGACTAGACTGTGATGACCGACGTGTGTATTCAGCTAAGTAATGAGCGAAGAATAAACGTCCACATATAATTGGATTTGGTTGCTCATCGACCCGAGTATTTAAGCCACGTCGCTACTTGACTTCACCAGCCGTGAGAGTGACAGTCAGACACGATCAACGATGAATTGCCAAACGCCAGCAAGAGACAGACAAGAAGTGAATGTAGAAGTGAAAGTGAGAGCAGACGGCGCTATTTAGCTGGGCAAGATGACCTCGATGCGATCACTAGTTCCAGGTGGCTTGGGTGGCTGCCCCCTATCAAAGGAGGTATCTCCGTATCCGTCCTCCCCCTCGGCTCAAGCTGAGTGGAGGTGTGCGACGACGGCCAACGGCGGGACCCGTGGTGGGGCTCTCGCGGCACGCTCCCGGGCTGAGGATGGCCAGGAGAATGCCACGCTGCTGGCCGTCGTATTGCGTCGCTTCTGTACTGTTACGCGACACGAGATGGTGTCTGTCGTGGTTGGACAGACGTTTACTTGCTGTAACACACAGATATGGTCTATGCCAGATGCCGAGATTTTCTCAATTTGAGAAACGGTGCGAGAAACGGCAGCGACTCGGCTTTACAGGCGTGACCTGAAATCGGCAACACCGACGCCGAACACAGATCGAGGGGATGTGAAGCGACATTGAACTCGAATTACAACTCATATCAGCTTCTCAGTACAGAGTATTGCATTAAACTCGCTTTATGAACTTCAAGTTCTCTATGTCAGCTCTCCCCTGCACTCGGCGAGTGCCCAAGTCTAGGTATAAAAGATTATGGAAAAACACACAACAAATCGCG
>Ga0209127_100410_pt1 | contig 14927 bp, 7 predicted proteins | sample LakSupMetagenome_FD_187469 | JGI IMG/M metagenome (GOLD analysis project Ga0209127, IMG submission 187469) | Freshwater microbial communities from Lake Superior, Canada - Sta WM archaea (SPAdes) (version 2) | ecosystem: Environmental > Aquatic > Freshwater > Lake | place: Lake Superior, Canada...
CTCGACGGGGGAACTGTTCCCTGGGAAGATACTTGAATGAGGCAGAGGAATTAACCAACCACTCGCCGGTAGATCGTATACACGTCCATCGTGGGCTTCATCATGCTTGCGGCCGTTCTGGAATGGTTCCTATGGATAGCGGCCTTCATGTACTGTCTGGTCAAGGTCTTTCAAAAAGCTGAACACTGGACCGTGAGGCTACTGTCCGTCATTGTGGGGGTCGCGTTCCTCCTCCTGAGGTAAGTCCGCTGCCAATGCTCGGTTGAGATCTGTCAGTCTGACCTGTTCTGAGATTCATCTTCCTGCCAATCATGATCGTAACGCTGCCATTGCCAAGCGCAATCGTCAGTGTCTGGCCTGTCAAGATGGTGTCGTTCCTTCAGTGGTTCGCCTTTTGGAGTTTCGCCGGGCTGCTCACCGTACCGTGGCTTTTCTGCGTGTATCAGATCGTCACCCATCAACTCGGGAGGACTAAGCGGATCAAACAAATCCTCGACGAGGTTTCCGCACCGAAAGTGGTCATCGTGATGCCCTGTTACAAGGAGGAGCCCGACGTTCTCGTAACGGCCGTCAACTCGGTGGTCGAGTGCGACTACCCGCCGTCCTGCATCCACGTCTTTCTGTCATTCGACGGCGACCAGGAGGACGAGCTCTACCTCAACACGATCGAGAAGCTCGGCGTCCCCCTGACCCTGGAGACGTACCCCAAGAGCATCGACGTCGCCTACCGAGGCGCCAGAGTCACGGTCTCCCGTTTCCCCCACGGCGGGAAGCGCCACTGCCAGAAGATGACGTTCAAGCTCATCGACAAGGTCTACCAGGAATATCTGAGGAGGAACGATAACCTCTTCATCCTCTTCATCGATTCCGACTGCATCCTCGACCGCGTGTGTCTCCAGAACTTCGTCTACGACATGGAGCTCAGCCCGGGCAACCGCCGCGACATGCTGGCCATGACCGGAGTCATCACGTCGACCACCAAGAAACACAGCATTATCACCCTCCTCCAGGACATGGAGTACATCCACGGGCAGCTCTTCGAGCGCACCGTCGAGTCCGGCTGCGGGGCCGTCACCTGCCTGCCCGGCGCGCTGACGATGCTGCGCTTCTCGGCCTTCCGGAGGATGGCCAAGTACTACTTCGCCGACAAGGCGGAGCAGTGCGAGGACCTCTTCGACTTCGCCAAGGGCCATCTCGGGGAGGACCGCTGGCTGACGCACCTGTTCATGATCGGCGCTAAGAAGCGCTACCAGATCCAGATGTGCACGTCGGCCTTCTGCAAGACCGAGGCGGTGCAGACCATGCGGTCGCTCATCAAGCAGCGCCGCCGCTGGTTCCTGGGCTTCATCACCAACGAGGTGTGCATGTTGACAGACTGGCGGTTGTGGAAGAAGTACCCGATCCTGGTGCTCGTCCGCTTCATGCAGAACACGATCCGCACCACGGCGCTGCTCTTCTTCATCATGGTGCTGGCCATCATGTCGACCGAGAAGACGATCGACGACCTGCCGGTGGGCTTCATCGCCATCTCGCTGGGGCTCAACTGGCTGATGATGGTCTACTTCGGCGCCAAGCTGAGGCGCTACAAGATCTGGCTGTACCCGGTCATGTTCATCCTCAACCCCTTCTTCAACTGGTGGTACATGGTCTACGGCATCTTCACGGCCGGCCAGCGCACCTGGGGCGGGCCCCGCGCGGACGCGGCGGCGGCGGACTCGACCACGACGGCGCAGCAGGCCATCGAGCAGGCCGAGAAGGCGGGCGACGACCTCAACATCGTGCCCGAGTCGTTCATCCCGGCGGCGGAAGCGCAGGCCGTGGGGGATGTGGCGGACGCCGACGCCGAAGCCGCCAAGAAGAAGAAGAAGCGCAAGAGGGTCAGCGACGGCGGGTTGGGGAGGTCGCGCAGCATACTCCAGCCGCCCGACAGGATCGCGGGCAAGTTCAGCGCGCCGGAGAGGACGCCGAGCGGGTGGTACCAGCACCCGGACGACTCGATGGCGAGCGTCAACGTCCTGGGCGGCGGCGGCGGCGGGATGTCGTCGTCGGCGACATCCGCCTACTACGGGAGGGGTGGAGGCAAGCTGCGGCACCGCGACTCGTTCGAGAGCGCCGAGACGGGGAGCTACTCGGTGTACATGCCGCGGCGGGTGGAGAGCATCATGGGCGACGAGGACAGGCGCAAGTACGAGCTCGCGCACGGGGCGGCGGGCCAGGTCGGTGGGTTTGTGGGGGGCTCGTCGAGGCTGTACGGGGGCCCGCCGCCGGGGCAGGTGTACGAGTTTTCTGACAGTGAGATGAAGAGGGCTGGGTTTACGGACGCGGGGGACAGGCCGGGGTATCACCGCAGGCTGGCGAGTAGTGATAGCGTGCACTCTGGGGGGTCGGTTGAGCAGCAGCAGCAACTGCAGCAGCATCATCCTCAAGCGAGACAGACAGCGGTGCCACCGCCGAGTGCCAAGTCCAGGACGGGGAGGAGCCCGCTTGGCAGGGCTAGTTGGGTACGGACTAGTACCAAGGATGAGGTGGAGGATCAGATTGAGGGCAGGGAGGATGAAGATGGAAGTGAGCACGGCCGGACGAACCGGCGCAACGGCCCATCATAGTGGAGGGCTACGAGGCAGTAAAGATTCATTGCAAAAGGGGTTTGTGGTATGTCTAAGTGATGAGGAGCTGGATGGGACTGTATTGCATTCGAGAGGCGCATCTGGCCATGACTTTTACTGAGCACATTGCCTTCCTTGCGAATGCAAGTGGTCAAGCTCCTTTTGGTACATGTAGTGGGGATTTGGATACTAGCATACATATATAAATATATATAACGTTATATATGTATATATGTATATATGCATGTAGTGAATCGCACGATAAGCTGGCGGTGAAAGTGGGATGATGCGCATGCGCCCTGGGGTGATGTTCAGTATCCTTTCCACTCTTTAGGTGCCTGGAGGTTCTCGAAAATGTCAAATGATGGAACAACATCAGATGAGCTGCCTGCTTGTTATCTCACTATGATATCAGCCTTGTGTGAAAGTAAGGGGTGGAGTCCTAAGACCATCAGAGGTGACAAAGGCTGGGGCACACGTGTGAGCGTGCTGGGTGCTGCTCAGCCAGAACGTTCTTCACGAGTCTCCGACCTTCGAATCGCTACGAAACAGAGCCAAAGCCCCGCCACTAGATCCGCGCCCAGGCGTGCCAAGACAAAAGGCTGCCAGCTTCACAGTTGGGCAACTTCTTGATGATTTTTTCATTTGGCAGTCCTAAATCCCCATATTTCTGCCGACCAGCAATCCCACTTCCTCCCAATCCTCGAACTTCAACCTCTTGTCTTTGACGATACTTCGCTAGACTCCTATCTTACCCAAAGCACTCGCTCTCACGTCCTATAGCGTGACTCTAGTGGTGACTCGACTTGATTCCGCACCTGTACCTGGCAGCGGACGATATTGAATCCATTCAGCAATCGACTTTAGCAGTGCCCCTCCATCAACACCGCCCAACATGAGCGTCGTCGGTAAGTGCCCGACCAATCCACCACGGCTGCGCCGGCAGCACTGCGGCTTGCCCGCTCTAGACCTGGACAGGCAGACTGACCATGGCGCCCTATAGGTGTCGATCTCGGAACCCTCAACACGGTCATTGCCGTCGCAAGGAACCGTGGTGTCGATGTTGTATGTAACCGTCCCCCACATTCCCCGGACTGCGGCTTGCGCATATCTTGCAGGCTGCTGAACGAAGACGGCATGCTGACTTCTTCTTCCACGTATAGATCACCAATGAAGTCTCCAACCGAGCCACACCGTGAGTTCCCGTCTTTGTCCATCCAACATTGGCTGCTACAAAGCATGCTGACCGCCTTCTGCAACAGTTCCCTGGTCGGTTTCGGTCCCAAGTCCCGTTATCTCGGCGAGGCTGCCAAGACACAAGAAATCTCCAACCTGAAGAACACCGTTGGCTCTCTCAAGCGGTTATTGGGCCGGAAACTCCAAGACCCCGATGTTCAGATTGAAAAGGAGTTCGTCACGGCGCCGCTCGTCGACGTCGACGGCCTTGTCGGCGCCGAGGTCAACTACCTCGGCAAGAAGGAGCAGTTCAACGCCACCCAGCTTACCGCTATGTTCCTCAGCAAGGTCAAGCAGATCACCGCCAGTGAGCTCAAGCTCCCTGTCGCCGACCTCGTCCTGAGCGTACCCGCCTGGTTCACCGATATCCAGCGCCGCGCCCTCATCGATGCCGCCGAGATCGCTGGGCTCAAGGTCCTCCGTCTTATCAACGATACGACCGCCGCTGCTCTTGGCTACGGCATCACCAAGCTGGACCTCCCCGGCCCCGAGGAGAAGCCCCGCCGCGTTGCGTTCATCGATGTCGGCCACAGCACATACACGTGTTCGATCGTCGAGTTCCGGAAAGGAGAGCTGGCTGTCAAGGCCACTGCCTTCGACCGCCATCTCGGTGGCCGTAACTTCGACAAGGCTTTGGTCGACCACCTGGCGAAGGAGTTCCACGGAAAGTACAAGGTCGACATCTACAGCAACGGAAAGGCCTTGACCCGTGTCCAGGCCGCGGCCGAGAAGATGAAGAAGATCCTCTCTGCCAACCAACAGGCACCTCTGAACATCGAGTCCCTCATGAACGACATCGACGTCCGGGCCATGATCACACGGCAGGAGTTCGAGGCCATGGTCGAGCCAGTCCTCAACAGGGTCACCGCTCCTCTAGAGCAGGCTCTGGCCGAGGCCAAGCTTTCGAAGGAAGATATCGACATTATCGAGGTTGTTGGCGGTGGCAGCCGTGTGCCTGCCATCAAGGAGCGCATCCAGTCCTTCTTCGGCAAGCAGCTCTCCTTCACGCTCAACCAGGACGAGGCTATCGCACGTGGATGTGCTTTCAGCTGCGCTATCCTGTCGCCGGTCTTCAAGGTCCGCGACTTCGCCGTCCAGGATGTCATCAGCTATCCCATCGAGTTCGCCTGGGAGAAGGATGCCGACATTCCAGACGAGGACACTAGCCTGGTTGTCTTCAACAAGGGCAACGTGCTCCCCTCGACTAAGATTCTCACCTTCTATCGGAAGCAACCATTCAACCTCGAGGCTCGCTACGCCAAGCCTGAGGAGCTCCCCGGCAAGATCCCCGCCTTCATCGGACAGTTCTCCGTCAAGGGCGTCAAGGCAACCGGCGCTCCCGACGACTTCATGATCTGCAAGCTCAAGGCGCGCGTCAACATCCACGGTGTTCTGAATGTCGAGAGCGGCTACTACGTAGAGGACCAGGAGATTGAGGAGGAGATCAAAGAGGACGAGAAGAAGGAGGAGGGCGAGAAGAAGGATGGCGATGTGAGTACTTCCAAGCCAGTGCGACAACAGATGTCTCGAACCGATCCTGCCTTGGGCGGCGGCTCCTTGGCCGGTTCCACTTCTGGAAGCGACAACGAGCTGCCTCCGAAGCGGAGAAAGGTCGACGACGCCGCAAGTGCCGATGGTGGGGATCCAATGCTGACTTCTGACCTGCCAAAGGCTATGGACACAGATGCGCCCAAGGAAGAGAAGCCGAAGACGCGGAAGGTCAAGAAGCAGGTCCGTAAGGGTGAGCTGCCGATCGTCAGCGCCACCTCGTCGCTCGACCCGGCCCTGAAGAACGCCGCCTACGAGAAGGAGTCGGCCATGGTCATGGAGGACAAGCTCGTGGCCGACACCGAGGAGAAGAAGAACGAGCTCGAGACCTACATCTACGAGCTCCGCAACAAGCTCGACGACCAGTACGCGCCGTTTGCCAGCGACGAGGAGAAGGAGAAGATCCGGGCTAAGCTCGAGGCCGCAGAGGTACGCTCCAGTCCACACCCTGTCCCTTACCATGACATTGCACACATATGCTAACCTCCCGTCACAGGAGTGGCTCTACGACGAGGGCGACGACGCGAGCAAGGGCGTCTACGTGGCCAAGATCGAGGAGCTCCGCGCCATGGCCGGCCCGATCGTGCAGCGCTACTTCGACAAGGTCGAGGCCGACCGGCAGGCGGTGCAGGCGCGCATCGACGCCGAGAAGGCGGCCAAGGCGGCCGCCGAGGCCGAGGCCCGCAAGGCCGCCGGCGAGCCCGAGAAGCCCGCCGCCGAGGAGGCGGGCAAGGACGAGGAGATGACGGACGCCGACGCGCCCAAGGCGGAGGTCGAGGAGGCTTCATCATAGGAAGTGGTTGACACGGGCCGTCTGTCGCCCGAGCTGTGGATGCGGGTTGATTGATCATTTCGCCGGGGGCGGTTTAAGAAAAACGGGGCAGAGAGCCAGGAAATGACATGTGACGACTGGGATGGGATTACCAAATCGTATATGGCGTCCGTAGGGCTGGATCATCTCGTCGAGCGCGAGGGGTGGCTAGCTGCCGGAGGTTAAGGTAGAACTGGAGGCGTATGAGTAATCCAGACTGCGGTTGTTGGGGGACTTGTTTTGTTAGAGTTCCGATAGAATTTCACATACCAGAGCGCGAAATTACTGCAGCGAGACTACCCTCGATCAATTACAAGCATAACCCGTGATGCTAAGCATGAGGTCACCCGTGATCACGATATAAGAGAGAGAGAGAGAGTTGATTCACCAGTACGCCAAGGTGCGGGTTCAACTTAGGAGCTGAGATTCAAATTCCCCAGCAGCAAAATCAATCCGTCCATCTCTCGCCTTCCAGTTTGCAGTGAAAGAATGCCCCGAAGAAACGCAGACTAAAATACAACTTTTTATGCCCCGATGATGCTACAACTCATGCCTATTCCCGTTTTCTTTTCTTCCCTGTCCTTCAAGGAACTGAGACTAGTGGATGTCGAACATGGGCTTGAGCTTGATGATGAGCTGCCACTCGTCGTTGGACACGTCCTTGCGGTAGAACTCCTTGAGGCAGTCGATGCTCGCGCGCGAGATGAGCGAGTAGAGCATGTCCTTCTCCTCGAGCTGGCGGCCGTACGTGGGCTGGTGGCCGCCCATCTCGATCTTGATGGCGACGCTGGGCTGGCCCTTCTTGCAGACGGGGATCTGCTTGTGGTCGCGCTCGATGGAGGTGCTGTGCGTTGCGGGTTTTGGTTAGTAAAGGAGCTTTGGGCAACGGGATGGGGATACATGGGGTAAAGACTTACACTCTGCCGATGCTGATGACCTCCTTGGCGCCGGTGGTGGGGTTGGTCTTGACCGCGGCGAGGGGCGTGTTGATCTTCAGCTGGCCCTCGACGACGTCGACCCCGATAACGATGGGGCTGGTCTTGTTGAACACGGCCACGGGGCTCAGCACGCAGGGGAAGACGGCCAGCATCTTGCTCTCCTCCTTCTTCTTCTCGACGAGCTCGTCCATGTGCTTGGTGAAGGCGTCGAAGAGGTGGTAGATGATGTCGGCGGTGAAGATCTTGATCCCCTGCTCGTCGGCGTACTGCTGCGCCTCCTTGTCGACCTTGACATCGAAGCAGAGCATGACGGCGTAGTCGGGCGACTTCTCCAGCATGGTGCCGCACTGCATCACGTCGCGCTTGTACACCGGGCCGATGCCGACGTTGGCAACGGGGATCTTGCACTGCTTGAGGAAGTCGAGCAGGGCCTCGAGGGAGCCGAGGGTGGAGGCCTGCACGCTCACGCCGCGGCCGGACTTGGAGACGCGGCTGAAGAGGGAGGTGAGATCGGCTTCGACCTCGTCCTCGAGGTCCTCCTCGTCGTCGTCGGGGCCTACCACCAGGAGACGCGAACCAGCGATGGCGCCTTCCAGACCGGGGGCGCTGATCTTGACACCCAAGGCTGCCTTGACTTCCTTGTTGTGCACGTAGGCGGACTTGAGACGGAGCTCGCGGAGCGGTGCCGGTGTGAGGAGGGCTCGAATGTTGGTCTTGATGGCGCCTTCGACGCCGCATAAGACGATGCGGTCGCCTTCTCTGAGAATACCGTTCGTGAGGATGACGTCGATGGTCATGCCGAAACCCTCGATGGCCTTGACTTCCAGGACGGTGGCCTGGACTTCGGAGAGGTACATGAGAGAGCCCACCATCCTCTCCTGCGTGAGCTGGATGATGAGCTTCAACATGTCGGGGATACCCTCGCCCGTGTGGGCCGAGGTGGGGACCAGGGACACATATTTGGCCATCGACTTGTTCTCGTAGAAGAGCTCCGAGTTGAAACCTTGCTCGGCGAAAGCGACCTTGGTGTCCTCGAGGCGCTTCTTGAATTCGTTCTGAACGGCCTTGTTCTGCAGGGCCAGCGACTCGCGGAAACCATTGTTATCAATCTTCTTCCAGCCGTAGAGACGGTCAATCTTGTTGAGCGCAACAATGAACGGTGTCTTGCGCTCCCGAAGCAGGCGCATCGACTCGAGGGTTTGGGGTTCAAGACCGTGCATGATGTCGACGACGAGAATGGCGATGTTACAGAGCGAAGAACCGCGAGACCGGAGGTTGGAGAACGACTCGTGACCGGGCGTGTCGATGATCAAGAGACCAGGCACCTTGAACTCGAACTTACCGTCCTGGTTGACGACGGCCGTCTTCTGCCTGATGGCCTCGACAGGGAAGTAGGTAGCACCGATCTGCTGCGTGATACCTCCCGCTTCGCCCTCCTGGACATTGGTCTGGCGGATCTTGTCGAGCAGCTTCGTCTTTCCCGTATCGACGTGCCCAAGAATACAGCAGATGGGCGAGCGCAGATTATCCTTGGACCGGGCTGCCAGCGCGGCTTGGTGTGCCTCCTCGCGTCTCTTTGCTGCCTCCTCCTTCCTCTTAGCTTCGGCCTGCCGTTGTTGTGATTGCTCCTCGTCCTCCGACTCCGACTCGGATTCGCTCTCGGAGTCGGACTGTTGTTTCGCCCGCGATGGAAGCGTCGTCTGCTTGCCATTGGCGGTCTGTGTCTTCTTCTCTGCCTCATCCTCCGAGTCGGCGTCCCAGCTATCCTTGACGTCGTCGTTGTCAGATGCCGCAGCCTGTTCCCAGTCCTCGTCCACGCTGTCCTCAGCCTTGGCTGCCTTCGCAGCAGCCTCAGCTTCCGCCTTCTCCTTAGCAAGCCGCTCCTTTTCAGCAGCCTCGGCCGCAGCAGCCTCAGCTTGTTGTCTCGCACGCTCGGCAGCTTCAGCGAGCAGCTTCTCCTCGTCGATCTTTTGCTGCGTCTTGCGGCCGGCCTTCTTCTTCTTGTCATCGTAGGTAACCTTCTTCTTCTCGCCCTCGGCACCCTCCTCGAGACCTCCGACCTTGATGCCAGCGGCAATCATCTGCTGGAGTTTGCGTTCATTGCGAGCCTTCTCCTCCTTCTGAGCCTTGGTCATGAATTTGCCCTCCTTCTTGAGCTGCTCGATCCTCTCTTTTTCCTTCTGCTTCTTGCGCGCCTTCTCCTCTTCCCTCTTCTGCTGCTCCTCAGCCTCCCGCCGCTCCTCCTCCTCGAGTCGGGCCTTCTCCTCGGCCTCTAGGCGGGCTTGCTCCTCTTGGCGGCGACGCAACTCCTCTTGCTGCTTCTGCAGCGCTGCGAGGGCGGCCGGAACCTTCTTCTTCTTGCCACCAGCATCTGCTGCGGGCGCGGGTGCTGGCGAACCCGCCTTCTTCTCCTCAACGGCAGGTTTTGCAGGCTCAGCCTTTGCTGGTGCTGGCTTTTCGGCCTTCTTCTTCGCGGCCTGTAGGGACAATGGTCAGCATTTCACCTTCAAAGGGCGAGCTGTCATCGTCTTGTCACGGCTCACCTGCTCCTTCTTCCTTTGCTTCTCTCTCTCCTTCTTGAGCTTCTCCTTCTCAGCCTTGGTCAGCACCCGTCCGCCCTCGCCCGTCTCCTCATCCTCCTGGGCCGCAGCAGCAGCAGCAGCAGCGGGTGCAGCCTTGCCCTGTGCTTGCTTGGCCTTGCCTCCCTTGCCCTTCTTATCCGGCAGCGCAAACTCGTCGTCCAGGTTTGCCTCCTCGGGTGCCTTTGTCGACAGGTCAGGCGGCTGGTACTGCGCGGCGGCATCGTCGTTGACGGCTGTGGCATCCTCGCCCTCGACAAAGTCGTTGTCGAGGCCCTTGTTCTTCCGCTTCTCCTTGCGCTTCTTGAGCAGGTTCATCAGGCCGCCTCCGCCCTCCTCGTCTTGGTCCCCGTTGGTGGCGGCATCTGCGGCCGGGCTGGCGGGGGCGACGGACTCGCCCAGCTCGGCTTCCCAGTCGTCGTTGCCGCCCTTCTTCTTGCCGCCCTTCTTGGGTGCCATCGTGATTATCTGGCTCCTTTGTTATGCGGGCTACGACCTGTCGATGTTTCACGAGGTAAAGGGCCGGGCTTAGTCGTCGATGATTTCGCACACACGGATTGTTCTACGTGCTTGTACGGCGACGTCGACAAATGCGGGGTCCAAATAGAGTGGTTTGGCTAAGGTATTTTTTTTTAGGCAGGGTGGGTTCCTTATCAACCACGTCTGTCACTGTGGCTCAAGGGAAAAGCGGCTACTCGAAAGTTTTCAGTTCGCCGGCGATAGTCTTTGAGTCGGGGGAAGCACGACGACATAATATGGGCATGACTAGTAAGCGTTGCCACTGTCAAAGAGTGAATGTTCTAGCCAAGATACGGCCTCGTCACTTTTGTTCTCAAGGGCAAATGCGGGGCTGTTGGTGGGATTGTGAGGAAGAAGTGACAGTGGGCTTCTCGATTTTGTTTCTGGGAGTCAATTATTTTGTGCACTGCGGGGCAGATTTTCGGAGGTAAGGCGATGTAAGGCTGTCCGTACCACAGTACTGTACATGTATCTGCCTGAGGTGACTCTCCAAGGCAGCATCCACTGCTATCTCTAGGCTTGTCAGGTCACACTATGCATATTAGTCCTCTGGGTTACTTGTCGGAGGAAATGCAATATTGTCTTCATGATTGCATTCGGTACTAAGCACGACGCTGACCAGCAGACCCTATGCCTCGCTGCAGAATGATCCCTCCTCAACCTCGCCGGTCCGTCCATAAAGCCAACGCTGTGTCCCTCTGCCCGCTCTCTATATCAAACATGAAAGACTCCGACCCTCTCACACAACCCCTATAGAGCTGGCGCAAGAAAATAGTACAGAATGGTGTACGCAAGAGTGAAGTAACCAGCATCCTTGTCCTCATCCGCCCGACTCTTAATCCGATCCGTCAACCGGCCGTCCTCGATCTCGTCGAGCAGCTCCTTGAACCTGTTCATGTGCCCTGGAAGCGCCATGAGTCGCTCAAGCGCGCCCTTCTCGACACACCTCTGCAGCTCGTCCCCATCAATATGCATCGTATCCGGCGACGGTGACGGTTCCGGCTCGAAGTGCTTAACATCGTCCAGGGTGATGTTGTTGAAGGGGTTGATAACCTCGTCCATCATCGCGAGGTTCAGGATGAAGCGCATCAGCCGCCAGGCCTCCATGCTTAGCAGCTGGAACTCTACGAGTGATCCATCCAGGCACACGCCCAGGATCTCCGAGTCGTCGACTGTCATGGCGATGCGTCCGTAACGCGGCTTTCTGGCCGACCAGAGAGGCCGTGTCCGTCCGCGGGCGAACCTTCGGATCGAAGCCGGCAGCTCGGCCGTGAAGACTGTCTCGCAGTCCCTACCAGGACTCTGCCACGGCGTCCAGAGCCCAACGACTCCGCAGAACCGATCGCTCACCAGGATCAGGCTCGAGGACGGTTCGTTCCCTGGACTGCCCGAGACTTCAATCATGTGGAATGGGTTTAGATCCTTGGGGTCGCTGTGGATCAGCTGGGCGCTCTCTGACCCCTCGCCGTTCCCGGTAGTCGCGCTCCGCTCGACGATCTCGACCGAGTGATTGTTGCACAATACAGCGAGCCTGCCGTTGACCATCATTAGCGTCGTCCCGGGCGACGCGAGCTCGTATTTGTCGACCTCGCGCAGCTTCTTGTCGACGGCATCGATGACTTCCCACTGGATGCACTCCCGGGTGCAATATATGAGCTGCTCGCCGTGGCCGAGGACAGCGTAGACGGGTCGTTCGAGTCCCTTTTTCTGGAATCGCGTCCAGTATCTCAACCTCGGCTGTTTCCCCTCGGGCGCTTCCTTCTCTCTCTCTGCCGACATCACCATCAGCCGCTCCTTGTACATCCCGATGATCAGGAAGTGCCACACGTGGCCGTCCTTCTTGTATTCCCACTCGGCCATGGCCATGACTTTATCGTCGGGCTTTCCGAGTCCTCGCGCATACTCGTAGATGTTGCCGTGTTTGTCGCTGGGAACCCCAATGTCTTCGCCCGTGTCCGGGTCGATGAATGCCAGCGTCGTCCGCGACGGCTGGGTGCCCTTCCTCAGGGCGACGATCAGGCACTTTAGGCGGTGGGAGTATAGGATCCTATCTGGCGTTCCGTCAACGGGTATGTGGCGGTGGGCTGGGCCCGGCTGAAGCTGCAGTTCGGTGATAAGCAGGGTCGGTCCGGATACGAGCAGTAACGGGACCGTTCCGTCGTTCTCCGAGAGTAAATGCCTGGGCAGGACGGTGACCGAATCCACCGGAGGACATGGAAGTTTTGGATCTTTCATATCGACTGGCCAGATTCGGTGCTTGGTCTTGGCTATGCTAGGGTCGTCGAACCCTGGGACCTCAAAGTTGGTCATCAAGGACAGCTCCGAATCGCTGGTGACTAGCACTACGGGTTCCTCACCGGGCTCGGTTCCCGTCAGCACTCTAGTTACTGTCCCGCTGAGCTTATCGCTATGCGCTGATTGTTTGCCGTGTCGGTCGAACAGCACTGTGATGAGCTCGCCGCTCCTGAAGCCCATCACCGTATAAAGTACACCTTCAACGGCGCATGAGGCGATGCTGTCCATGGCTTCCGTCGGCGCTGAGAGCGGTTGAGAGTCAAATGGGTTAGAGACTGCCACACGTTAGAGATTGCCAAGCATGTGCGGCAAAAATATCGCTGGAGTTGAACCTACAGCCGGCAGGGTCTATGATGGACAGGCAGTCATCGAACAGTCTCAGTTCTCCGTTTATGCGGGCTCGTCCTAGTAATGGGCGGCCTTGTTGTCGCAACCCAGCCTGAAGTTCCACCACGTTATCTTCGAGATGGCAGAGCGCCAAGCAGGTCACTTCGCCATCAATGTCGTAGGACCTGACTGGAGTGACATACAGATGGTCGGCATCATATTCTATCTGGAGCACATGTAGCCGGAATTGCGTTCCGGAATATGTTGATACTGCTATGTTTTTGTCGACAACAGCAGCGTCGAGGATGGTGGTCACAGGCCCTAAGCCTCCGAACTTATCAGCTGAAAGGCGAGAACTATGAAGCGGTACATATGTTAGCTTGTGCAGCTATCGAGAAGCAATACGTATTAGAGGAGGCGGAACCATACACTTTTCTGCCCGTAGTCACCACAACATTATGGGCCGTCACCTGCACAACCACGTCTGCAGCTTCAAGCGCCGCGACAGCTGTGACTGTCCGAGATGAAAGATCATAATGCACTGTGGGGTCACCCTCCGGAAGCTCAGAGATCTCCCCAAGGTCTTCGGAAAGCCGTAGAACTCTGGTTCGGTCAGGCATGGACAGTAATAGGTCGTAGCCTGAGGATTCGGGGTTGGGGTATGCTCCAAGAGCCGGAAAAACGAAGGCTTGCTTAACCCCCGAGCCGCACTCGTATTTCAATCCGATCCTGGCCTGGAGCCCGTAACGGTATTCGGTAACGGCGCCCTTGGTTCCCTTTCCAGATGTGGCGAAGATGCGATCGGGCTTCGACACTTTCTTGTCCGGCCATGGGACCATACGGGCCCCCGCACCATCTGTCTCCTGGTTCCACGCTGAGAACTCGTCGGTTGTGGCAAAGTCGACGACGGGAGACCAGTTTGGGAGGGTCCCCAGCTGGAAGGGCGTGTGTCTAGCAGGCACCTGGAGAAGAGAATGTCAACAAAGCACAAGACGTCCACAGGCAAGAATATGCCGCTAACCTTCCAGATGGCGCCAGCGCTGGAGTCGCTGCCCATGACCAGCACGTCGTCATACTGATCGTAGAGACAGGAGAATGCCGCCGAGATGTTGCAATCAACCTTATCAATGTACAGACTCCCGTTAACAGTACTCTCGGAGTCTGCATCGACAAAGTAGACGACGCCGTCCTCCCGCGCCAAATAGATGCAGTCGTTTGTCGTGAAGTATTCATGTAGACGGAACGGTCGAGCCCAGGCCACCCACAATGGTTCTCCGCGTCCGTGGAAGTTGTCTGTAGGCGGACGCTCCTCGCCGATGGTGACCGACTCGAACTTTGGAGAGCCATGTAGAGTATCTGTGCATACCGCGATCTGCTCCTCGGAGATCGCTATGAATGCCGAGCAGACCGTCAGTGGTATCAGCATGATGGGCATCTGGTTTTCAACGGGCATTGGGTGGCCCCTTTTCTCCTCGGCAAAGACGTCTCTAAGACTATCGCCGAGTTCCCACTCGTACGTCACCATCCTGGATCTACCGTGCCTGATGATGATGAGAAGGAGGATGATGTGGTGGTCATCCCCGGGTCTGGGGTAAAGAAACTGCATCTTGTGTATGACCCCTTGTACGCTCCGCACCCTGTAAGTGACAACAGGATTGAGAAAGGAGTCGCGTGACTTGAGCGACTCGAGTTCGTATACCACGAAGCTCTTCTGTGCACTACCCAGGGCCAGATATCGAGAACTAGGATCGGCAGTCATATGGAAGCCCGGCCTAACGAGCTGCGACAGAGGGCTTCGGAAGGGTTGAACCTCGAACCGCAGAACTCCCTCCGGCGAATGGAGGTAGAGGAAGACGGTGTCGCCGCTTTCGAGGACCAAGACGAGTATCTGAGGCGGCAGTTCCGTGGGTTTGGGTGTCGCAACGCCAGGGTGGCTATCATCAAGGTCCATTACCACGTCGTTTTCCTCGGATTTGACGGGGACGCCAAGAACAGGCTCGTCCTTCTCCTCCTGCTTGGTGTTCGGCATACTAGGCATACTTCCGAGCACGGTTGCATTCCATATCCT
>Ga0209127_100411_pt1 | contig 14898 bp, 11 predicted proteins | sample LakSupMetagenome_FD_187469 | JGI IMG/M metagenome (GOLD analysis project Ga0209127, IMG submission 187469) | Freshwater microbial communities from Lake Superior, Canada - Sta WM archaea (SPAdes) (version 2) | ecosystem: Environmental > Aquatic > Freshwater > Lake | place: Lake Superior, Canada...
AATGCCAGACCTCGCTTGGGTCGAGCCCCTCTCTTTCGATGTATTGTAAAACTGATCAGCCATCTTGCTTTTCCCAACCACGAAATAGGGAGAAAAACGTCAATGGATAAGGAGTACACCTGGCATATGATGAGGAAAGTCTGGCTAGGAGAAGGTATGAAGATGCTGTGAACTGCGTAGTCATAAATGCCGATCGGATGAAGGGAAGGAACGCTCATTTACAGCTAGAAATGGGGCCTTTGGGTGTCATTCTCTTTATGAAGCAAGTCGAATGTGGATGTAGCTCCACATGTAGCTCCGCCAGTGCCATGTCGACAGTTCTTTACAGGCAGGAGTGAGGATGTCACTGGCAGAAGGACGAGTGGATTTGGGTTTGGAGCTGTCAATTAGACATGGATTTGAAGTATAGGTCGCTTAAATTTGACATGTTGGGCGGTCTTGCGTAACCGGAGCCGAGTCAGAAACTCATGAGAGCGAGCGGGTGAGCATCCTGAGCCAGAGGTGAGCCAAGCCGCGACTTTGACTAACTGTGTTAGGTCTCCTATACGGTCCTGTTTCGTCTGAGACTACCCACACAGACCAGAGATGCCGGAATGTAGCGTCACGAGCAGACGGCGAGGACTTCGGGGGAAGATGAACGCTTTTGATTCCGCTTGAGTTTCTATGAAACAGTGGCAGTTTTCCTCCTCTTGAATATCCGCTTTCCTCCCACCCAAAGCACCCTTGTCACATTTGATCCATCAATACGTACCGGCCAATGTCGTGCTATGCAGAAAGATCTTGCAAAACAGTGAAACCACCTTTTCCAACGGAAGACTCATACCTCGTACTCCCTTCCCCAGCCCTCGCACACAACTTGACATCAACAACGCTTGACAATAACAAAGTGAACTTCCGGTATGCTAATCCTCGTTTTATCCAACGCTGTCCAAGTCACGGAGCAGATTTGCAAGCTCCTCGACCGGAATCTGATGGCGCTCCGCGCGGATGAATACCCCGGGCCACGTCCGCATTCTATCACGGAGGACTTTGCCCTGCGCCCTGCTCATGCGATCGAGCAGCCTTTGGAGGAGGAAGGACATTGCCAGTCCCTCGATCTTGATTGCCCTCTCCGAGGCCGTTTGGTAGATCCTCTTGAAATCCACAAGCCTCGGGAGCAAGGCGCCTCCCCAGACTTCGTCTTTGGTGGCGGCATTGATCCATGACTTCAGCTGCACCTACTCCGCGTCGAGCCGGTCCTTGGCCGCTGATAAGTCCGAATGAAGCCGGTCGATGAAGGTGCTCGTGTCCCTGAGGTTCTCGAATGCGTGCTCTGTCGCGGCTTTGACGGTAGCGCTCGTCAGGCGTGTCAGCTCTTGGCAGGCGAGCTCCAAACCGCTGCCGCGTCTGTCGAGCTCTTGTACGATATGCTCTAGTTTGGGGTCAATGGGTTGAGCTTCGATATTATTTTGTTTGGAGTCCAGGGGTACAAGTTCGATATCTTTTTGTTTCGAGTCAATGGGTTGGGGTCCGACATCTTCTACTTTGGGATCGATGGGTCGAGGTCCGACATCTTCTAGTTTGGGCTCGATGGGATGAGGCGAGCTGTCTCGATCTTGAGATGAAGCCATATTGCCGCACAGTGTGGTTTGAATGACTTGCAGTTGTCCCGGGTGTCTTGTTACCAGGGTCCTGTCGTGGCTGGCTGCGAGATCATCACTTACCCGAATCGATGACACTATTGTGATCAAACAATAATTGTGGTAAATTTGGACAGTTTCAAAGTTGCTGGTGGTTAAGTGGTTATTGGATGGCGAGAAAGAGAAACCTGTGATGGTGAGAGTAATTGGACTTTCTGGCTCTGCTCATGAGGTTAGGGAGAGGCCGGCGGAATTAGAATGAGGGTAGTGCTCCAACATCGATGTTCAAGAACTGGAATCTACAGCCAGCTGGTGTGTCAGTACCTTGGTTAAGCACGATATGAATGGTTGTTGCTGGAAAGCACAAGGCCCGAGGAGGTTCATCCGCACTTGCCATGTGTGACTACGGCCAAGATTCTACTTCAAGGAGGCTCCCACTACGAGACTTGAAGCTGCCGTCCATCCAAGCGTCCCTGGGGAAGGATAGGCTGAAGCAGGTCCGACCAGAAGAGAGGAACAGTGCAAGGCAAGTATGGCCTCGACAACGCTATGCCCCAGACCTAGTGCCTAAGCAAGTCCGAGCGTGAGCTTTTGTTCCTCCTAGTTGTTCTCCAAAAGACCAAAACCCGCCACAGCCTTGGTCCTGCTGTCTCAAGCATCACTGAGGGTATCTCGACGCCCTCCAAGTTCGCACCCTGAATAGCCCTCGCCTGGAGTGTACCAAACCCGTTCGCGTCAACCAGTATCTTGCGGCCTAGCTCCTGTTGCTCCTCTGCTGACTCCGCCTCGTGGAGGCTCCGAAGAAAGAGCTTTCCGTACGCAATCGTTCGGCCTTATGATCGCTCAGCTCCAGATCGTTCACGCAACTTGGGACCAACGAATGTGAAACAATAGCGAAGTTGTAACAGTTAACCCGTATCTCCTTGATTTGGCTTCCTTGCTCTAATGCTGAGCATGGTCGGGGTTTGAATTGGTTGACGTCATGTCGATCAAGAGGTGATGTGCTGATTGTGGTCTTCCTCTTCGCAACTCAAGTCTTCACCACGCACGGGGCAATGTGACTGCTGCTAGGAAATGCGTGATCGACCTCTCGAAGTTGCATATCAGTTGGTGGCCATGCTGCAAACGGTTCGGCAAGGGAGGCACGGCATCGTAGAGTGGGCGGGCGGAGGTCATTGTTGTCACAGCACTCCCGTATCGAAGACCCAGAACTACACCCTAAGCAGAACACAACTTGTACGATGTATGCCACTCGCCTAGGCACGGGTCTATTTCACACTCAAAAAAGTGAGCTTGCAATTTAGCGTTGTCTGGAAAACACGCAAAAAAAAAAAAAAAAAAAAAAAAAAAAAAAAAAAAAAAAAAAAAAAAAAAGAATATGACTAGTGACACCATATTACCGCATATAAGGAATGACGCTGACCTATCCCGGCTGTAAACTCCCGTACTCCTGCGTCCGCCATCCCATGCTTTATGACCTCAGACAAACACATTCTCAACGAAAATGTCAAACAACTCCTCCACACTAGGCCACCTCCCCCGCCTCAACACGCCCTCCACCGTCCTCGCAGAGGGATCCACCGCCACGCCCGTCTCGAGGAACGCCTTCTCGGCCGCGCTCAAGTCCCTGCTCTCCGTCTCGCTCCACTTCCTCTCGGCCTCCTCCTTCGCCTGGGCCAGCACGGCGTCCGTGTTCTCGCTCTCCCAGAGGTTGCACCTGTTGCACTGGGTGCACGGCTTCGGGTCGCCCTCGGGCCGGAAGTGGTCGCAGAAGTGGCGGTAGCCGACGTCGGGCCCGTCCCCCGTGCCACCGATGTCCTTGCGGCAGACGTAGCACATCTTGTAGCCGCAGGGGCAGGTGAGCTTGTTGCAGCCGGCGTTCTTGACGAAGGAGGTGTTGCAGCGGGGGCACACGCGCTTGATGGCCATGGACATGGCCTGCTCGACCTGGGTGCGGAGGGCGACGAGGGAGGACTCGTGGCAGACGTGGATGTCGGCCCACTCCTTCTGGCAGGAAAGGCAGGAGGTGCGCCCGCAGCGGGGGGACTGGCAAGTGAACTTGGAGCCGCGGCGGCGGCGGCGGTGGCGGAGGATGGCGGCGGAGAAGTGGGTGGCGATGTAGTCGCCGATCGTACGTTTGGACGAGAGGAGGATGGCGAGGAGGGAGGAGAGGAGGAGGGCGGGGAGGAGGAAGGGGATGGCGCCGATGCAGAGGATGACGAAGATGAGGTTGTAGATGTTGTTGGCGCGCAGGCTGAGCTGGGACTCGGCTACGGGGATGTAGATGTCGTCTACCTCGGCGTAGGAGCAGAAGGGGCAGCGGATTAGCGGGAGGTTGCTGGATACCAGACTGTGCTCGGCGAGGCGCTCGTCGAGTTTGTGCAGGATCTCAGCGCCGCGCTTGTCTTCCAGCAGAGCTCGCTGGATGTGGTCCGACGGGATACGACCCTTGCATTCGGTCGAGTCCACAGCAGGGCAGATGAGGGTCCCTGTCGAGGCGTCGATGAAGCGTCGCCAGCCCTGGCCGAAGACGGCCTCCGTGACAGAGTGTTGTACGCAGCGGAAGCAGACCATGTGGCCGTCGGCGTTGCACGAGGTGAACTCCTCGAACGTAGTGCTCGTGAAGCAGCATGAGCAGTCATGTATAGCTTCCAGCTCTTCCGCTTCCTCCTCGTTTATAGACTTGGCGAGTTCATGGTCTTTTTCCAGCTGGTTTTGCATAGATCGGCGCTTTAACGGCACGATCAGCGCCTGGTATAGCTCCCTGTCCAGCTCGGCGTTCCCCGTCGCCTTGACGCAGGGCGTGATGGAGCCCTGACCGGTAGACCGCCATATGACGAGAGGGTGGTTCTCGGCTTCCGAGGACGCGACAGGTTTCCGTCGGAGAAAGATGGACGAGATAGTGAAGCGCCATGACTTGCAGCTGAGGTCGACCAGGGTCCGTCGGGCATCGAGGTACGAGTAGTTGGACTCGGCCAAGACCGCATTTATAGTGGATCTGGACAGGCCCTTGAACTCTTGCCATGCCAGTGTCCTGACTGCTCTCTTGTAGTCTTCGCTCCGGAACACCTCGTTGTTCGGCACCAAGGGCGCTGCGTGATCAGGCCTCGGGTCCGGGACAGGCCGCCTTGCATCTGGAAGAGTCTCCGGGGCCTTGTCCTTGTCGGCAACCCTCCACCTCCCCTTGACCCAAGATACCCGACTCTTGAGCAGGGCATCCGCGACCAGTGCCAGTCTCGACTCGCCGTCGAAGCTCGAGAGCATCTCGCGGAAGACATCGATCTGGATGTCCGGGAAGACAGCGGCGAGCGCCTCGAGGCTATTGTTCAACTCGCGGAGGTCGGGCGCCTCCGGTTCGAGGGGTCGAAGGTGGGACTCGTCGGAGATGTAGTCGGTTGTGGTAGCATCGTGGCTGCTACCGACAGTAGAAACGGAGCTGGCGGAAGCGGTTTTCAGCGAGGCCAGGCTCTTGGGCCGAGACGGACCAGCCCGGGGTGTCCGGTCACCGGAGGACGAAGAGGAGCCCAGCAGGCCCGAGAAGACCATCTTGCCGGATTTGTTGTTCGGCATGAGCGGAAATGGAGGATGTCATGCTGCTGCTGAGGGTGGAGTTGCAGGGCGACGTGGTTTGCCTCTTGGTGCAGTGCAGGTTGAGCTGACGGTGGACCACTGGACAGCGGCTGACCTTTCCCCGTGTTGGGATGTCTCAGCGTCTGGCCAGAATGTTCGGCTGAGGCGTTCGTATCAGCAGCAGATGAAGCAGCGACAGTCGTCCATATTTCCCGAAGACCGGCGTTTAATCGCGACACCAAGGGAAAGATCGTTCTCTTTTCCCCGCGAAGATAGATTTGCCTCGTTGGAGAGTTTCCAAGCCCGGATTTAGGGGTTCATTCTCACGTAGTAGTGTAAGGTGACTAAGGTACCTCGGGCCTAGCGCAAATACGATGCGGGGCGCCGTTGGACGGTCCCCGGGACCCGGTATCTCGGCAATCCTCGATTCCGACTCGTCGAGATCGTGGTCTGGGCTCCTGTTGAGATCCCGCGTGAACTTCAAATTAAAGGCAGTAGAAAGGAGAGGCTCATCGCCACTCGGTCTAGATTGCTTTGGCATGTGCCTATATGCTCTGCCCTGGCGATCCCCTCTTCTATCCTCGTTCGTCCTGTTCCAGCCGCCGGCACGACACGTGGACAGTCAGCCGACAGCGGAGCACCATGGTCCCGGGGTGTTTGATATCCATGCCAAATCGTGGCGATGGGTTATCTACCTTATTTACCTTGGCGGTCTATGATGGGCTGCTGGGATCACCATGTTCCGGCGGTGCGGACAGGGCTCGCGGTGAGCAGCGTAGAGGCGGCAGCTACAGCAGACCGTCTTTCACCTCTCTCGCCTTTCGGGTACATCCGTGTGGCCAGGACTCACTTCTCATCTACTCATGGTAACAGACATGACGACGCATAAGGTGTCGGATGATAGCTCCGCCCGATCTCTCTGACAGCTTCATCTCACCGCGAGTGATCTGGCGCCGCCAGTTCGTTTGTCCCACCTCAGCCGTTCGCGCAGCATCAACAAAACATCTTCCCTGGCGAACCGTGGCGGAATGGCACGCCGTTCGCCGGCCGGTACCTTGCCTTGCCGTCCACCCCTACCGCACGCACTGGATTTAGCGAACTCGGCCAAGAGCCTGCCGGAGAGTTTCTAGAAGACTGGTATAAGGTAGGGATTTGGCAGGTCTGCATGCAGTGGAACCATGGCACCGAACAAATCTCGAGCTATGGTTTGTTCCGAGTCTCCTCGTGCCAAATCGTCGGGCACTAAAAACCAACGGAGGCTGCCATGTCACAGAAATATGAACCAACAAGCATCAGATGCAGCCGGTCCCAGGACGTCCACCGCCATTTTGAACCTTTCATTATTAACTTGTACCTGCGGCGGCCTTGCATGCGGTTCGCCCAACCGTGGGCGACCTTGCGGAGTGCCGCTAATGCACCATCCGCCTGGCGGACCTTGGGCTTGGCTGCGGGCCCCATGTCTTAAGCTCACCGACACTTGCAAAAGTAAAGCTTCAATCTCAGATTCCTGGGCAACCACTACTCGGATGGCCCCTTGACCTGCGGAAAGTATTGGACTTGGTGGTTCCAGAATATGCATGGCACTCGTCTGGGCAATGGAGCCACGGTTGTATCCAGCAAAGGTCGGGCTTTCTATTGGTAACCGGGGAGCCGTCCAGTCCCGACTCCGGACGTGGCCAGGCGGTCTGCCGGTGAAAGGAGAGCGGGCTTGCATCTCTAGACCGACTTATTATGCTGCAGTATCTGCACCGACACGCATCTCGACGAGGTCATAGGTTGAAAGAGAGGTGAGCAAACTAGGTTAGCTTGTCCTTGGGAGGTCTTTGTCAGCTCCCAAGTCAACTTCCTTTCGTTGCTCTTGAGCTTGTCCTTAACCTTCACATATCCGTCGCCAACTTTTCTTTCTCGCCTTCAGCTATTCCTTTTCTGTGTTATATGGGTTCTCTCTGCGGTTGAAGCAGAAGTCCATGATCTGATGGACGGGCGTCCAGCTGCCAATATCGCCCGTCATGAACTCGTTACCAGTCGAGCTGCTCCGGCTCATCTTCGAGTACTGTGATCCTGCCACAGTTGCACAGCTTCGGCTGGTGTCCAGCAATCTAGCCACTATCGGCTACGACTATCTGATCCCGCCGCACTTCTCATCAGTGGAGTGGAGAGACGACGTCACGCGGCTGCACTCCATCTCAACCCACGGCCAGCTCAGGAGCAGCATAGAGTCTATCACTTTCAACTTTGCCAAAGTCGACGAGTGCAGTGCTCAAGACACTGCTTTCTTCCAACACTGGCTCCAAGAACCCGAGGAACGGGACGAGATCCTGCAAGATGCGTGGACGCGGCACGCTGAGTCCGAAAAGCGAGGCTGCCGCGTTCCGCCGCTTAGCAGTCGAGGCAGCATGCTCGAAGAGGCCTTCAAGAATCTCCCGAAACTGAAGGCCCTGGAGATCACTTACTCAAAGTGTCCATACGACATCGAAGTCCTGAAGAACGCCTTCCAGGTTAGACACTGCCGCAAGACGGATCGTGCGCAGGCCTGCCAAAACATCAACGTCGTCGTTTCAGCCATCCGCCATGCCAGCCTGTCCTCCCTTGTGATCGACCAGCTACCCTTGGAGATCTTCAAGATGCCTGATCACAGAAAACACTGGTTTGACTGTGCTCGCTCCTTTGCCAGCCTGTCCCGACTCGACCTCGTCATCGATCCGCCGTCGTCGAACTTCCTTCCTCAAGCCCGCTTCCGCGCCGTCAACGGCCTGGGCCACGTCCTGCAACTCTCGCCCAACCTCACACGCCTGTCTCTCGGATTCCACTCCTACCCCAACGCCGCTGCGAAGTTCGCCCTGCGCTTCGAAGATCTCCTCGGCGACTTCACTTTCGAGAAATTAACCGACCTCAAGCTCGAAGGTATCAGCTGTTCCGAGCACGACCTACGATCTTTCCTGATCCGCCACGCAGCGACGCTCGAACGACTCCGCCTGGGAGGCAGGGGCCTCGCAGTCCCGTACGAGATGAGCATCGGCGGCGTCCACCTCTTCGAGGGGACCTGGCGGTCCTTTTTCACATCGCTGCAGGGGAAGCTGCCGCGGCTCGAGCGGTTCCATATGGAGGGCGACTGCGAGGCTGGCGAGATAAGGACGAGGTCGCGCGAGGTGTACAAGTTCCACGCCGTCACGGACGATAACTGGGAGACACCGAGGGCGACGAGGCCGCCGCCGCGCAAGACGATAGATTGTCTCGAGCTGGAGAGATATCTTCTGCACGGAGGCGAGTATCCCAAGCTCGCTGTACCGGAATGATAAGCTGCGACGAGATCATGGAGGTCTGAACCTCGAGAGGATTTACCTGCTTTTCTTCTGACTCTGCTCTGTCGGTGACGGTATGAACAAATTTGGATCGCTCCAACAATCATGAAGGAATGACATACCATATACCCGCCAAGAACAGCGCGACAGGGCGAAACGGCAAAGGCTCGTCATATAGTACTGTCGCAGAATGCTCAGGACCAATCTAGAAGCCAAGGCCTGGCCAAGGAGATCATGGTCGGTGGACGGGGAACGGTTAATTCACGCGAGCACCAACCGAATTGTCGGGACGAGGGTTTTTTGTGGTTTTTGTGTAACGAGCTGAGGGTGTGCAGGAAGCGCAAGAAACCTGCTTCTAGTCTGGCCCAACCTTGGAGCTTGATAGCATCATAGCTTGCATTTTTGCTGCACTTTGGACGTCATTGCAACAAGCAAACAGCCTCAGCTATAGCGGAGTAAGAGATAAGAATGCATTTCTTCTGGGTATATAAAGGTAACAAAACGGTTGTGATAGACTGGACCACTCAAGTTTGCTTTCGCCTCAAAAGCTCTCGTGACCAACTGCTTGCTACCCCTTACTACTGTGACTACTCGCAACCGTCAGCCTCCAACGTACCTCACAAGGCTTTCCCTACCTACCCAACATGTCCGACACAAAGATGCCTGTCGCCTCCATGGACGCTACGACGACCTACTCCCTCCTCACCTCGCTTCTCATTGCCCTCGCCCTGACTGCGGGCGGCTACTTCGCCTATCAGCAGGGCTACCTCGACCCGCTGATCGAGAAGGTGGGCGTCTTCGTCTTCAAGGCGAAGGCCGTGGCGGAGGCCAAGGAGATGCAGGCCAAGGGAATGACGGCCGGCGAGGATTTTGTCGGTTGTAAGTCTTCCACCTCATCAATGGGCAACGCACGAGGCTGTTGGCTATGGGGGGTTCAATGCTAATGCGAAGCCAACGACAACAGCTCAGCTCAAGGGCAACGAGCAGGCCGACCAGGTCAAGCAGGGTCTGGGGTCCATTGGGGGGCTGAAGAAAGATCTCTGAGCAGCCCGTTGGATTGGCAGACTGCGGGATGGTGTGGTGGCAGGGCGCCATGTGGAGAGGGTCTGGGACGAACTGTTGGCATGTGCCTTGTGCTAGTTTTCTTTGAAGGGGTTCGACGCTGATTCGATGAGCTCTCAACATAAACGTAGAGGACCGGAACGGGAATGGCGTCAGGTTCGTGTACTCGCGTAAAGTGGATGGGACGGATGGATAGATTGGGACGGGTACCTGAAGGCGCTGAGGAGTAGTGTAAACGAGTAACCTAGGTAAGGGGGAAAAGCACAATGAGGACATCGGAATTGGCAGCAAAGCTTCCATTGGTATTCTTATCTTCACTTGTCTTCAGGTGAAACAGCCGGGTCCATGAAACGATAGTTCTTCATGCGCCTTCCGAATGGCGAGAAGGAGAGCTCGGAGGAGGCAAAGGCGCACTGAGACAAGCAGCAAAGACGGAGATTTCTGTAGAAGTGTCCGGGGACCCTCAATATGAGACTTGCATTCCAGAGGATGGAAGCAATTCTGCCTTAGGCAGTTCCCGTTCTACACTACTTTGAGGAGCTTGAAGAGAAAAAGGACCCTGTGTTGGACGAGACGGAGATGAGAGAGAAGATCAGCAATGTTGCAGGCGGATGTTCATGTCGTGATATCCGACGGCGGAACCTGTCTGTTTGCTTCTTCTGGACATGTCGACGAAGGCTGGGGCAACCCCTCCATGATGACAGGAGCTGTAGACACATCATGCTGCTTGATTGCTGTCTGTCCACTTCGAGGTCCTGTCTTTGCAACAAGTGCTCTCACCCCCTGGGCGAGAAGAGCCGTCAAAATGTCGATCTGAGACCTGTCTTCATCAGGGCAATCAAGCTTTCGCCCCTTGCATATAACTGTACCTCTTCACGTGCAGATTAATTCAGATCCGCCGCCGTACACCTTGCACGTGTAAATGACCTTTGATGATAGATCCCGTCATTGATTATCCAGGTACCCGTGTCACCGGCAACTTTTTGGGGGCATCCATCCACACACTCGGCAGTCCATGCTCGGGGAATACCACCCTCCACGGCGACTACGACACATCTTCCCCGTGGTGTGATGATGGTCATCAGCCCAGGTTGTTGATGACTACAATGGCAGTCGCAGGTGCCTCAGCTTAGAGCAGCCCACCGGTTTCTCGGATCGCTGACGCTAGCATCGAGCCATCGGCCCCAATTGCTCTGTCAGCTCCACCCGAGGTCTAGTGCCATCCAGCTTTGCGCCTTCCGATAGTTCCTAAGAATGTCTCAACTCCAGACAGCAATTATCGTCTCTACTAATTCTACAGGGTGTGATGTGCCTGTAGTGTAGTAAAGTTGGTCCGCGGCCAGTCAATCAAGATATTTGCTCTTCCTCCCGTTAAGCGTCCAACCTGGAAGCAAGGCAAGGCAAGGCAAGGCAAGGCGAGCCTGCATGTTGGGAGTCAGTGCAAGCCCCGCGCACACGTCACTCGCTCGTTTTCGCCCCGCTTGGTTGGCGCTGGTGGCTGCTGTTTTGGGACGGGGCCCCTGTCCCTGCCGTGGCCGTCTCGTTGTCTCGTTGGCTTTCCGCTTATTGGGGGATCGGCGACAGTCGCTCGAGCGCCTGAAGACCTGCCTGCGCAAACTTCAAAACCCCCGACCCAACCGCACCCGCATCGTCGGATTTGCTCCACCGGATACCTGTCGCCGTCCGGTTCACTCCTCCTCCCCTTAGCAGCCGGACAGTTGTGTCGAACCAGAGGCACCCTCTGCTGTGTTGCTGTTCGACAATTGCGTCGTCGCGGACTCCCAGCGCTGGCCCTGGAAGCCGAGGTCGCCATCGGGACCGGGCGCCGTCATCATGCAGCGCGTCTCGGCACTGCTCCCTTCGTGGGACAAGACCAAGACGGGCGCCGCCAATACGAACAACACAACGACGACAACAACCAAGTCAAGGCCGTCGCTCGTGCCCGTATCGCTAGACAAGGTTTTCGGCTGGGCGGGCTCTTCAGCGAGACGGGCGAGCAATTCAGCAGCTGCGCCAGTCCCTGCGAGCTTCGGAAGGGAGGCATACTGGCCGACCACCCTCGACAAGGAGTGCGAAAAGGCTGCCCTCATCTTGAAGTCATTCTGCAGTACGTGCACGAGTTCTAACCGCATATCAATTTGTCCGCTAGTTCTTGTGCTGACATATCCTCTCAGCTGATGGCTTCCTCGCCCTGGAAGAGAAAGACTCGAGACCGTCAAGCCCCTCAACATCGACCGACCCGAAGTACGTTTCTAAGAAAATACCACCTCGGATAATACAGAATGCTGTTGGCCTCGCCATCTTCTCGTGCATGCGCTCCGGCCTCTGGATGTCCGGCTCCGGCGGCTCCGGCATCCTCATCGCGCGCAAGGCCGACGGGACGTGGTCGCCCCCGTCTGGCATTATGCTGCACACAGCTGCCCTTGGCTTCGTCATGGGTGTCGACATCTACGACTGCGTGCTGGTTATCAACAGCGTCGCTGCTTTGGAGGTCTTTATGGGCCCAAGATTGACGTTGGGCTCCGACGTGCACCTGACCGTTGGACCTCTTGTCAAGGCGGGATTGCTGGAGAATGACATCCGGTGGAGGGAACTGGAGGGTACGGTCCTGACGTACGTCAAAGCTAGGGGCCAACATCAGCACGTGCCCTTGGACGGTTCGCTGGTGACGGAACGCGGAAACGAGAACGCGCACTTCTACTCGGGGAATGTCACGGTCCTGGATATTCTGGCTGGTAACATACAGAAGAGCATCCCAGAAACGAGGCCAATATTCGAGGTTATCAAGGCTGCAGAGGGCCGGACGGATTTTGATACAGCGCTTATGGAGGTGCTGTCGCGACAACCCGCTCCCGGCGATGCCGTTATCGACGCCCCAGCGGTCGCGCCACTGGAACCGCCCAAGTCGCCTTTTGGCGTCCCCAATGCCGATGATCCGGACCCGTTTGGGGTAATTGCGCTGGAAATGGCTGGCCTGGAGATCAGAGAAGCCGGATCCCGACAACGACCGGCGAGCAATCAATTCGAGTTTCACCCTGCTCCAACGAGTCCGCTATTTAGCACATTCAACCGCCAGAGCATCGACACCTGCCTGTCCCGTAGCAACCGAGGGAGTGTCATGTCCAGCAAATCACAGGGCACACAAACCGATCAGGTGGTCACGCCAGAGACTGCACTGAGCCGTAACACCAGCGATGATGGGCAACACGAGGCAGTGACCGACAAGTTGCCCACAGTTATGGAGCCGGAGGAGGTCGATTATACGAAGATTGACATCAGCTCGATAGCACACCTAAGACGGAAATCCTCAGTTCGTGCGCCGGTGGCGCCGATCAAGGTCCAACCCCCATCTCCCGCAAAGAGCAAACCCGAGACGCTCGACCATGGGTCTGAGACTGACGGCGAGAGGAAGTCGGTCAACAACTACACCGAGGACGAGAATGCTGATGCCGACGATGAAGATGAGGACGAGATCGACGAGAGCCTCGACGAGGGTGACGAGACTGTCGTCTACGAGATCGCTACAGCCGCTCCCCCGACACGGACCGCCATACTCTCTACGCAGGTGACGCAGGTAATCCATGCAAAGGGCGCGCTGGTGACCATTCCCAAGAGGATCCCTCCTCCTCTGCCGGCTAGGAGCCCGGCACGCACGTCTCGTGCGAGCAAGAGCGAGTTCGGAGACGTCTCATCACTGCGAAGTCCGCTCAGGACCTCCTTCCAGTCGTCCGACATTGCCTCGCGCTCAGCAACACCCGCCATTGATGAAGTGTCACCCAACAGCACCGTGGACACCACTGTTACAAACAATCACGAGGAGCTCAAGACAGACGCCACCGACGCTTCGGAAGCTGACAAGGACGTCTTCGAGACACCAAATGAGCAACCTCGGTCCGTGTCCCCGGTCGACGGAAACAGATCGAGCACCGGGAGCAACAAGTCCATACCGCCTATCGGAGAGGCAATATCGTCCGGCGACGAGCTGGACCACGAACCGAGGACGCCAGGCCATGAGGACGCCATCACGTCCCGACGCGGCAGCCGACACGAGAAGTCGGACTTGGGAGAGCCAGCCGGGTACTTCCCCGAGATCAACTCCACCACGCCCTCAAACGCCGTTGCTCTTGCATCGTAACGATACCCCTGGTTTTATGGCGCTCTTCTCGGTGGTGACCGCTTGCTTCTATTCTTTTCGTTCCTTACCCGGCATTCTGGGAGACAGGGGCACTGCGGAGGGCTTTATTCCTATGTGATTTCTACTGGCGTTACTCGGCAGTGGCAGGACGGTTTGAGCACAGCCGAGGCCGTGTGGATATCGGCGTTTTGGGGACAAGGATGGGTTCAGCACAGCGCCAAAATGCCTGGGTCAGGGGGCATGATCGTGTTGAGAGTATCTTTAATGTTTATGCTTGGGATTGGCAGGCTGGGTGGGGACTAAAGCATGCCTATAACTGGGCGAGTGTCGTGTCGTGTGAGAATGGCGTTAATGAACATTATGTGATAGGGGGGAACACTGGGTTCTGGTGTTGCTACTGTTTAGGGGCATGAAGACATGCCGGACGAGACACGGCATTGCGCCTGCACTAGAATAATGTCAATCATGTGAACTCGAGAGATTCATTCATAGGTATGAAAAATCTACTTGGATACTGTGCATGTTCCTACTTTCGCTGAACGAGGTGCCTTGGGAAACGAAGGAAGACAAAAAACGATTGCTTAGTCATATCGGACTCCCAGCTGTCACCGACCGTGCACCGACCATTCAAATCGCCCCACTAGAGCTGGCGCAAAGGTGAAGGCGCGTTTCTATCGCGACAGCAAGGTGCAGCTCGATACTTGATTTTGCGACGACTTCAAACCCACAACTGGAACGACTAATCGTGCGCCCGACCACGCAGCGCAGACCAATTATCAGCACCACTAGCACCGTTACAATCATCCGTTGATCATTTACGACCTAGCGACCCCCTCTACTCCTGCACCATGTCGGCGCAGCTGGGGAAATGGAAGGAGGAGCAGATCCTCGTCATCTGCCCCGGAAGCCAGACCACCATGGCCCAGCTGGGCTGCGGCGAGCTGACCCCTCCGGCGCTGCGCATCCCGACGCGCATGTTCCAGGACGAGGAGACGGGTGAGTGGAGGGCCAACCACGTCGAGAAGAGGAGGCGAGTCACTGTCAACGGCGATGCGACCAAGTCGGATGACGAGTGGGAGTACATCGAGGACCCGGACTCGACGGAGGGAGCTACCTATCCTATCCAAGGTGCGTTCTTTTGTCCTTGCTGCTCTTTCTCCAGCCTTCCAATTTGCAACACCCATGCTAACAACGGGGTGAAAAACAAAAA
>Ga0209127_100412_pt1 | contig 14895 bp, 10 predicted proteins | sample LakSupMetagenome_FD_187469 | JGI IMG/M metagenome (GOLD analysis project Ga0209127, IMG submission 187469) | Freshwater microbial communities from Lake Superior, Canada - Sta WM archaea (SPAdes) (version 2) | ecosystem: Environmental > Aquatic > Freshwater > Lake | place: Lake Superior, Canada...
CCTGCAACCTATCCAAAACCCTTGACTCACTCCAACACATCTACTTCGGTGCCGACCTATCCGCCCTAGACAGCTTCACCGCCCCCCTCTTCGGCCACCTCGACGCCCTATCCCCCAGCTGGCGCGACCGATTCACCCTGACGGAGCTCGCCCAGGAGGCCTTCTCCCGGCACGCCGACCCCGACCGGCTGTCGGCGCACGTCGTCGTCGTCGATCCCGATCCCCGCGGCGGCGGCACCATCGCGGCTAGGGCCTCGGTGCGAGCCGGCCTGACCGCCATCCGCCTCACCTACTCGCTCAACTGGCCCGTGCAGATCGTCCTCTCCGAAGCGAGCATCGAGGGGTACCAGAGGGTATTCACCTTCCTCCTCCAGCTGCGGAGGGCTACCTCCGCCCTCCAGAGCCAGTGGGCTGGCCGCGCTGCCGGAATCCGGAACGACGACCACGGGTTCTACCGTCTCGTCGGGGCGAAGCTGCTCTGGTTCTGCAACACCCTGTCCACGTACCTGACCTCCCTCGTGCTGGCGCCGGGCGTCGCGGCCGTGAACGAGGCGCTCCGCGGCGCGGTCGACGTGGACCGCATGATAGAGGTGCACTCGGCGTTCGCGAGGGACATGGTCGAGGAGTGCTGCCTCGGCGCCAGGCTGGGCCCGCTGAGGGAGTGTGTCCTCGACGTCCTCGATCTGGTGCTCAAGCTGGAGGGTGCTCGTCGTGCCGAGGTGGCGGGGTTGTGCGGTGACGGCTCGCCTGGGCGGTCGAGGCAGGAGAAAGGGCGGGATGATGGGAAAGTTGGAGATTCGGATGCGGAGGAGGATATGGTCCATTCGTCTGTCTACGAGGCCGAGAGGAACTACGGTGAGACACTGAGGGGTATCGATGACGAGTTTGAGAAGCACCTGCGCTTTCTCAGCGGAGGGTTGAGGGGTGTGGCGCGGGCGACGAGGAGTCCTGCTTCTGGGAAGTGGGATATCTTGGCACAGATGCTGGAGGTTGGCATTAACGATGGGAGTCCCGTGGTCACCTATTGAGGACTGTTGAGGACTGTTTTCAAAGCAGGTCACTAGGAGCTCGGCAAGTAGGTGAACTATTTTGCATTGCAGAGAAGTGTAACTGAAATAAGAAATGGGTATTTGATGACAGGTTCCATCCATGTAATGCTCAGAATCAAAAAGGAATAACAGGAGAAGAAAACCGGTTGATGCGGTAGTAATCGGCGGGCTTCCGAGAAGTAACAATGCATGCGCGCTCCCTTTTGATAACTCATCCGTCCAACAAAATGCATACGTCCGTTCCGGCTTTCACAGTCACGGATGGTCACTCAACGCCCGTCACACCAAAGGCAACTCTATTTGCCCGTCCCGGACCCGTTCCCGTTCCCCGGCGCGGCCCCATTCTTGCGCACAAAAAGCCGTTTGGTAGACCCGACCTTGCCCAGCTCGCCAAACTTGCCGCCCGCGTCCGGAGTAGCCGCCCTAGCGGGGGCAGGGACAGGGACAGGGACAGGGGCGGCGGGAGACCGGCCGGCGAGGGCGAGGGCCGCGGCGGCAGCCCGCTGGTCGCCGCTAGCGAGGCGGACCTTCTCCTTGGCGCTCTCGACCCAGGCCTTGGTCTCGTCGCTCATCTCGATGTGCTTCGACTTGGGACCCGCCATGCCCAGCGAGCTGTCCTCTTCCGTCCAGCTAAGACGGGAGCTGGAGCGGGATCTGCCTGACGAGCCCGAGGGCGGGGTGGTGGTGGTGGCGTCGGCGTCGGCGGTGGCGGTGTTGGCGAGGGGTGTCTTGGGAAGCGGCTGTCTGGCCACCTTGAGATCCTCCCCGGCGCTGGAGCCGATGCTCCGCCTCGCCTTGCGCACGTGGAGCGGCGTGACGGGCGAGCTCAGCACGTCCATGGCCGAGGCGGGCCGGCTCGGCGGGCTGGCGGTGGACATGCGGGGCAGGTCCCTGACTTCCACCTTGGCTTCCCCTCCGCGGCGACCGTGGTGGCTGGCGTACTCCTTCAGGTACTCGCCCAGGTCCGCCCAGCCGCCGCCGACGCGGACCATGACGCGCTCGCCGTTCTCGCCGACGCAGCGGATGAAGAGCTTGATGGGGGGCTCGCCGTTTGACCGCGACAGGTGGTAGAGCTTGATCTCCTGGTTGCCGCGCTGGTGACGGGGGCGAGTGTTCTTGGCGGGGGCTAGGGTGAATGACGGCGTTCCTGCTCGAGAGGAACGGTTCGACAGGCTTGAGTAACTGCGCGGAGGGAGCGAATCATTGGCCCTGGGACGGCTTGCGGGCATGGTGAAGTCCGGAGGGTTGAGATTGATAGCCGACGGTTCCGAGGCCAGCCTGATCCTAGCAGGTATCGAGTCTAGGATGTCGCTGATTTGTTGCTGGAGTTGGTCGTCGGCACTCGCGACGCTCATCTTACTCGGGCTGTCATGGCGGCTCAGATCGTCCTCAACGCCGAAAGATGCGTCCAGCGGTGTATCAGGCGGCGTTTCGTCCTCGTCGTCTTCGGGTGCCTCGACAACTGTCGGGATGTCGTTGAAGCTTACCGATAGTGAGCGAGTGCTCGAACGGAAGTCAGGGGGAGAGCTCGGCAGGTCGGCATCATCGACTATGTCCGCGTCAACGCCTTCGGTGGACGGCAACGCCACGTCGCGAAAACGGTGATGATCCGGAGTGCCGTGGTCGGGGGGATCACTTGAGAAACCCGAGAACCCGGCTCGCAAGCCATGGATCACAGTTGAAGCATTAGAGACCTCACTTGCTCGTCGTTCATGCGGTAAGGCCGGAAGCTCCGGCTCAGGATATTCGGAATCCGGAAAGTCGTCGTCATCATCAAGCGGGTGATCGAGCGAGTGTGGCGGGGGTAGCTTGACGAAAGCATCAGATACACCAGTGTCTGCTGCCTGTTCAGCTGAGTCTGCTTCTGCAATATCGGTTTCGTCGGGCAGCGTCTTGAGCACAACTCCATCTGACACAGGTCGACAGACAGCGTGGTCGACAGGCGTTCCACTGTCATCGAGTCTATCGACTTGTGGCACTCCGTCCTTCGGAACGTCAGGTAGTTGATCCGACTCCGACCCCAGTGTTTCCTCCAAACTCTGTACCTCCGACGCCGTTTGGTAGGTAGGACTGACCCCAGGCTCAGGCCCGCTAACCCCAGCCAAATCCTCAACCGCAGGATGCACCATAATAACCGGCGTACTCGAGACCGTAGCAGCGTCGCTTGCAGCAAGAATATCTTCACCAGACCTCGCATCAGAGTCACCGCCGCGGGAGTGGCCTTCGGCTAGCCTAGGTTCCTCTGCGCTCAAAGTGCCGTTCAGTGTGTCCATACTGCTCAGAGTATGGCCCGAAGAGGTCTCAGACTCGGGTATAGTCTCGCCGCTATGGTCATGGACTGTCGTTAAGGCCTCCTGCGGCGACCCTGGAGCAGTAGTAGCTCCTTCGGCAACATCTGCCGGCGAACTTGCCCGAGCAGCCCGAGTCTCGCGGCCAACCTTGGCCCACCCAGCTTCTCGAATCTGCCTCTCGCAAGCAGCGACCCATGACGCGTACTCCTGTTCAACACTGTCCATGCGGTCGATCCAATCCTCGGGCAGAGTGTCCTCTCCGCCCTCCAAGGCGTCCAGCATATAATCGAGGTGTTGGCCCGCCTTGGCGACCTTCCGCTCCACTACCAGTTTCATGATGTCGAACTCGCCGCGCGATAGTACCGAGCTAGCTACCACGGATTCGCTTGCTGCAGGGGCGCCGCCGTTACGCTGCCGATCCATAGCCTTCCAACCAGCGCTCAAAGCGATCTCAGCGTCCATCAACGCCGTCAAGAAGCTCGAGCTCTTCCGCAGCACCAGTAGGCGGATGCTCCAGCTGTGGAGGAGTCTGGTCAACTTTGACAGGTTAGGCAGGGCTTGGACGATAGTCGCCGTGATCAGAGCCGTGAAGTCGTCCATATGTGCGTAGGCCGACGTTGACATGGTGCTAGCGCGCAGAGTGTCTGACATCGGGGTGCCAGGGCGAGACAGCGGCAGGATGTGGTTGTGGAGGATGTGGTTCTTGATCTCCTCGACGTCCAAGTCCTCCATGTCTTGCCCAATCTCGTGGATTCGTTTCTCGTAAGCAGCGACATCTGATGCTGGAAGACCCCCTAGATAGCTCTTCTCGTGTATCTCTGCCTCCGGGTTGTCGAGGCCATTGTCCGAGGGAGACCGCTCGAACAGTTTCCGCCTCTTGGCTGGCGGTCTCTCAAACCCTGCTGATGTATCATGCGTTGGCCACGGCCAAGCGGACAGCTCCTCTAGCCACTCGTGGATGTTCTTGGACGCAACTGCTACTCTCATGGCAAATGCCTGCTCGGCTGGCGAAGCAGCGTCCATGCATTTCTTCAGCTCTCCGGATGGGGTCTGGAGCGCATCAACAGCTGTGCGGGGCGTCAGGCGTGTCAGGAGGTCGTCGGCATGCCGCTGCCGTGTCGGGGAGCCGGAGGTAGAGCGGAACTGGGACGCTCGGGGGGTCCGGTGGCTGAGAGCCGGTTGTAGGCGGGGAGGGTCGTTCATGATGGTGTCGGTTCGGGGAGTGAAGCTGTCGTTGTCGCTGGCAGTTAGTCGGGGTGGTCGTCGAATGGCAGGGCATGGTTCGCAGTGCCTCTGTTTATGAGGCCGAGTAGACGGCAGAGGTGTGCTCTGCAATATCCATAGCTGGAACCTTCGAAAGTCCGATATCTGCTCGTTATCCTTTCCTGCAGCAAGCAAACGCAAAGGTCCGTCCAGCGGCCCTGCGCCTTGTCACTTCCACGACAACCAGCACCTCCAATCTCTGGTGCGACTTCCTGACAGGTGGGACAATGGATATCGTTTGTCGGAGTGAGACTGTCTCGCGTGCCTGCGGGAGCTAGCTGCCGGGAATGTGGTTGGTGTCACGTCCTGTAGAGTCGCGGTTGGGGCCGTGGAACCAGATGCGCCCAATGAAGTAAATACGAAAAGAAAACACGGTAATGAGTGGCAGCTCCGCCCAGAAAGCTTGCCGAGATTTGGGACAGTGAGGGACACAGCAAGAGAACAACGACGCGGAAATTTATAAACACTGGAGATGTTTCACACACATCATCACAGGTCAATGCTTGGAAACAGGCCCAGGGCATGGATAGAAAGCGGGAGGGTTGGACAACTGGTCCAGGATGTTCATTTTGGATTTTGGCTTTATTGCGTCTCTGTCGGCAATCAAATGCGAGGACATTCCCCCTGTCCCTTCCAGAAGCCCCACAGTAGCTCATTTCAACGCACTGGGAGCACTGACAGGCGGGGGAAGTGACCCTTGGCCAGATCTGCAAATGCGTCATCTCATGCTGTATCACCAGGGCAGGTCTTGATTGAAGGTTTCAATATCATATTTGGTAGGGACGTAAAGACTCCATCAGTGTCCTGTTCCTTACCGCTCTAGCTTTTAGATACCGACTCAGCAGACCGATGTTGGCATATCCTGCAAAATACCCAGCTGTGCAAACTTCGTCTGCAGCTAAGAAAAATGTCCACCCAACCCCATTCGCCTCGCTATGTGCCCAGTCAATGACATGTATATACTTGAAATAAAACGCTTATCAGGACATCAAGATAATTCTAGAATGCAGCTGCCTCCATCGCAGGAGCCAGTGAGCATGGAACCGGGTATAGGAGCCCCAGCGTCCTAGGCCGTGACAGTCGCCTCGGGCTTCACATCGGTCGAGGGACCAGAGCTCAGCCAGTCCATGCCATTGAGGTCGGCGGTAGCCATCGCAGGCGAAGGGGCGCTCGAGCCAAACATGCCCATAAAGTCGCCGTCAGTGTTGTTTACGCCTTCAGCGGGGAACTGCAGCCACTGGTCAAAGTCGAGGTTCGGCCCGGCCATGGCGTTCCAGTCGAATTCTTCCTGGCCGAGCATCATGTCCACGTCCACGGTTTCAGTCTCGTGCGCCGACGACCCGCTGGCGGACGGCGTCGTGCCCTCTGCACCCTCCGACTGCGTCTCGGTGTGTGGCGGGGAGTGGCTGCCGGCGACGACGGGGTTCGCTTCGACGTTGCGCGGCGCCAGCGTGCGGTTGCGCGAGTAGTGTTCAGCCACCTCGGCCGGGGTGAGATACGGTGCGTTGTCGGGCGGCGGCGTCGACAGCTCCTCAGACCGAGGGGTCTGCATGCTCGCGAAATTCGACGAGAAGGCACCGTTCAGTGACTTCAGTACCGCCTGTTGCTGCGCGTTCTGAGCCTGGGCGTTCACGTCGATCGCGGCCCTCCGAAGTGCGGCGTCGAGGAAGCCGGTCGCAAAGTCGGCGGCAGCGTAGATATCGCGCAGCTTCTCCATAACCTTCATGCACTGCCTGAAGCCCTTGGTGGCCTTCTGTCGGACGTCCTGCAACGGGCTCTTCATCTCGAGAAGATGGATGATCATGGCCGGGAGGATGACAGTGACTCCGCTCGTTGGCAGGTACCGTTCCAGGCGGTACTGGTGCAGCTCGTTCGCCATCTGCGTGATCTGGCCCGCCGCATCACGAACCCGCATGCGAGACATCTCCTGTATCTGCCTCGACACCGGCGGGGCATTGGGCTGAGGCAGGAACTGGGGCCGGTGCAGTGCCGACACGGTGGTGTGGTAGACCATGTGAAGCAGGTTACGCTGCACCGCAACAGTGGACCTGCCGTCCTGGACGTCAGTTGGAGCGATGGGTCGATACTGGCAGGTCTCAGGTAGGTTGCTGAACCAGTTCATCAATTCCACGTCCACCATGTGGACCTTCTCGACGTTGTCCAGCGTCTTGTTGGGGAACAGCATCATGGTGCTGTCCGTGGTATTGTCGGCCCGCATTCCCTCACGGTTCAGCACCGAGTATTGCGCCTTGAGCATGTGGCTGACGCACACACATAGCTTCAGCATCTCGATGCACATCGAAGCCAGTTCCTTCTGCATATCGACGTCTCGGACGAGGCGGCAGTCCGGTGGGAGAAGTTCGTTTGTTTCCGGTAATGCCTCGAGCTCGAAGTCGCCTTCTTGCAGCATCGGCACATCGAAATCTCCGTCTTGAATCCGCGTCGGGCGGCGCATACCGAGAGCGATCAGTCGGTCCCGCAGGTAGCAGGACCACCAGATCCTCTTCCATAGCTTCTGCTTTGGAGCCGGCATCACACTGTTTGCCGGGTTGCGGTGCAGGCCGATCGTGTGTGCCAAAGAGATGGCAACACCCATCCAATGCCACGTGTCTTTCTGATCATCAGGAGTCTCGTACCAATACGTCATTAGCAGGAGACCCTGGACCAGGACAAGGCGGTCAGACTCGTAATCGAAGTCATAAAGAAGCTTGGAATAAAGTCAGCAAACGGCAAGCTTGACGAAATGGTGTGACTCCGGTATACACACCCTCGTTTTCTGAAAGAACGACTTCCGTGCGGCCCTCCGGCTCGTGTAACCCGCTTTCCTGAGATACTTGGCCTCGACGTAGGCGGTTGCAGAGAACATGATGGCCTGGTAGAGGAACAAGCTGACTTGTCCGCATAGGCCTTCCTGTGAATTGACGGTGTTGAGAAATGCACCCAGTTCCACAAGAGGCACATACGGGTAGACGAATTCGACGAAGGCGCGGACCAGAGCGTTCTGCAGCTCCGGAGGCGGGAGGGTCAGTGCCCCCTTGGTGTAGAGATACTTCACATCTTCGGGTGCGATCTTGGACGGTATTGGCTTGACGAAGGCAGGCAGCTGGGAGAGCAAGTCCGGCTCTTCTAGGGTGTTGAGAAACTGAGCTGTCCGAATGTCTCCTATCACTGGCGCCGGGTTGAGAGATGTGGGATTTGGCCAAAGCAGGCGACCGTGACTGGCCTCGCTCAGCTTGGCCAACAAAGCCGCGGTGTCGCCAGGAAAGCTGCTGCCGGCCGCGGCAGCAGCTGCGGCAGCGGCAGAACTTCTCTGATCTGCTCCATCGAGAAATTAGGCTCGCGGTTAGCAGGCAATTCCATGTGACGACGAGTTTTGATGCCCGCTTCAATCTGACATGTGAATGTCGATGATGGTGGGTCAGGGGTAAGGAAAATAAAAGAGGTGTGGGCTGGACTAACAGATCAGATGTGGAACATGACCATCCAAAGAGTCCAGTGATCCCACTGCGGCTGGGTTAAGCGCACCGTTTTCGATGCCGCTCATTTGGGAGACAGTGCTGGCCTTTCGGAGGTCGGCGCTCGTAATGTTGACAGGGTTGGAGCTGATGCTCGATCTCAAAGCCTCGGTCCCAGGCATGTTGTGGCTTGCTGCTAAAGGTGCTGTGTACAGATTCTTCCTGCAAAACACGGGCAAGGGTGCCACAACGTTAGCCAAGATGACGCCGGGGAAAGCAAAACAAAGATTAGGGCGCGTGACACTGCACAAGTGCACAGTCTCCAACAATTGGCAAAAGCATGGGCGATTTCATACGGACGGAGGTGCAGACTCACTTGCGGCGTCGGCTCTCCTGGACAATGCACTCGACGTTGTCCCACCTGCAATTCCCGCATGGGGCGCCTTCCACGACATCGCACCGGACCTTGCGGGCTCTGCATGACACGCATGCTCTTGCGGCGCGTCTCTTTGTGATCTTTGGACCTCCGTTGGTGTCCGACGTCGAGCCGGCTCTCTGCTTTTGTTGTTTGGCGCTCGCTGTTGTCGAGGCTGGCGGAGACATCCTCGAAGCAGCCGGAGAGGTTGAGCCGGCTTCAACCGAGCCCACCGGCGCGGATGGTGACACGGAGCGTTGTGTTGATTCGTTATCAGCCATATTGACCACGGAATCCGGCAGATCTTGTGTAATTCGCAGGCAGAATGCTTCGCTCCGAAGTAAAATCGACAGAAGCCCGTATATCTAACCGCCTCTGTGGGTGATCGTGTGCCCTTCTGTTATGGTGGCTAAGGATGTGCGAAGTAATGACGTGCGCCTTTTACTCGTGCGGTTGGTGGAGGGGTACCAGGCGTGGTGAGGGTGGTGTGTAGCGTCTGCTGGCAATGGCACCTTGGAGCATCCCGACTGGAAGACAGCTTTGCATGGACGACACAGAACATCGGAGTACGAGGTTAGTTCTCGAGCATTGGAAGAAGCAGAAGATGTTCGAGAGAAATGTGACTACCGCCAGGGACAGGTGGGGAGGAGCCGCCATTATTATAAACTGGGGTCGACTCCGACCTGGATGGCATTCTTTGCAGGCCGTTAGGGATACCTTCGCGATACGTTTTGCACATGTACTGCCCAAGCCCCCTTTCACTCCACTTCAAATACCGCTGGCAGGGTTGTGGTCTCGTGAGAAAACCGCGGCATCCAATCAAAGCGGATCCCCGTCACATCTTCACGTTTCTGGGGAACGACATCTTGTCCCGTTACCTACCTTACCTTAGGTACCTTTTGATAAAGTGCCTTGCTCGACCGTATCGCATGCATCTATTTCTCAGCTGAGCACCAACAACCCAAGGTACGCCCAAGGTACGCACCTGTTGTTGGCTGCCAATGCTGCAGGCGTGCCGTTGAACGACATCAAGCGAGATCCTGGAGCTGTCCCTTTGGTGATGTTGGGCTGGGGCAATGTCTCATGCCACATGCCTTCGTCAAGGTAAAGCTGCACCTTCGTCATGAAAGCCATCAAGGTGTGGACGAATCGAGATTCTCGCCGTGCTTCGACCTTGTTGGGAGACATGCTGCAATGCATCTGTCCTCGGCACGAATCCACTTGGACCAAACTGGTTCGTCTCGTCCGTCCAGTGATGCACGAGATGTTAGCAGTTTCTCCGCCCCCTCTCCCCTCAAAACTCCGCAGGGGTGTCTCCAACTTTCTGTGAAGCTATTGTCGAAAATGTGGAGGAGCCAATCAACTGAATTCGCGTTAGCTCCGGCTCTAGCAGGTCACCTGCCCAGCTGGATCCTTCACCTTGTCACTCGCACGTTCCGCGATCCGGACACACCGGTCTGGAACAGACGTCGCTGACAAGTGAGTGTGTTTTGCGTTTTGATGTGCGGTTGTCTGCTCATACTCGTACACGTAGATCAAGAGACAATTCCGTCTCTCCGATGCGGTATCTGCAGTTATATGCAAGTACATCTATCAGCGAATGAGAATGGGAAGGCCTTTTGTCCGAAACGACGAGTTGTGCGTTATTAGCGGCTTGTCATTTCTTCGCTGCAGATTCACGTCGCGTCAGAAAGTCGAGACCGTCGGTAATTCCCGGGTTCTAAAGCCTCAACCTCTGTGGCCTACTACGCACACTGGCGTGATACACTGCTTTTGAGCACCAATTTCTGTCCCTCTGTTCAGTTGTGTGTTCTTCGGAGACAGTGCAAAGGGTTCCTTGCTATCCACTTTCTCAGGTACGCCATGACAGGCCCGTCATATTGACTGGCTTCTAAGTGGATGATCGGATGTTCGTCCAGAACTTCTTGGTACGAATCGTACATAAGTATGGAGCGCTCAGCCGCGACTCATGCGTTATGCACGTGCTCATCTTCGCGAAAAGCTGAGTAACAAAGATGGGCCGACAATTTAGACAGACAGACCGCCCGTCGTGCTCCAGTTCAGACCGCCACCACTGCCGGAAGACGTACCGACGAACGGTATGATCGGATCCGTCTTCGCTGTACGTACTTTTAGCGCACGACTCGATCGGATCCGTCTTCAAGTACTTTACGAATACTGGCGGACGACTCGCTGAGTTTGACTGGCCATCTCCACGCCATCTCCACGCTACGCCAAGATCCCTTGGGTTTGTCTCCATCAGTACCCTCCGCGTGTCATTGTAGCACGCATATAGCGAGCACCATCAACAAACGGGCAGCGTTCTGTGCCCGTCAGTATCGCCAAATGCAACCTCCTTGCTATGAACTGCATTCAGATCGTCACCACGCAGGCGGGCGTATTTCTGTCACCGGGTTGATGGAGTTCACAGACCCCTGTGGACTTCGTACTTTGGCAATCTGCGGCTTTGGAAAGGCCTGGCAGGACAAGGCCTGGCAGGCAAAAACCGAGTCTCCTCCGGTCCTTACCGGTCGTACGGATTAGCCTCCCCGATGATTGGCTGCTCCTGCTTGTGCATCGTCCGGGGCTCTTGGCAGATCCATCGGCGCAGTCTCGTCTAAAATTCTTTCAAGCACGAAACCCCAGATGCCATCCTTTTTTCTTGATAACATCATGGATCTGCTTGGCGCCGTCGATGGTAGGCGCTCAATACCTGCTTATCCCCGTCGTTAGCTCGCTGCCCAGCTTCCACTTGTATAGCGGGATGGATGAGAACAACAAGCGGAGACCGGGAGCGCATGCATGCGAAGAAGAATGAACCCCGTGGGGAGGCCGGAATGGAGAAACTGGCTGGCAGAGTCCACCTCCGCAATGCGCCGAGTCAGAAGAGTCATTCCACCGCCCCGTGGAGTGATAGGCCCACCGGTGCACCGGTGACCGGCCTCGCTCGCCTCCATGGCCCTGTAACAAACTGCAACGCAAATCACACTCGCCGACTCGCCGACCTTCGCCGCTCAAGAATCCCACCTGCCGAGATGGCCTTCCGGAGCCCCCGTGTCGATCAAGCCACCCCCTCAAACCAAGACGCGGCAGAGCAGGTTTACTCGACGAACTTCCGTCACCACACTTTGTTGGCCTGCAGATCGTTCTCTTCTTATAACCAGAGGTGTCGCGGATGATCAAGACATCCTCTCGAAGCCACAGACAGCACGCTTCCGGACCGTGCCAAACTTGCAACGGAACCGAAGCCACTTGATCTGCTCACGTATGAAAGAACGGGTCCCTTTCTCCCACATGGCGTTGTAACGGCTCAAAACGTCCTTCAAGTTAGACATGATATTATTATGTATATGTGCCAATATTATCTTTTCAACAGAAACCTCTAGCCATTGCAAACACGCACAATGAATAGATGGTATCAAAGCCTCATCAGGCATATACGCCAGAATCCCTCCTCCCGATTCATTGCCTAGCATAAACACTCAACCGGCTGCCAGCACCGCACAACTCGCCCCCGTCACCGGCACACTTGAAACTACAGTCCCCCGCAGGTGCCGCGACGCTCCCGGCCGCGAAAGAACTGCCGCAGTAGCACTCACGCCCGTACTCGGCCCCGAACAGGGGATAAGCGCTGCAGAACGTCGCGCAGCTCTCCAGCGTCACGTCATCGCCCGCGTAGCTGGCACCGCCCAGCGCCCGGCCCGTCGTAGCCTCCGTGTAGCACGCCTTCCATTTCCACGCCGTCCCCGCCGCCGACACCGTGGCTGGTTGCGTCGGCCCGGCGGCGGCGGTCGTCGACGTCGTCGCCGCGGCCGAAGAGGAAGACGTGACGGCGGTCGTCGTGCCGGTGGAGTTGTTGACGTACAGCTCCAGCCTGTTGCCGGCGCCGCAGTACTGCGTGGAATCGCCCGTGCAGACCATGCTGCAGTCGCCCAGGGGCGCCGACGCCGACGAGGGCGCCAGGCTGTCGCCGCAGTAGCACTCGGCGCCGTACTCGGTGCCGAAGTATCTGTGGCCCCTGCAGAAGGCGGCGCAGGCCTCGAGGGTCATGCCCGTGCCCGAGGCGTACGAGCTGGACGAGAGGGCGCGGACGCCGGACCCTTCTGTCCAGCACCCGACGAGGGCGTAGGGGGAGACGGTGGGCCTGTGCGCGAGGGTGGTTGGGGAGGCGGTGGAGGCGGTTGAGGATTTCGTGGTTGTCGTTGAGATGGTTGATGTCCGTGTGCTGCTCGACCTAGAGGTTGAGGATGATGAAGTGGCCCTCGTCGAGCTGGGCGGGGAGGAAGTAGAAGTCCTCGTGCTGGAAGTGGAGCTAGAAGTCGCTGTCGACGACACAGCGCGCGAGGAGACCGCCGGAAGACCGTATAACTCGAGTCTATTTCCGTTGCCGCAGTACTCCAGGGCATTACCCTTGCAGAGCATACTGCAGTCCGACAGAGGCGCGCTGGTGCTGGACTCTGCCACCGTGTTGCCACAGTAACACTCGCGCCCATATTCTGCGCCGAAGAAGGCATAGGCGTCGCAGAAGCTCGCACAGGACTCCAGGGTCATGCTGTCGTCCGCATACGTGGCCGCAGATAAGGCTCGCACGCCGTTGCCCTCGGTGGCGCAACCGATGAAGACGTATTTGCCCACTGTGGCCCTGTGGCCAAGAGTCTGGCTAGGGCCGGCGCTGGTCGAGGTTGTGCTTGAGGTGGTCCTCGAGCTGGTAATCGAGGCGGAGGTCGAAGATGTCGAAGATGTCGAAGCCCTAGATGTGCTGGAAGTGCTCGAGGTGCTCGTCCGGCTCGTGCTAGTCGACGTACTACCAGTGCTGCTGGATGTCTGTGCGGCATTCGAGTACAGCTCGAGTCTATTTCCGCTGCCGCAGAACTCGGTAGCATCCCCGGCGCATACCATATTGCAATCGGCAAGGGGCGCCGAGGCACTCGTGGAGTCCGGGGAGTCGCCACAATAGCACTCCCTACCGTATTCCGTGGCCCAGAAAGCGAACCCGGCGCAGTTAGCCATACATTTCTCAAGCGTCATGTCGTCGGAAGCGAAGGCAGCGCCCTTCAATGCGCGAGTGCCTTGGCCCTCAGTCCAGCAGCCAACTAGGCTATAGGTGCCGATTTTCGACCTGTGACCAAGAGTAGGCACCGCTGACGTGCTGCTGGATGACGTCGTCGAGATGGTGCTAGATGTTTTGGTCGTCGAAGTTGACGATGCGGACAGAGGCGACGAGCTGGTAGACGAGCTGGTAGACGAGCTGGTAGACGAGCTGGTAGACGAGCTTGTAGAGCCACCCCCGCAGGCAACACCGCCGGCAAACGAAGCACAGGTGCCCGCCAGCTCACTGGCGGCGTTGAAACTGTCGGAAACAACGTCTGCTCCGCTGCCACTCACAACGTCCAGCTTCGCGTTGTAGCTGAGTCCACCAGTAATGGTGTAGCTCGCGGTGAAGAAGGTGTACTGTCCGACGCAGTTACCCTTGGTCATCGCGATTGTCGCGTTGTTCAGAGCAGGGACCGGGTTACCGTCCTTTGTGTTGCGAGGCACGAGATACGAGACACCGAGGTTGACAGGAAGCGACGCACGGTCATTGCGAACCAATGCGGTGGCGGTGAGGGCACCGGAGCCCTGTAGGAGGCAGCTCTGGGGCTTTTGGAGCAGGACTGCATCTGAAATGGGGTATGAGTTGCCGTTGTTGTCATAAGTCTGTGACGTCCCGTCTTTCAGGTTGATTGTCACCGTGAAAGAAGAGATACCGGTAGTCGCATCGATGTTCGCAGAAATCGGGAAGAAGCCAAACGAATCATCGAAGCCAGTCGCAGAGCCTTGGACGGTGGCTGTCGTCGAGCAGGTGCCGCAGTTGTTGCCGCCATTCCGGTCTTTGTAAGTAAACTTGACGTTGTTGATCGACGAGGAGGGCAGGTTGGTCGTCCGGATTCGAATGTAGCCGCTCAGGAGCAAAGTCGATCCAGGGGTGTTGAGAGTCAGCTGCATATTGATGGGCTTGACCATATAAGGCGTGATGGGGTCGGTGAGAACCACGCCAGCAGGAACGACGTCGATCATCTTCTGGAGCACAGTCTTGCAAATGCTCTGGAAGACAGCAGGGTCCGTCAGCGACCTCATAGTGACGTTCTGATCCGCATTAAAGACCTTGAAGTCGGCATGCTTGTTGATTTTCACGGCTGGCCCAACAACCAGAGGGTTCGTTGTACTGTTGTCAAGATACTCCGTCACGACCTTGTTGTCAAAAGCCGCCACAGTCGAGTCCAGGCCGACTTCGCCGTTGGCCGAGGTGCCGGCGGGTACAATATCCGGGAACTCTGTCGTGTGGACGCCTCCGAGGGTATGGCCGCATGCCACAACTTGGATCATCTCGGTCACGCTGAAGCCCATACGGTTGAACTGATCCGTGAAGGTGCCAATGGTGT
>Ga0209127_100413_pt1 | contig 14882 bp, 17 predicted proteins | sample LakSupMetagenome_FD_187469 | JGI IMG/M metagenome (GOLD analysis project Ga0209127, IMG submission 187469) | Freshwater microbial communities from Lake Superior, Canada - Sta WM archaea (SPAdes) (version 2) | ecosystem: Environmental > Aquatic > Freshwater > Lake | place: Lake Superior, Canada...
CTATAGACACATATTATTCCAAGAGAGACAAGTTATCTCCGAGCCCATCGTCAACCTCATAGACAACTGCCGTCCTCCACATCGCGGCAACCAAAGCGGAGGGATTCGGGCGCAACATCGAAATGACTCACTGACACCGAGTTCTTGCACGATGTGGCCATCACTGCCAGATGAGTCGGAGTCGCGGTCATGCGAAGCCCGGTAGGCCGAGCCTGATGACAATCCGCTTCACTCGTCGTCCAACTCCTGCTGCATCTGAGCCTGCCAGATCCTATTGGCCGAGTCGGCAATGACCTTCGCCTTCGCGAGCAGCTTCTCAGCATACTTCTGTTCGTCCCTCTGCTCCAGCCGCACCTTGGTCGGCTGAGCCTGCATCAGAACCGGCACCAGCTCTCTGGGGTCGGCGTTGGCGACAGCCGCCACGGTCTTGAAGCCGTTGTCCCAGAAGACGCGCGCCGTCCTGCTCTTGACGAACGTGATCTTGGCCAGATCCAGGAGGTCGGACCTCGCGCCGGCCTTGAGCCTGTCCGTGAAGTGGTCCAGGGCCACGGCCATGGCGCCCCAGCCCATGTGCTGGCAGAACTTGATCATCCCGGCGGCGAAGCCCTCGCAGGTCTGGGCCAGTGTCTGCACGGCGCCGCGGGGGTTGTCATATTTCTGGGCGACGCGGTGGATGGGCACCTCGTTGCAGAGGTCGCGCAGCTGCAAGGCGAGGTAGAACCTCTTGTACCGTCGGGCGATGTCTTGGTCTTCCGGCGTGGTCTCTTTCAAGGTTGCGCCGTGAAGCCTGAGCCCGGAATGAGCAAACGTCCAAATAAGTCTAGAGCTTGGGAACAGGTGACTTACATTCTGTTCATGACGGTAGGTTTCAGGCCGAGGAACTTCATTACCCTGAGGCCGCTCTCGTCCAGCTGCTCCATCTCGTTCCAGTACACCCGCCAGTTGATGTTGGTACCACCGAGGTCGTATACAGGTGTGAAGGTGTAGAGCACATGCATATCACCATCCATGACAAAGCCTTGCAGAGCCATCTTCAGCTCATTGTGGATGAAGACGCCGTCTTCCGGGTCAAAGGCCGATGCTACTATTGCCTTTCCCAACCTCGTTGCGTGGTAGGTCGAGAACTCGTCAACAGCGATGAAGCCCATAGCCTCCAGGTCTGCGAGACTGTCTCGCACATTCCTCTGTATCGACTCAGCTTCTGCTGAGTAGGAGAGCATCGTCTTGCTGATATAGTCGTCCAAAGTGTCCTGGCTCGTGGCGAGTCTGATCGCGATGGCTTCTAGGATCGCTCTTTGCACGCGGCGTTTGTCAGAGATCAGACAGCTCGATATCTGTGGCAGCTCTGCATGCATCAAGTCTACCACACTCTCGAGATCTCTTCGGTGGCAGCAGAGATATGTCTCGCCCACCTCGTCCTTTCCCTTCCTCCCTGCTCGTCCGCGCATTTGTCGCAGCAGTGAAGGTCCGACTAGGTCCTTCCCCATTCGAGCATTATGGAGTATCACCCTCCTTGCGGGCAGGTTGATGCCAGCAGCCAGGGAACACGTGGCAACGCACACTTTGAGCACGCCGTTGTCGTAGCCATTGGCTACAAGTTCTCGCTCCTCTATTGTCAGGCCAGCGTGGTGAAAGCCGACGCCGCAGGGAATGGTCTGCTCCAACGTTCGATCAAGCCCAGTGCTTAGACTTCTCAAGTCTGCTAACAGATCGGCGCGCTTCTCCTGTATCAAAGGGTCCGTTTCACTCAGGGTGGGCATCACGCGACTGATGAGCAACGCATCTGACTCGCACCCGGCACGGCTACCAGCGAAGACCAGGGCTCCGTAGCCTGAACGAGCTGTCTCGTTCGCAAGGGCAACGACGGCATTCAAGACCGGATCTGAGAACTCCTTGTGAGGCGAAGGTTTCACGACCCTCACTGGTTGGAGCTGTGAGCTGGTATGTGTCCCGGCGCCATTCAGCTGACCAGCCGTCTTCGATAGCTGGCTCGTTGTCTCTGCCGGATATATCTTGCCGTCATAAACTAAATGCTCCTCGATCGGGATCGGCCGATAGCGCGTCTCGTAACAGTGACCCTGCAGCCACGTCTTGAGAAGATTGATGTTCTTGGCACGTCAGCGACAATCATGCAGGAGTTTGGGGCACCACTCACCGTCAATGTCGCGCTCATGCCGACTATCTGCACTTGCTGGCTTAAGCAAAGCATTTTGGTAGCCATCAGTTCCATCAGATAGCCACGGTAATCATCATCGATCATGTGTAGTTCATCAAGCACGACTATCTTCAACTTGGTGATGGAGCAGTCGTCGATGGCCGTGTTGACCAGGGCATTTGCCTGGGAATGCGCGTCAGATCATGCTTGCCCAGATAATGAAGGCAACTGACCTTCTCTATCGTGCAAACCCCAATGTCAAAGTCGTACCACGTCGCCCTGACCTTGCCTCCGCCGAAGAAGCCGACCACCCGGATGGTATCTTTGTCTGGTCGTCTTGCCCACCCCTTGGTATCATCTCTGGAGCCTTGACCCAAGGCTTCCCGTGAGATGTCTTGCACGACATTCCGCAGCCATCTCACCTTCTCCTGTACTAGAGCGACGTATGGCAGGACCAGCAATGCCTTTGCGTCTCGGTCAGCCAGAACCTGCTTTAACATCAGGATATCTGCGACCAACGACTTGCCGCCGCCAGTTGGCGCACTGTAAATCAAGTTCTTGTCTCCGGTATGTATCCCAGGGCCAAGAAGACAGTGTTTTTGCCATGGGTAGATACTCTTGATCCCTAAGCGGGAGAAGTTGGTTACGAGCTGTTTGGGCAAGCCATATATAGGATGGGAAAGCGACAGTGAAGGATCCTGGGTAGGCCGGGGCGTTGCGGAGAACCCTTTGCGTTGCGTGTACTCTGATGGTCCTAGTGGCGCACCGCCGACATGCTCTATTACACTGGCTGTGAGCCTTGATGGACCCCTGGGCAAGCTGGATGCCGGGCGAATTTGGTTGGGCTGCTTCCCTGTTCCAACATCAGACGAAGCGTCCTGGACCTGGTCTATAGGCCTTTTTCGACCAACAAGAGTAGCGGTCTGATAGCTGGCTGGCTGGTTCCTCGCAGATTGTAATGTTGTGGTATGCCAGATGCCAAGATTATTTGCCATGACGACCTGGCAGAACGGAGGTCGAGAAGCAGAAGAGGAGGCTCGGATTGGGAACCAGCAAAAGGTAGATGACGAGGAATCAGAGAAAGGGGGCCATATAATAAAGGGCCAAAAGAGCTAAGACGCGTCTGACATTGACCCAGCAGTCTCCAGGACTCAATGGTTGACGCGATGAAGCCAAGGGTTGGTGATGTCGAGCGCAAGTTCGCGATTTGGCGCGGCGTCACCTGACCTGCTCCAGGCGTTCGGGCCAGGCAACTTCAGGCCTCGGAACGGGATTTTAGGCGAGTCGTTTTAGGCTGGACCCACATACCCTGCGCTTGCATGGGTTCTTCGGCGGAGGCGGGACGCTCCCAACTGCCACTGATCCCTGTTTTCGAAACAGAAAAGGCGGCGAAGTATCTAGTACCAGCGATTGCATCTCCTTTGCGCGCCTTCAGGCAGTAAGCTAGATCCCAATTGAGGTACAGTCTACTCTTGATTGAAGAAATCTGCCCGCTCGTCAAAGCACGACCTGGGCCGGCGCTGGCCTGCTCTCGGAATCAGGACGGCTGACGCCAACAAAGGATTGTTGACCACTCGCCCAGCAAAGACGACATCAATGCTCGATGTTTGGAGAGACATAAACGTAGCGAGGATGGTGCTTCGAAAGGAGAGAAATAAGGGAGACCTGCGACAGAGACTGGCGAATCATGACGAAGACAGTTGAAGGTAATCTACGCCGTGGTACGTAGATTGATTTGCATCCACAATACACCGGAAAGACTTTTGTCGACTGCTGTAGTAGAAGGCCGAGGAAGGTTGGTCTCTGGCTAAACGCCATGTCGTCGTCAAAGACGGAGATCGACCGCTTGTCTCGACCTCCCAATATGTATCCTAGCTGATGCCATCAAGGCACCAATGACGGCGACAAGACACGTCAAAATTCTAGGTCGCCGAACTGGAAGCAGCCGGATATTGCCGCAGGGGTACAGTACCTCCGATGGAATGCCCACCGTCGATTCGCTTGGCATTCTCAGCATCTCAGGCGCAATGGTCGACAGGCTTCAACACAGCAACAGAGCGATATCTCAAGCAATCGGCGCAACGCAAGGAGTGCTGCGAGGATGGGACGGACGACCATCGCCGAGTATGGGCAGCTTGGAATGCCTATTTATCACCTCATCTACTCTTTACTACATTGATACCTATTCCATACACCTGGTCTAGTTGCTGTCCGATGTTTCTGCGAAACGATCCCCACTGGCCAGCAGTTTAACTCATGAAACACGACGAATACTATGTTTACTGCGTCATGATATAGGGACAGGGGGACGCAACGCAGTGCCTCTGGCGTTCGAGCGCAGCAATCAGTGTCGTTGTCGCGCCGATATACCTACCTTGCTATGTGTGTATGCCCATGTACAGTGATATGACCAAACTGAAACCCAGTGGATCGGCAGGCCGGGCTTCTAGCCAGGATCCGTCTACCAGCATGCTGTGAAGCAGAGGTTGACTCGGTCACCGAGGCGGCATCACACGGCCACGTCCAATGCAAGCAGAATCGGATCGACGGCAGAGGATAGTGGAAGCCCTACGTGTACTGAAGAGAGCTACGTACCATAGTATGTATGGACTTGGAAGCACCGAATTCGTGGGGATAAAACCCTTTTCAGTGGTGGGAACGCTAACGATGTCGGAGAGAGTCAGGAGTTCCCGTCCTGTCCGGCAGATGCCGGGACACCGCCGAGCTTCACAATGGGGGCTAGCTGTCGAATATCGACGATTGAGAATAGGAGGCATCGACACTGGTTTGTTGCTACGCCGACGACCTCGATAGTCAGTGTTATCGTACACCGTCAACATCGTTTCGCGATATTAGCAAGCTGTAGGCGTTGTTTGTGGACATGCGACAAATGCTGCGAAGACAAGCCGCTGAGGCTTAGGCAGGGCAAGGTGGAGTAGGCGTCGCATCTCGATGTCCGGTAACCATCCCTTCTGCCTCGAGAAGAACGGACACCTGGATACAGGCACTCCAAACTCCAAGAAAAAGAAGAAAAAAATGCTACGGTTTATGGCGATGCAGGCCCAATCACTGCTATTCAACGAGCTACTCTGAAATACAAACGAGCGTTTGTTGCGTGTTTCGCGCTGATATTGGCTTTGCGGGCGTGAAGTCAAAAGAAGCGGAGCGGGGATGAGGGAGAGGCAAAGGGCGATGATGCAAGGAACGTCCCGCCACTCAAGGCAATTACGACCTCGCTCTATAATGTAGGGTACGTATCGCCCACACTCCTGAACAGGGCCAGCGCCATTCCGACCCAAACGCCGACTTTCTTTTTAAATCCACGCTCTCGATGTAAATATCTCGAGGCATTTCAGCGGAAGCTGGCTGTCTGATACACGTGTAGCTGCTCTGCTGTTTGGTGATCAAAGGGTTCTAAACTGATCGGCAGCCTGGGGCAAAGAACGGTAAACGGTATATCCTGTCCATGCCACGTCAAACATGTCGCGCAGACCCTCACCAACACCTTCATCACCCTTGATCAAAGGAACCAGCTTACCACAGAACGCAGTGGACACTCTCGAAACCAGGTTCCTTGGTGTCTTGTTAATTCCGAACACGCTCACTTGATGCTGTCGCTCGCAAGTATATATCTAAGAGCTGGGTATCCATAAGGTAACTTTCGGTCCAGTCGCGTTATCGATGCTCTGGTGGGTCTAGGCATTGCATCTTTCTATCACATATTCACAGTAAACGCCCGCGATTCCCTTGACGAACCGCCCAGATCTTGATGACAGTTGTTCTGCTTGCGCGGCAATGGCTCACGAGCTGGGAATGGAGTGATGTTGACGGGAGGTTCGCAGCGCTAGTACCTCGCTATAAGGTAGCTCTCACAGCCTGCAGCTACCAAGCAATGGCTGGACCTTGCTGCATCTCAGATCCCTGCAGGTACGCCGCTCACAAGTACCCAGGCGCTAGGTGGCTTGCTCCACTCAGCCGTCGTCGATGAAAATGGAAGCGCAGACTTCCCAAGCCAACAACAAGCCCTGCCCGGGCCCCGGGGTGTGTGTGGAAGGGAAGGTGGGGATTCCTCAGATGTGGCACGCGCAAAGGGATTCGGGCAAGAATTGGGATGGCTTGGTTGGGATATGGATTTGGACCAAACCAGTCAGGAGCCGGGCAAATCTTTCCCTCTCATCATGTCGCATGGATCATAGGCGATTTGATGGCTCAACGCCTTCCCAGACGTCCCGAGGCCGTCACCCCCCAATCGAATCCCGATGCCACGCCCCGTCATTTCATCGACATCAGTCCTTAGCTTTCCCACTTTGTTTGAGCTCCCATGCACAAGCCACTATCTAGCTAGACTTTAGGGATCCTGCCTTCGTCCCAATTACCGGCAATATCCATCATCACCATTTTGCTCCCCTCCCCCGATCAGTCGGCAGCGTCTTACTGCCCGCGCCCATTGTCAGGATATGGTTATGCCACATAATAACACCACAGAACCACCGATCGCTAAGTAAGGTAGTCTAGCATAGATGGTCGATGACGGTGCGATGGGCTTGATGATTGCCTGCCTGGCAGACCCATTGTCATGCTTTCCTGATAGATACCTATACATGCCCGTAGCATTCTTCTTTCCTTGACCGATCCGCTCTTGGTGCACCCGAGCTGTGCCTCTCTTCCTGAGTTCGAGTGTCGTCCGGTGTGGTTAGAGGTCCCCATAATTACAACTGCTCGCGACCTCTACCAGGTACTATTACCGTCGACCATCTGCCTGGCCTGGACACTACATAAAACCGTGACCCCATGGGACCCGTAACACGTACCGGCTTGCCTTGTCTCGCAGCCAAATGGTACCCTGCCTTGTGTGGTGGTCTTGGCCTATTTTGACGTTGCTTAGCTCGTCTCGATTCACTTCTTCCTCCTCCGTCCATCTTCTTACCTTCTTTCCCATTTTCTCTTTCACACCACACGCAAACAACATTGCTCCCACTCCGGTATATCTCTCCCCCCTCCCTCTCTTTTTCCCCAAACCTCAAGTGCTCGCTCAACACACAGCATCGTCTCGCAGCGGATCCGTCTGATTACCCACGCTCCCTATCTAGCTCCCGGACTGCTTTCTTGTTACATTTGGCCAACCCCCGGTCCAGAGGCGTCTTTCATCTTCACTCTTATATACCTCCCCGGCTTCCCGTCGCCACTTTCTCTCTCGTACCCGCGCACATCACATCTCTCAACCTTCCGCGCAACCGAGGATTCTTTCCCCCCATTCCATCAGCAAAACCAACATCCCGACTTTGCGGTGTGTGCCCCCTTGCCGATTACTCGATTTCTTTTGGCATATGGTCGACTGCACTGCTCCGGATTACTTGTGCCCTCCCTTTTTTGCCCACCACCAGCACACCGTGTAATCTCGCTCAGCCCCGTCTTATGGATTTGGCCCTGGCCGCGTCGGGATTTGCGTATCACCAACCATCATCCATCATCCATCATCCTCGTTGCTCATCTTTTACCTCCGCAAGCACTGGGACGACCTTCGGCACGCTTCCGGTAGCCGCGCTTCTAGGTTTGGAGGCGGACTACCATGTCTCCGAAATCTCAGAATGCGTCGGGCGCCTCTGAGGGTAATTCTGGCGCGTCTACTCCCTCAGCAGCCAAGGACACGCCGGAAATGGCTTCTTCGAGACGGCAGTCGCCTGCCTCGGCCACCAACGACGCTGTCTCAGCAACAACCGTCGCCCCGAAACTGCCAGATGCACCACCAAATGTTGGAAATGATGCTGCATCGTCACAAACGTCACAGATCCAGGAAAAGCCTACCGTGAACGGGTCCAAGCAGGCTGCCTCCAAGGACACCGGCTCCGGCACAGCATCACCCTACGGCACGCGGTCTCGTAATCGCACCGGGGCATCGCGTCCCAACTATGCCGAGGACAAAGATCTCGACGTGGAGATGTTTGAACCTGACCGGCGAGAGACTGAATCCAAAAAGGCCACCAGACAGGCTGGCTCGGCAAATCCGTCACAAGGGCCGGCTGCCGCCCCACGCCCCAGCAATGGATCTTCATCCTCGCGAAAACCACTTCCCACAGAAAGCACGCATCACGCTCCCCAAAAGGAGTTGACAGCGACATCGACTGGCAACTCTACGCCTGGTGCTGTGTCTACGCCCGCGTCGTCCAGTCAACCCAGCAAAAAGCGGAAAGCGGCCACTTCGCAAGCATCTACTCCCGCGTCAGGCCATGTGCAACGGTCATCGTCAAATGGACCAACAACCACGGTGCAGAAGCGACCCGCCGTTGTTTCGCACGGCGGGATTGGCTATTCTGAAACGAACATGCTAACATTTGAAAATTGCGGCGGCAAGCCCAAAGATGGCAAAATGATAGCTGACGATGGCACGGTTCTTGAAGTCAACGGTGAGTGTTATCTTTAATGATTTCATTTATCGAGCTATTATTGCGTCGTTGTTATGCTGCACCTTTTTTTTTTTTTCTTTTTGTGTGTGCGTGCGTGTGTGTGTGTGTGTGTGTGTGTTTGGAGGTGGCAGAAGCCTCTCGTGATCGACTCCCTCGACCAATTTCTAACTGTTTCTGCAGATCACGTCTACTTGGTCTGTGAGCCGCCTGGCGAGCCTTACTACCTCGGGCGCATCATGGAATTTCTTCATCAGAGGAACGATGTCAAACTGCCGGTTGATGCTCTGCGCGTCAATTGGTACTATCGGCCCAAGGACATCGGACGGAAGGTGCAAGACACCAGGCTCGTTTTCGCCACGATGCACTCAGACATAAGCCCCCTGACATCGCTGCGCGGAAAGTGTCAGATCAAGCACAAGGCCGAGATTGCCAACCTGGCCGAGTACAAGCGGCAGCCTGACTGCTTCTGGTATGAGAAGCTGTACGACCGGTACATCCAGAAGAACTACGAGGTCATCCCGACAAAGCAGATTGTCAACGTGCCCGAGCGCGTCAAGAAGGTTCTGGACGAGCGCTGGAAGTTTATCCTGGTCGAGCAAGGGCGCGGCAAGGAGCTGACGAGCGCCGTTAAGCTGTGCAAGCGGTGCACCGGTTACTGTGCGAGGTAAGTTGTGGACATGTGTGGTTTTGGGAAGTCCAGAGTTTCCACTTGCGGCCAACCCCCCTGCCACCCATGCGTTGCTTCGTTAATGGGCCCCACTCTCCGCCGGCCGCACGGGTGCAGGGCGGGGCATTTTCTTTGACAACCAATGGGGACAAAGCTTAAGCGGGGCCAGACAATGCTGACACATTCTCTCTCTCAAATAGCAATGATTCGGTGGACTGTGCGGTGTGCAAGAACACGTACCACATGAACTGCGTGCGTCCACCCCTGCTCAAGAAGCCGTCACGTGGCTTTGCATGGTCTTGTGCTGCATGCAGCCGAGCACAGGAACGGAAGCTTGAGGCACGGAACACACCTAATATCCATGACTCCGGAGTCGAAGCCGAGGAAGAGGACTTTATCGACGACGATGACGATGATATCCCCGACACTTGCCGCACCAGCCCGGCTGAAGAGGACCACCACGAGCCTGCAACGGCCGAGCAGATTTACCACGCCAGCCTGTGGCCTTACCGCTATCTCGGCATCCATTGCAAGGTCGAGGATGCGTTGGATTATGACGACCGCATCTTTCCTCGCGCCAGCACCAGGCTGGGTCCGCGCCATCAGGCGAATGTGGTGCCCTGGTATGGCCGGCCAGTTGTCTATGTGAAGCCCCTGGAGATCAAGAAATCCGGGAAGAAAAATGACAGGATCAGCAAGGAGATGCAGGCCGCCATTGAGGCCGACAAGATCAAGAAGGAGAAGCGGCCGAAATGGATCCAGGACGAACCGCCAGGATACGTGGAGCGTGGCGGCGACTACGAAGATGGGGATCCCAATGCAACGTCGACTTTGCTATGGAAACCAGCAGAGGACGCCGGTGCCAACATCACCGGGGAGGAGATCGACAGTTACATGGACAAGGCGAAGGCCATGGCTACGAGTCTAGGCCTTCCTCCCCGCTCCTCCAACCTGCAGGATGTCGCGAGAGATCTGCTGTTCAAAAACAACTACGACCCGGAGAAGGCATTGGGGGAACTGCCCAAGGTGGAGAAGGCTGCTTTCAAGGAGCCTGAGCTGACGCCAACCGAGCTGAAGAAGTTTGAGGAAGGCGTGGCCAAGTTTGGCTCCGAGCTGCATCTTGTCTGGAAACACGTCAAGACGGTTAGCAAGACCATCAAGACGTCGACGGTTGTACGATTCTACTACACCTGGAAGAAGACGGAGAAGGGCAAGCAGATCTGGGGCAACTATTCGCACAGGAAGGGCAAGAAGGACGCCAAGAAGGCAGAAGAAGCAGCCAACAAGCTGGCCGACGACGTTGCCGACAACGTGGACGACTCTGCCTTCGACGCTGACAAGGCCGCAGAGAGGAAGAGGGGTTTCATCTGCAAGTTCTGCTCGACCAAGACGTCTCGGCAATGGCGGCGAGCTCCGAACGTCACGCACGCACTGCTTACGGACAACGGCAACAAGAATGCGAACAAGGACAAGAATGGGCAGTACATTCAGGCCCTGTGCAGGAGATGCGCCGAACTGTGGCGTCGTTACGCCATCCAGTGGGAGGACCTCGACGAGGTGGCGAAGAAGGTCGCGCAGACGGGCGGCAAGGGCTGGAGGAAGAAGGTCGACGAGGAACTTTATAGGGAACTCATCGCTGCTGATGAGATGATGAACAACACTCGCTACCTCACGCCACCACCGGCTGCCAGTGCCAGTGCCAGCGCTGCCACTTCGGTCAACGGCCAGACTGGCGAACCACCGCGGAAGAAGCTCAAGTCAGCGGCCGACAGGACGGACAAGGACTCGGATCGGGCCTCGGATGTTGGGAGCACGACTAGCGCAGTGCAGGCAAAGAAGAAGGACAAGGCGGTGGAGAAGCCTGCACCGCCTCCTGTTGTGGAAATGCCGAAGCCCAAGGTGCTCCCTTGCGCTGTGTGCTTCCAGATGGAGCCCAAGGGCGACCAGCATGTGTCGTGCAAAGAGTGTCGCATGACTGTTCACCGGAACTGCTACGGCATCGTCGACAACCGGGCTCCCAAGAAGTGGACATGTGACATGTGCCTCAACGACAAGAGCCCGCAGGTGTCGATTGTAAGTTTTCACTGCAGCACATGCGATTATACCATCAATTACTAACACTTCCTTAGAATTACAAGTGTGTACTATGTCCTGTGGACTATGTCGAGCATGACTTCGTCGAGCCACCCAAGATATCGCACAAGAAGAAGACGGAGAAAGAGAAAGAGCGGGAGAGGTTGGAGAAGGAGGCTGCCCTTAAAGCGGCCGAGTTCTACAAGCAGAGGCAGATCGACATGAACCGCCCAGTCAACCCCCGCGAACCGCTCAAGCGCACCGCCGACAATAACTGGGTCCATGTCACATGCGCCGTCTTTACTCCAGAGGTCAAGTTCGGCATGGCTAAGGCCCTGAGTCCAGCTGAGGGCATCCCGTCGATACCCAGGGCGAGGTTTGCCGAGACATGCAAAGCGTGCAAGAAGACGGGCGGAGCGTGTGTTTCGTGCTTCCAGTGCCACGCCCCCGTCCACGTTGAGTGTGCGCATCATGCCGGCTATGTTCTCGGCTTCCAGATCACGCCGGTCAAAGCGTCTCGGCGGGATCAGCACAGCATTGTCACCATGAACGGAGAAACGGGAGTAATGTCGGCTGAGGTCTGGTGCAAGGAGCACTGGGCAGGGCTCATGAAGCAGCCAGCTCACCCCATGCATGAGATGGTGGATGACACCGGCTTGAATGCTCTGCAGCTCTACGTCCAGAACTTCAAGCAGGCCGACCTGACGCTTACCGGATGCGCAAGGAAGGCGAACCAGATATCCTTGGCGGCCAAGACAACTGCAGCCCCGGCCGTCCAAGCTGTCGTGCCGAACCGACGAGCATCACTCACGAACATGGTCAATGGCGATAGGGGTCCCAGCAGCCCACCAGCAGAGCAGCCCGGCGGGAAGGTGTGCCTCACGTGCGGGATTGACACGAGTCCCAAGTGGTACCCGATTGACCAGGAGCAGGAGCGGGGACTAACCAACGGCTACTATGGCAATCTTGGGGAGGAAGCGCAGAAGTTCGTCGAGCAGCGGAGCTTCCAGTGCCACAAGTGCAGGAAGATGAACCGGCAGCCCAATCCGCACCGGCCAAGGGAGAAGACGGCCGAAGCTGAGCCTCTTAGGCAGGCGGCTGCGGCTCTGGCTGCCCCATCAGTTGCAGCGCCACCTGCACGCGTCGAGATCGGACCAGCCAACAGAGCGCCCCCCTATGCATGGTCACCGCCGCCGCCGCCCGCATCAATGGCTATACCAGCCCCGGGTCAGCTGCAGGCTCCGGCCATGTCTACTATGTCTGCACCGATGATGCAGCCGGTGCAGGCTCCCCACCCGATACCGCCCCCTCAATTGCCGCCGACGATTGCGCCCCGTGGCGGCCCGCCTATCCCGCAGCATCCCTATTCGATGGCGACCGCTCCGCATTCGTCACACTCGTCGCACCTCTTTGGTGACTGGCATCGTAACCCGCCGCACAGCCTACCTCAGCACGGACCGATGGCCGTCCACAGCCACCGAGAGATCAACGGCGGTCCGCCACCTCCATTGCCGCAGAGCGGACCACAGCCACCTCTCGCGCCGCCTAACCACTTGCGACCGCCACCGATGTCCAGCATGGCGCATCCACTCCCTCCTCCATCCCCAGGACACGTCTCCTATCACCCCCAGTACATGAACGGCGGCCCGCCATCCCCGCGGCGACACAGCGGCGGTCCTCCCCCTCCTCCCATGCCCAACGGGGGCCCGTACATGCCGAGCCACCACAACATGGCTTATCCCCCGCCCCCACCCCCGCCGCCGCCACACTCGCCGGAGTACGCCAACGGTCCGCCGCGCATGCCCATCCTCCGCGACAGGCCGATGGAGCGGCCGCCCATGTACCAGCCGCACAACAGCCCCCCTCTGCCGCGCGACCAGCCGCTGCCGCCGCTGAGCCGGGACCCGGTGCCTCCCCCTCCTCAGCGGGAGAACCGACCCCCCAGCGGTGCGAGCGCCAGTCCTTCGCTGCGGAACTTGTTGTCTTAGGACCGCAATGAGGGCCGAGAGCACAAGGCAGGGTTTGCAGTCGCGTCCTACCCCTGGCGATATTTCGATCGCGCGGGATAGAAGTCGCGCCGGAATATCAGGACTGAAGTGGGACCAGACGTGCCTGCATATGACGAGTCGATGTGTATCATAAGAATCCCTTTTTTGTGTGTGTACTTTTGCGATAGATCTCGTTTCGGGAGCAGAGGCGTTTGGAGGCATGTTTTTCGAGTCGGATGGGACATCAAAAAGAAAGACATGGATGACAGGGTTGTTATTTCGAGGACGGGGCGGAGTTTTACGTGTTAGACATGAGAGATGCGGCACGGTAGTGCGGCGGGCATTGTGACTTGTGCTGAAGAGCGTCGGGGATGATACCAACCAGTGCGTACATGTATACAGAAAGTCCTATGAGAGGACCTGATGAATAACAATCGTGACTGAACACACCGTGATCCTGCCTGCGATGTATCGGAAGCTATTGCCGAAACCGTGACCGGAGATATGACAGCATCGCCAGCGCTTAGTGGAGGAGCTAAAATGGATTCCCTTATCAACCCGCCACTGTGGGGGAAGTGTATAAAAATCGACTTGGCGAAGGTTCGGTCTACTTATTGCAGCTCGACGTATATATCTCCAAGTATATTCACCCCCTTAATCACAAACACACCAACAATGGATGACACAAAGGGTCTAGCCATCGCATTCGAGGAGGCCCAGGCCAGTTACGATGAGGGCGGCATTCCCGTATGTTCTAACCCAAGGCTCAATTTGCCACGAGGTGAAACGTAACTGACCTGCTTGAAAAGATTGGCGCCGCTCTGATATCCGCCGATGGAAAGCTGTTGGGTCGGGGGCACAATATGCGTGTCCAGCTCGGGTCGGCCATTCACCATGTAACCCCCCCTTGTCGGGTACTTACCCTCTACCACCCGCAACGTTATTGACGAACGATATACCTAGGGCGAGACGTCAGCCCTCTTCAACTCCGGCCGTCTACCTGCCAAGGCGTACAAGGGTCTGTCCTCCTCCCCTCTGTCCCTCCCCTTCCTTCCCCAACCCAGCTCCCATCATCATAGCATGTGCCTCTGTGTACTGATAACCCCGAAAAAGGGAGCACAATGTACACCACCCTCTCCCCCTGCGACATGTGCACGGGCGCCTGCCTGCTCTACGGCATCTCGCGCGTCGTCATCGGCGAGAACCAGAACTTCCTGGGCGGCGAGGCGTACCTCAAAGCGAGGGGGGTCGAGGTCGTGGTCGTCGGCGACGAGGGGTGCAAGGCGCTGATGGACCGGTTCATCGCGGAGAAGCCCGAGCTGTGGAACGAGGATATCGGGGTCGAGGAGAGGGTGTATAGCAAGGAGGGGAAGACGGCTGCTTAAGATCTTGGGCGGGATCTGGGGGGGAGGGAGGGTGGAATGGGGATGGCTAGGGGGTTGTTGTGATTGGCTTGACGACGTCGTTACTTTGTCAGTGCTGGTCTGGGCAGTGACGAGAGTGATTAGGTGTTGACTTGGGCCTGTTGCTGGGGATGGTACCTAGGTCTGGGTGTCTAGTAATCAAAGCTCCGATGCAACTGGTATCTCTCTATG
>Ga0209127_100414_pt1 | contig 14882 bp, 12 predicted proteins | sample LakSupMetagenome_FD_187469 | JGI IMG/M metagenome (GOLD analysis project Ga0209127, IMG submission 187469) | Freshwater microbial communities from Lake Superior, Canada - Sta WM archaea (SPAdes) (version 2) | ecosystem: Environmental > Aquatic > Freshwater > Lake | place: Lake Superior, Canada...
TGGATCGGCCAGGCCGCCACCCATAACTGGGCCAGCAGCACGGCAACGTTGAAGATAAACCCCAGCCACGACCCAAATACGCCCGCCTGCGCGCGGAAGGCGAGGTCCCGGACGCTCCGCCCTTTCGCGGCCCAGGCGCGCCGGAAGCGTATGTGGGCGAGGCAGATGCTGCCCCAGGTGAAGATGGACGAGAGCCCCGACACGGCGAGCAGCCAGTTGAGGACGTCGCTCTGGGCGTGGAGGTCGGAGAGGTAGGCCAGCAGGCCGACGGCGGCGGCGACGAGGATGGCGACGAGGGGCCGGCCGCGGCGGTCGACGTAGGAGAGGATCCGGGGCGCCTGGCCCTGGTCCGCGAGGGCGGCGAGGGTGCGCGAGGAGCCGAACACGGCGCTGTTGCCCACCGACATTACGGCGACGAGGATGACCGTGTTCATCACCGAGGGAAGCACCCGGATGCCCGCGCTCTCGATGGCGATAACAAAGGGGCTAGCGCTCGCGTCGGCCATGCTCTTGGCTCCCAGGAGCCGGGGCTCGGTGTAGGGGACCAGCAAGCCGACTAGGATCAGCGCGACGATGTAGAACAGACTGATACGCCAGAAGACTTGCTTGATGGCGGTGGGCAGAGACTTCCTGGGGTTTGCCGTCTCGGCCGCCGCCAATCCCACCAACTCTGTCCCGCTAAAGGCAAACGCGGCGGTCACAAAGACACTACACAGCCCCTTGAAGCCATTGTTGAAGGCGCCCGGGTTGGACCAGTACTTGCCGCCGATGTAGCCCTCGGTCTGGGTGCCACCAATGTTGATGACGATGCCGAGGAGTATGAAGCCGACGACGGCAGTGACCTTGACGATGGCGAAGACGAACTCGGCTTCGCCGTAGCCCTTGACGCCGAAGAGGTTGATGGTGGTGATTATGACGAGGAAGATGGTGACGAAGACGGACTTGTCGACGTGCGCGTCCCAGTAGCTTATTGTGACTGCCGCGGCGATGATCTCAAGGGGGAGGACGATGAGCCATTGGAGGCCGTAGCTGCGCTCTGTTAGCCGCTGGATTGTTTCATGGTCAAGGCCGAGGATCCTTACTTCCACCCCATGGCAAATCCCCAAGCCGGATCGAGGAATCTCGTCGAATAAGCCGAGAACGACCCGGCCACTGGGAACGCAACGGCTAGTTCACCCAGCGCTTGGACGGTGAAGTACAGCATCGCCCCGATAAAGGTGTAAGCCAGCAGCACCGAAGCCGGGCCGCCGAGATACAGCACTTTGCCCGACGCCACGAAGAGGCCGGTTCCTATCCCCTCACATCAGCAACAAGCTCTCACATAGATAGCCTCCGGAAAAAGACATACCGATCGACCCTCCGATAGCAATCATCTGCAAATGCCTTCCCTTCAGTTCCCTAGCCAGCAACGGATTTGCCGTCCTAACAGCAGCAGCATGCAAATCAAAGTAGTGCATCCCATGGTGCTCTGTCGCAATCATACCCTCTTCGACATCCCGCGTGCTTCCCTCCATGCTCGCTCCCCTGCTCCGCCTAGATTCCGGTGTCCGCGGTGCCGTGACACGTGTATGCGGGTCTCGGCGGAAACTGTCAATCCACCCGGCCACCATGCCCCCGGTGCGGCGGCCCCGCTCCCAGCCGCCGGACCGGAAGAGAGAGTCGTAGGATAGGGGTGCCGTCGGAGCCGGACCGGACATGGAACGCGTCGAGCCGAGTGAGAAGGAGGCTTCTTTTGTGGAGAGGGAGGTCAGTTCCATGTCGGAGGGCTTCTTTGGCTCTGCTTTCATCGTGTGCCAGCCGTATCCTTGGGTCTCTGGGAAGGTATAGTATGTGGCGTCTGTCTGTTACGGCAAGGAGCTTCCGCCGCTGCTCAAGCTTCTTTCGGGTCCAGGACCCAGGATTCAGTCTATAAAGACTACCTTGTGTTCCACCGTGGCGTCGCTACGCTAATTGATTCCTGCTGAAGAGTTGTCGATTTGCTCCTCGTGGCGTCAAGTTGAGGTCTCCGCTCGTCCGGCGTGATAGTTACATATCTCGTTCATAGATAGAGGCGCAACGGTCTGGCGAGCTGTGTTCGTAGAGGCTGAATGCGCAAGCTCGAGGAAGCATCTTGTCTGTTAATTGTGCGCGGCCTTGGTTGCTGACATCCTTCTGGTCGCGAACAGACCAGCGTCACCCGAAGATAACAGAATGGCCAGCCGTGTATAACCAACGAGCTACAACCAAGCAAACAGGAAGTAAGGAAGAGAGAAAGAAGAAAAAATGCAACTGTCATCAAAGATAAAAGCTACGGCGCATCAAATGGGGCTGGCGTGGCTCGGCGCAGTGCCTTATCGCCAGCAACCGAAGGAGCCATTGAGAATTCGAGGAGCGGTGATGGTGTGGTGTGGTCGACCAGCGGACGTGCCGCATTTTGGGAGCGAGCGTACCAGGACCATCCCGGCCAGTGATTTCCCGTAGCGTCCACCCAAACCGAGCAGCTGGAGCAGGATAATCAATGGGATGATACGGTGACAGTGACAGGGGTCCAAAGTCCATCCCAGCACCTCCATGTTCCACGACTTTATCACGACATGGGGTTGTTCAACAACGTTCGAACGTTCGGAATTGGAAGGAATCATCATCGACTGCGACATGGACAGAAGTTCTCTGCTGCGGGTGTAACGTAGAACGAAGAGAACATGTTGCAGTAGCCAACGCACTGTTGATCCCTTGCCCTGTCAAATGCGGTCCTTGAGGTGGTCGCCGAAAGCTCAAGTCTACCTACGTCAACGGTCCTGCAAAACCAAGCGCAAGATCGGATGAAGACTGAAAGTACACAGCTTCTGCGCCTGTGTCGCAACAGTTCCCCATTTGACTCGACTTTGTGTGCAGAGCTCCACGCTGCCGTCTCTATCGTTTCCACTCTCGTCTGAAAGGTCTGAACCAGAGTCATGACTGCGCTCTCGCCAGCCTCCTTATCTCAACATGATAGGCCGTGATGACCATTGCAGGGGCGGACGCTATTCCCGACGCTCCTTATATCCTTAGTATTCCTGCGAAACCACGCTTTTTGCCGTCCGACTCCTGGTAATATACATCCACGGACTAAGCCGCATCAACCATATTCCCCTCGGCATCCCTCGCCTTCCTCTTCCACCCCGTCTCGAACAGCTGCCCCATCTGAAACCGCGGAAAAGGATGCGCCTCGGTGTTCAGCACAATCCCATCGAGCGGCAGCAGATCGTCGGGCGAGAACAGCAGATAGAAGTACTTGAGCGTCTCGGCCAGCCAGAAGCTCTCCATGTTATCCCTCCTCGTCGGCGGCACGACGTTCGCGTTGTTCAGGCTCGTGAACCCGCCCCCGTCCTCCACGGCGGTGTAGTTCATGAAACTCTTGAACATCTCCCAGCCCCACTCGCGGTACTTGACGTCGCCCGTGATGCGCCACATGTAGAACAGCGACTCCACCGTCTCGGGCCGCTGCAGGTTGTGGCTGTCAAAGGGCTTGACGTCGAAGTCCTTCCGCCACGCTGCGTCGGGGCTCGGGTCAAAGTCTGCGGGGGCGGAATGGGGTGCCGATTCAGGCAATGGCGGGTTGGCGATCTTGAAATAGGTGATCTCCGCGGCTAGCCCGGTGGCCATGTACTTGTACATGCCCCAGCAGGTGTGCATCAGCTCCCTCGCGAGCTTCATGTCCTCCTCCTTCTGCTTGTTCCACGTAGGCAGCTTCTTCGCCTGCGCCTCGGTCAAGCCACCGGTGGCAGCAAGCGCAATGGTCCCCGGCATAAAGCACACGAGATGGTCCATCTTTGGGCTCAGCTCGCCGCCCAGGCCGCTCGGCCGCTCACCGATGATCGTGAACCGGCTCGGCTCCGTGTAGGTGACGAGATGCTTCCGCACCCCCATGAGGGCGTCGTTCCACATGTCCTCGTACACGGTCTCGTTCGTCTGCAGGTACTGCTTGATCAGGTACTCATAGTACGAGTCGCCCCGGCTTCCCAGACGGATGTTGCTCCCTCGAAACTGCCCGTTCGTGTTGATGTAGATGGGTACCAGCCCGTCCTTGGCTCCGTTGTCATCCACTACCTGCATCACCTTCTCTACCCTATCCCAGTACATCTTCTCGCCCGTCAGCTTGGCCAGGTACTTGAACTCGAGCTGTAGCGTCGTCGTCTCGGCGGTCGAACTCGCGCCACCGTCCGCGTGGGAGGGTATGCCCTTGAACTGACCGATGTTCACGCTCGCAAACGGAACACCGCTCTCGGTGTCGAATGCCGCGACAAGTCTGTCCGCAAGGTCCTTAGCCTTCTCAATGTACAGATCGTCGCCTGGAGTGCCGGGGTCGTCATCGGGTATGGGCGCCATGTCGGGGTATTCCGTCGACAGGTAGTGTGCCGATAATAGGCCGCCCAACATCCGTATCGTCGTCTCAAACGTGTTGACGTCCTGGTCCTGCTCCCAGGTCAGGGACGTAGATATCCACTCTCTCGCATGCGTCAGTCTCGACGTCAGATTCATCAACATCATCGTATCGAGCGAATCGATGATAATCCACCCCAACCCCTTGGGCGCCATCATCTTCCCCGTCTTCGCTATGGGATGGAATTCGTCGTACCCTAAGATCGCAGTTAGCATTCTTTCCCCTCCTACCCTTCGACGAGCGAGCGAGAATGTGCACCTACCCCAAGCATATCTACTATACGCATCCCAACTTAGCTCGAAGGCCTCAACAACCCTCTCCCGCCTCCTCAGCCAGTCGGCCTTACTCTTCGCCCGCCCCTTGTCATCCTTCAACCACCCCCACCCCCTCACCCTCCCCTGCACCCTATCCCTCTGCCCGCCCAAACCTCCAGCAAACCACATCAACCCCAGCACCACCAGCAGCAGCACCCCGACCGACCGTTTCCTCCGGTACAGCGGCCGCGCCCGCTGCGAGGCCGGGTAGCCATACGGTTTGTCCTTGTACATCGGCAGCGAGGCGTTGCGCTCCGGGTGCAGCAGGCCGCCGACCTTGGATCCGAGCGAGGGCCCGCGGCGGGAGGACACGCCCGAGGACGGCCATAGGCGGTCCTCGAGCTCGCGCTGCGGGGCGGTGAAGGAGGGGACGTTGCGCGGGACGTTGAAGGACATTGTGTGTACCCGGAAGGCTCGCGGCTAGGGGAGGAGGGCCGGTCCCGTCGGGATTGTCTTCGAGTTGGTTGCTTATATGCCGGCCGCGATGGTCATGCGCTTTGCGGAAGTGCGATCGGGAGGTGCGACACCCGGTCGTGGTATGACACTCGGTCGTGTGGTATAGTACGAGGATTGGGTACTATAGAAGAGCTCGCATCGTGGGTTGTTTGCGCGGTCGTCGAGCTATGGTCTGCTCGTGCTAGGGGCGATCAAAATCGACGGGGATGACGTCCGTTGTCGATAACGCGGGTAACTCCACAATTCCGCTTGCAGCAGCACCGATGGAGACAGCCGGCGAGTCTCAGGTGAAGGTAGGAGAAGACGGTAATACAGACGGCGACCAGGCTCTGAATAATGTACACCTGGGTGGCTGGGTGAATGCGGGCTGTTGGAAAAAGAGGACAGGTTGAAGTGTTTGCAGATGCAGCTTCCCGTCCAGCTCCAAGATCCGTGTCAGCATATGTACCCTCGTACCAATGACACGCGACCCTTCGACTGCCAACCGCAACACATGTGAACCTCCAAGCATTGATATATATTTCTCGGGTACCATAGTTTCGTGCGCTGTTCTTCGAACTCAGCTGGATACACATTGTGGCAAGGCAAAATACTCCACCCCCTCTTCCCAGGTATATGTTTCCAACTCAGGTCCAGATCGCAGTGCAATGCCATGATAGCCCTTTACCCTGCAACTGCCACTCCAGAGTTGCCGATCACATCGCCTTGCTCTCTTGCTGTCTTCTTCGCCCATTACAATCCAGCCCCTATCCCCACGGCCAACAATCCCGCAACGGCTGCCCACGCCACGGAACTTCCTGTCCTCGAGCCAGCGCCCGAGTCGTCGGCAACCCCGGCATACCGTCTCGTACAATTTCCACCCCCGACGCTCGTACCGTCTCTCATTGGGCATTCAAAGTGCGTCACGTTCGCCGGCTCAAAGCACTTAGGCTCCTGGCACACCCTGCCGCTGGTATCGTACCCCGTACAATTCAGATCAACCCCATAACTGATCAAATCCCCGTCCGTCCTATAACTCGGAACACCCGCCGCTCCGACGGGATATACAAGGTCACTGCTGTGAAGATACAACATTCCCCAATGCCCGGCAGGCGAAAACCTGGGATCATACGGCTGCGTGGCGTTGATGTAATCCACACTCACATACAGCCCCGTGTCCGCACACCTGGCGTCGAGGAGATGCGTATCGTTGCCCCCTGAGGCATCCCTGATCTCGCCCATGATCTGCGTCAGCCACGTGCCCGGCTCCTTGCCCAGGGGGTGGTAGCCCAGGCTCGCCCAGCCGTGGTAACGCCTCCGGGGCTCGGTCACGTTGCCCCGCGTGACGCTCGACCGGCACTGGCTCTGTTGCGGATACCAGGTCAGCATGCCGTTGTCGTCGTCGCAGGCTGTGGTCGCCTCCCAGGTCATGCGCCCCAGGGAGAAGAACGGCGGTCGGAGGAGCCCGTTGACGGCGTCGTCGATGGTGTTTATGAAGAGCGTCTCCTCGGCGTCGGTCACCCAGTCCGGCACCGGGGCCTTGTAGAAGTCTATGGTCGAGTTGAGGCGGCACGAGTAGGTCTTCGAGCAGCCGTTGAGGTTCCGGGTTTCGCAGATGCAGCTGAAGTCGGCGACGGCGTGGACGAGGGAGCAGAGGGAGAGAGCCGCGAGGAGTTGGAGAGTGCTCCTGAATAACATTGTGATAACGGGGAACTGAAAGTGACCGACGAGGACTACCTCACAGGAACAGACCCTTGCCCTGAGTCGGGTTCAGGTACGGTATATGAGAGATGCATATCACACGTTCAAAGGTCTTGCAAAGAGAAGCCAAGCAGCCTTCACATAGTCAGCACACTGCGAGAAAGAGTCTTGGGTTGCAGAACTGAAAGTGGAATGAGCGAGGGTTGAAAGGGCATGGGCCGGGAAGTTCCAGGACACCGGCCAGAATATGAGCGTTTCTTGCTCACGCATATTGGCACCGCAGAACGTGCTTACCCAGGTCTAGGCGCGCCGTCCTTGGCGAAAAGTACTTACTGGTGCGGACGGTTACCCTTGAAGACAGCAGTTCCTCACTTGAGGTGGCTTGAGACAGCTCGGAGCTAGCTGGGATAGGCAGTCCATGAGGGCCTAGACCGTCTCGGCCTGGACAGCCACACCCTTGTCACAGACAAGAGGTTCCCGGATTTGCTTCCTCGTGCGTTGGCTGGACGGCTGGAGAGCTCGATGATGACTCGCAGATGCTGCAGATGATGTGAAGGGTTGCCCGAACGCTTAAGTGAAGATAGTCTTCCACTTCAAGTTTGAATGGTATCTTAGTCATCCGAAGTAATCGGCCCCGTGCTGTGGATTCAATGCCACCCAACGAACCTCGGGCGCCCTGGTAATCCTCACAACAGCGGTCCGGGAATATGCAGAGTTTGGCCAAAGGTAAAGACTGCGACCATGGAGAACATCCACAAGAGGTCGTCTGAGTTCGAGAACTACCCGTTCCCGACGGCAGATGAGTTCGCCGAAGCATGTCACCACCTGGACAGAAAGTACATCCAAGCCGAGCTCGGACCCCTGAGACGGCAGTGGAAGCTCAGAGTCAACAGAGCGCTCATCATGGCATTCACGCCTGCAGCAGAATACAGCACATACATCCAGATCATCCGTCCGCTTGAGCTGGACCTCGATGATGGGAACCTGTCTGCCGCGCTGGACAAGCTGTCGTTCGACGTCACCAATGGCGCTGAAGGAGCATCTATAGACGCAGACGAGCAAATGCGCGAGGCTGAAGATCAAGACGATGTGGGACTCGGTGTACAATTCCCTCTGCATTCGAGCATAAGCTCACATATCCCAGGCCGCGCTACACAACCCACCAGTCCCGCAGAGATTGGCGTATGTCACCTACGAAATCCACCTGCACCCCTCCTACCGAAGCCCCTGTCTCTGGTTCACCCTCAACGGCCTACCGCCCGATGAGCCGGCGTTCAACATCGACACCGTGTTCCGACGTCTTGTGCCGGACCAATACAAAGACGGCCTGCGCAACGCGGGTCCCATAGGCGGTATCTCGGCAGACGTAAGCGTCGCCCTTCCATTTCTCTTTTCTGTTTCAACGAGTTAACTAGAGTCCTCTTGACCACCCGAGAGAATTCTAGTAGCTAACAAACCCACTTTTCTATGCACACAGCATCACCCTATTACGGGCGTCCCGAGCTTCTTCGTCCACCCTTGCCTCCTCGGCGAGGCGATGTCCAACTTCGACTGCTCCAAGGAAGACTACCTCATGGTGTGGCTGGGCCTGGTGGGCGGGTGCGTGGGGTTGTGGGTGCCAAAGGAGATGGCTCTCGGCTGAAGCCAACGTGAAGCTAGTCGGACATTATTTCGTCCAGATTCCTAGCCTTTGACCATAGCATGGACCGGGGGGTATCACTCGTCATCGCTGTCCTCCTCCATGGCGACGTCCGAGTCGCTCTCCTCCTCCTCGTCGTCTCTTGGCCGTTTCGTGCCTCTGCTAGCGGGTGATGCGGCGTCCGTCGGTTCCGCAGCGCCTGGCTTCAATGTGGCGGCGGGAGCGGCATTCGCGGCCGGTGCTGCTTGGCCCGGGACCGGGGCGTTGAAGATGCTCTGTTGGAGGTCTGTGACTTCGACGTGGGCGGCGGATGCGGTCTGGGGGAGCTTGAAGGTGCCGTCGAGCTTGGCGACGACGTTGGACTTGGACTTGGCATAGGATATTTTCTGGACTTGTTAGCCTAGAAACTTCCCGCAGCAGAGTAGCGCGATAGGAGACCTACCATCTTGTGCCCAAAGATCTCGAACCCGTCTAGTGACCGCATGGCTTGTGTAGCTGTCTGGATGTCGCGGTAGACAATGTGGGCTTGGCCGCGCATCTTCATCGTTTTCAGAGCCACAACGTCCAGCACCGGGCCGTGGGTCGAGAACAGGAGGTAGAGCGCTGTCCGTAGATCCTCCTTCTGTATCTTGGAAGAGGGCAGGTTCGTGACGTATAACCTGTCAAGCAGCAAGTTAGACCAGGTCGAGAAACAACCGAGAGTGGGATTGGTTGGCTCACGTCTGATTGGGAGGGACAAGTGCGACCTTTGCTGGAAGTCCAGCTGGAGGAGGCCCTCGACTGGCAATCGTTGTTGACATTGTTCAGAACTGACCGATCTGGAAAGGTCGGCGTGTGTGTTGTTGTTTGCAGTGTAGGTGCAGTCGCGGTCGACGCAACTTTTTGATGGCACCAGAGGCAAGGTTCGGGTGGATCTGTGCCTTAGGAGACTATCTACACGGTATATGTAATTAGCCGTTAAATGCATCTAGCGCGAAAGTCCAGCCAGCCACGGTCGACGAAACAAAGCCTAAACCAGCGCTCGAGTGAACCAAATCGAACCAATAAAATAGTGTCGTTATAGAGACCGACTTTAGTAGGATACATCAACGCTCTTGCAAGACCGCGCGAGCCAGGTTTGTAGTGAGTAAAAGCTCCAAACCATGATGCACTAAGACGGTGAACTCAGACGCGGCAGCTAGCTTATCAGGCTGTTTGCTCCCTGGAACACTGACCGGGTTCGGAAGCGTAGGTAAGCTTAAACGTAAACCCCACAGGGCCTTCCAACTCTGAAACTACAACAACATCATCGTTCTTCGTTGATACTGGATAAGCGGTAGTAGAGAGCTCCTCCTACCGCCAGAAACCGTCGAAAATGGCTGCCCCTGAGGTCCATCATCTCTTCCATAATCCGATCGCCGATCATGCCTTCACGGCGGACCACAAGACGCTGGCCGTTGCTCGAGAGAACACGGTAGAGCTGTACGGCAAGGTCGGCAACGCCTTCAAGCTCAAGGACGAGCTGAAGGCGCACGACAAGACCGTCACTAGTGTTGACATTGCTCCCAACTCGGGACGTATTGTATCATGCTCTCAGGGTTCGTCACTGCCCCTCACATCCATACACTACGTAACCGCTAGCAAAGGAAGCAAGACTATCGGAAGAGGATATGACACTGACTCACGTACTAGACCGTAACGCCTTTGTCTGGGAACCTACCCCCGAAGGCTACAAGCCAACTCTTGTCCTTCTCCGAATCAACCGCGCAGCCACCTTCGTCCGCTGGGCTCCGTCCGAGACCAAGTTCGCCGTCGGTTCCGGCGACCGTGCCATCGCCGTGTGCTACTTCGAGGACGAGAACAACTGGTGGGTGTCCAAGCATCTCAAGAAGCCCATCCGCAGCACCGTCACTACCGTCAGCTGGCACCCCAACTCGGTCCTCCTCGCCGCCGGCTCCACAGATGCCCACGCCCGCGTCTTCTCCAGCTTCATCAAGGGCGTCGACCCCAAGCCCGCCCCCGGCGTATGGGGCGAGCGTCTGCCCTTCAACACCGTCTGCGGCGAGTACCTCAACAACTCGGCCGGCTGGGTGCACTCTGTCGCTTTCTCTCCCAGCGGCGATGCCCTTGCCTTCGCGGCGCATGACAGCAGTATCACTGTCGTCTACCCCAGCGGACCGGACCAGCCTCCCAGGGCCATCATCAGTATCAACACGCAACTTTTGCCTATCATGAGCCTCATCTGGAACGGTGAGGCCGAGATTATCGCTGCGGGTTACGATTGCGAGGCATTCCGGTTCAAGGGCGGGGCTCAGGGGTGGCAGCTGGCCGGGACGCTCGAGTCCAAGGGACGGCCGGGGCTCGATGACACCCGCGAGGAGTCGGCACTGAACATGTTCAGACAGATGGACTTGAAGGGCAAGGTCAAGGATGATACTCAGCTCAAGACGGTCCATCAGAACACCATCAACACTGTCCGCGCCTACGAGACCTCCGGCGGTGCGGTGAGCAAGTTTAGCAGTAAGTCTTGTTCGAAATCTCCCAAGGATGGGTTACGAGGTGATCTGAGACACTGACAATCATGACAGCGAGCGGCGTCGATGGACGAGTTGTTATATGGCACACTTAGAGCACCAGGGACGTGGGGAGGACGTGGGTCCTCGACAGCGACGATCCTCGTCTGATGTTTTACATGGTCCCGAAACTCTGGCAGCGACATGGCGATGCGCTTCTTTGCTCGCTCTGCCTGGACACTGTCGCTACATTAACCCACCCCGGTTATCATGTTATCAATATGAGATGCCTAACTTCTACCCCTTCTCTCGCCGTGGATCCCACCTGTGTTACATGTTTGTGCCTTGGGAGTCCATCAGAGACTAGTTGCTAGGGAAAGCTTAATCATCGAGCTTAGGTTCATCGCATGTCACTCCTACAGCCCGGGCCTTCCAAACAGGTCACCATTTCGCCAGACTGCAAGAGCAATGTCTCCCGAAGACGATACAGGAGTCGCCGTGACGAAAGCGGTGGTCCAGTACGAGAACGATCACTAGGGTACCGTTGAAGGCCGGGCTACCCGGGGGTACTAGCAAAAGCGGCATTGAAGAATCACAACGGACATCTCAACATCCAAATAAAGGTCTAAGACTTCAGATGGACAACATAGCCTTGCATGAGGTCGTCGGACGCCTGAAGTTCGGCCTCAGATATTTGACCGTTAAAATGGTCGACTCCTCTCTTCATCACCCATATTCTCCTTGCCGATTTGGAAACCGCACATTTGCCTATTGTATTAAGCACATCTGGTACAGTTACGAGGAGCTCGAATACCAACGCCCACCTGGAAGATCTTGAGGAGTGTCCTACCCAAGCAGGATCACTTGGAATCCCGTCAAATTGCCACCAGACGTCCACAACCCAGAGAGGTGTGTGCTTCACCGTCCCTTCCCTCCGCTCTAGACCGCCTATAGCAGAGCCACAACAACGGCTCGACCGATTGACGATAGAGAGTCCAGAGCGACATGGAGAAAAACCAGAGCGAGGGAACAAAAAGACGCTCAATGGACGGCCACTCGGCCGCCCCGGGTCCATCTGAGCAGCGAGGACTTCCGCAGCGCCCCTCAACTGAACACCACCTCCAGCCTACGCGTCCCGACCACTCCCCCAAACCTCCACCTTACCTGGAGCCTCCAACCTCCGCGTCCACTCGTATCGACCACTATGGAGGCGGTACACATACAGGCTGTAAGTCCACGCACCTACTCTGCCGCCCAACTTTGGCTTGCTCCGGTGATACAGCTGAAAACAAATCACCGGCAGCAACACAATGCGATCCACCCACATCTCCCTCCGGAGCCGCGGGTCATTTCCGGACTTCGTCTCGCCCAGGGCCTCCCGTCGTACCAGTAGGCCGTAAGCACGACTTCCGCCGGCTGCATCCCGTCCCGGCTTACCTGCCGGCCACCGGCCCCCTCCAAGGGCCGCGGTACCCGCCCAGCAGTCCGCCCTCGCCTGTCCCGATCCACCTTCGTCCCATCCGAGAAGGCGATTTGCGTCGGGGACAGCATCAACACGAGTTCCACCGGCAGAAAGATCATGGAGGGAAGCGGTCCGTGGACAAGGGGAAGCTGACCTAGCGACTGTCGCGAAAGGCATTGCCTCCACCGGCAGTTACGGGTCATCGGTGGATGCTTGTCCTTTTATCCCGGGAATTCGGGGGCAGGGGGGCCCCTCTGTCAGAGGGTATTGCCCGTGACCGATGGCTTGTTCGCATAGTTATAGACGTGTTTACTTAGATTTTTCTGCTGGATAGGCAAAAACCGTTTTGCTCTTACACCTTTCAAGCCGCCTCCCTCAACGTAAACGCCTTGGTATCTTAGGTTATGACACTCTATAAGCACCACAAAATCTATGACCACGCTGCTGCCACTATGTAAAAAACTCCGGGTACGATGCACATCACCCTCCAACTAACGTACAATTAACCTCACCAACAAAAAGACTATAGTATAGACTCGATAAAGATCCCGCAGCTCACGGTATATACCTCAACCTCTGCGTCGCGTACGCCGCACCCAGCGTGCTCAAGGCCCCGATAAACAGGCACACGGCGATCGCGTTCGGCCCGTCGGTGCCGTGGTGCTCCGAGGGGTTCGCGTCGGTCGCCAGCTCCGGCGACTTGCCGGGCTCCAGCACCGCGAAGATGACGGTGCTCATGAAGGTGCCGATGAACTGCGGGAGCGTGGTGTAGATGTTGAGTATCCCGAAGTAGACGCCCGACAGCTCCCCGGTATTCGCAGGGGACGAAGACGACTCTGCTGCAGAGGAGGACGACGCGTGGCGTTGGGCGGCGGTCGCGGCGGCGGCGCGGTCCGTCATCTCGATGTTGGAGCTGACCGACAGGCGGCGGTAGGACCCGCTCGCGGGCTCGCCGCTGAGCTTGTTGACTTCTACGCCTAGGAAGGTGGTGGGCGCCCACATGGCTATCGTCCAGGGCAGGCCGCAGATGGCGACCAGGACGGTGGCGAAGCGGAAGCTGGCCGCGAAGGGGGCGAGGGACATGGCGGCCGAGTAGACGAGGTGGCTGCAGAACCAGGCCGTCAGGAGGTCGGGCTTGATCTTGTTGAGCTTCTCGATCCAGGGCGCTATGCTCGCCGGCGGGCGGTGGGTGAAGGACTCGTCGTCGGGCGCCTTGATGAACAGGGGCAGGATCCAGGCCGACAGGAAGGTCACAAGGCTGTACACCGTGAGCGCCATGCTGCCTATCCGCCCCATGTCGCCAAGCGCGTCGGAGCTGTTCTTGGCGTCTTCGGGCACGTCGTAGCGGAAGTACGTCTCGCCTACCCACGTGCTGCTGTAAATGAGGAAGGGGAACCAGCCGATCCACGACCAGAAGACCGCCCAGCAGATGGCTTGGATCCTCGGCGGGAGGGTGAGCAGCGTGGACCAGATCTGGGAGAAGACCTTGAAGCGGCCCTGTGATCGGCGGGAGTCCGGTTTGACAGATATGAGGATCCGCTCGCTTACGGCCCAGCAGGTTATCGACGAGCTGGCGAGCATGCCGAGGGCGGCGATGACGGTGAGCTGCTTGAACTGGGTATCGCCCAGTGTTGGGCCGAGGAGCGAGACAAGGTCGATTGCGCCCATCCCGTAGCCGGTGATGTGGCCGACCGAGGACATGCGGCTTGCCCACGCCGCGCCGGCCTGCTGTTTCTGGGCTGGTAGTGTGTCGACGACGAGACTCCTCGAACACGACATGACGGCGTTGATGGCGAAGTCGGTGGCATATAGTGCCAACACAGCCAGCGCGATGGTGGGCACCTTGGCGCTCTGCTTGTCGGCAATGAAGAAGCTGACGATCTCCTTTGTGAAGCCGAGACAGAGGAGACTGCAGACGACAATCAGGGTCGCCGCCATGATGATTGGTCGCCTTCGCCCCCATTTCGATTTCGACTGGTCTGATATGACTCCTATTACCGGCTGGACTACGAGACCCGACAGAGGCCCTGCTATCCACACCACCGACGTCTGTCCTTTTGTGAGACCGAGCGAGAGGAGGTAGGGCGTGCAGTAGGTCATCTCGATTCCCCACGTGAAGCTGTGAAAGATATTGTCAGCGAAGCGCAGGAACATCAAGGCGGGCAAATAACGTACGTCATGCCAACCGAGCTGAATGTCAACAGCATCATGCGCACCGTCTCGGAGCTGCCCTTCACCGAGGGCTGACCTGCCCAGCTCGACATGTTGGCGGGATCGTCCTCCAGAAAGGGGTCGTCTTCGTCGTCGCTCGTGGCGCGTGCTATCTGTTGCTCGCCTTCGTCCTGCCGATTCCCGTCTTCAATCTGGAGCCTGTCCTCTTCCTCCCCATCGAACGAATGTGGTTTCGGTTCTGGAGCGAGTGATGCTATATGGCTTG
>Ga0209127_100415_pt1 | contig 14863 bp, 14 predicted proteins | sample LakSupMetagenome_FD_187469 | JGI IMG/M metagenome (GOLD analysis project Ga0209127, IMG submission 187469) | Freshwater microbial communities from Lake Superior, Canada - Sta WM archaea (SPAdes) (version 2) | ecosystem: Environmental > Aquatic > Freshwater > Lake | place: Lake Superior, Canada...
TGGTAGAAGGAGCATGCAACGTTACGGCGTAGGATGCATTCTGACTGTTGATCCCTTGTGAACTGTCCGAATCACGCACAGCAGTACCGAACGTCGGTGGAAAGAGGAGGAGGAGAGTGCTGTCGGCGAAGGGCCGCCGTGGAACAGTCAGGAGCAATCAGTCCGCCCAGAAGCCCATAAAGTCTGGATCCAAGCCATATTGGAGATACGGCCTCCATCCTCTCCATCCACCTCCTCCCAACAAAACATCTCTTTCTCTCATCACACCTACCAAACATTGTCGAAAGTTACCTGTTCTGAAAACCCTTCACCATGCGCTTCTCCATTATCTCAGCCGCAATTGTCTTGCTCGGTAGCTCGGGCATCACAAACGCCGCGGACCAGGCCCTGTCATGGTATGCAGATCTCCTCTTTCCTATACTACCCCATGCCTGATGCCTGCCGCATCGAGAAGACCCTGGGGCTGACACTTCCCTCGTAGCTCTGGCAGTTCATATTGTCAGGATGACTGCTTCTGCAGCGGTCATATCCTCGAATGCACCTTTGGCATGGCCTCGTACTGCAGTGCCTTCTGCAGCTGCTAGACTCACACAGAGAGAAGAGTACGCAGTGGATGGACTGGAGTATTGGGTCTTTGAAGCGGATGACCGCGGGGAGGGACATGTTGAAGTGAGATCAGGATGATAAGTTGAGATTAGTTGAACATAAAAAATTTCGTGGTGCTGAGCCTTTGCGCCTCTAATAACTGTCGTGTTGCGAATGTAATGCAAAATGCGACTGTTCTGTGTCACCATACGTTAGCCACCCCGTCGCTAGCACTTCACAAGAACATAAGGCAAGCTATGAGCACCTCTAGAAGAGGAGAATCTTGAAAGAGTATCAAAAATGAACCTTGAAAAAGATATGGAAATCGAACCCATACGATGACTTCAAACAGCACCCGAATCCCCCAGCAAGAGCCCAATGAGGCTTCCGCGAACGACCTCTGCACCACTGCCTCGTTCCACGACCGAACCGCACCTTGTTTTCAATTATCCGCAACTTCCTCTTCACGAAGAGGCCTCAGTACTTCCTGACGTTCCAGTGGTAGGAGAAGAGCCTCTTCTTCTTGCGCTTGATCTGGAAATGTCCGAAGAGCATATGCTTCGCTTTCCGGCCTTCCTCTGTCTCCTCGTATCCGATGGTCTCCCATTCTTCGCCACTGCCCTCCTCATCTCCCGGACTCGCGGCGGATACTTGTTGTGGCTGGGTCGTAGAGCCGTCTGAAGTTCTAGTTAGCGAAGTGCTGAAGGAAGTCAGACTTGAGCTCGTACTCTGCGGATTCTTCTCGCTTACAGCAACAGGATCTGGGCTGCTGGATTCGACTTTGGGTGCGGGAGTCGACATCGCGGTTGGTTCGTTTCTCTTTTGATTGTATTTCTTAGTAGTCGACTGATGATGTGACCTGCCGAAGGGGATGAAAGTCAAGTCACTGGTGTTGTAGCTGCTGCTTCTCTGCGGTAATGTGCGGACATGCAAAGGGGAGGTGTAATTACTGGCGGCTTACACTAGGATGATAAGGGTGGTTGAAGAGTCGAACAGCCGATAAAGCATGGACGGACACGTCACCTCCACTCCTTCGGTGGCAAGGACGACAACCGACGAATCACGAGGGCGTTACACCTTGCCCAATAGCAGCTTGCTTATGGTAACACGATAGGCATATGATCGTCATCCCATGTTCTGACCCCGTGATTGTGAGTATGTAACTGCACGAAGTGACAATCCTAGCTTGTCAGGCTGGCTGCACCCTGTCCGGCGAGCAACAAATCATCCCTGGCGACCGATAGGCGGCAAACTGTGGGGCCGAGTTCGGGGCCGCCGGCCCCACTTAGTCTCCATGCCGGCTGCCGCCGCTGCCGTGGCCGCCGGAATGAACAAGCGATGTGACGTGAATATCACTAGCCTTCGCACAACGAGGAAACTTTGCATGTGCTTGGCTTAGTGGGTGTAGTTGCAGAGGAGCGTTGACTGGCGAGGCCACAGTTGTCACGTGGGGATTGATGCAGTACACTGTCTCCCAAACTCCGCAGGACTTTATCTCAAGAGAGCGTATGTACTGTACAGTACTTGATCGCGTACTACCTTACCTTGCATTGGATACACCAGCCGAAGTTTCACGGTTCAAGCAGGTCGCTGGTGAGGCCAGGCACAATTAGCAGCAGCCGCTTGCAGTAGTCGCTTGCCGCACGCCAGGTTGGCGGGGCGTACATGATTGGACAGGAAGCCATCCGTAACGCGACTTGCCTCGGCTTGTCCGCCAATCAGGTGTGGAGGCACGCTTGTTTCGACGTCGTCCAAAACTCCACCAAAACTCGTCTTCCCGAATTGACTGGACTCTGCTGGCGCGTAGTCTCGTAACTTGTCCCTCCGGACATATTGCAAGTATAGTCCAGTGGCCAGACAGCGGAGCCGCATGTCCACTCCCAGTCCAGTTGAGACACCAGTGCATTGGGCGTGGATGATTGACGGCGTCCGTGGCCGCTACTCCTGGTCTCATTTCGACTACCTGGGTACCATGTCTGATGCTTCAACATCGTCCCAGACCCTTCTGCAGCCCGATTTAGTGGCAGAGAGAACTCTTTCCACGTCTTCTCGGTAATGAGCCATACCTGATCAGTGCTAGGCCCGACTGGCCGGTCCTCCGTAGCCTGCCACTGTGCATTCGAAGAGCTGTCTCGAGTCATACATACATAGGAACGCTCCCGACAGCGCGCAGCTGTGGTTTGTCTTCAGTCCTCATGAATATACGCCCTGGGAAGAGGACCTCGCTCTTTCGGTTACTTGTTTCCCGTCTTCGTTCTTTTCTCATTTTTCGCTGTTACTCTCTCTTACTGTTCTATTTTCTTCCCCGGACAAGTCGTTCTCTTACTTTCCCTCAGCTGTCATCAGTTAGTCTTGCAACTGATCACCTCCTCGGCCCTGGTCCAGTAGCTGTTCAAGGTCACGCAGGCAAAGGAGTCGCAGTGCGAACCTCATTCGGGCTAGAAGGTGTTAATTCATCTCGACTCGTTCCGCCAGGCCTGTGATTGCTGGACTCGAGGCCAAGAGCATACGGCTTCGCGGTGCTTACGGCTCTTTTGCGCTTCCTCACTGGCATTCGGATCTGTTGAGGCCTGGAAGCTCTACCACTTGTCGCTATTGGCAATATCAGGGTCTGGTCGCTGTTGAACAATCGTTGATACCTTAATTATTTCACGCCACTCCATCACACTCACTTGTTTTGCAACCGGTCCTATTTATTACCCCGTTTGCCCTGGTCGGCCGACATAGTCTTTCCCTTTGCACCAAATCGTGCAATCCACATCATCTCAGCAACATGCATTTCTCAACTTTGCTATTGCCCCTGTTGGCATCATCTCTTACAGAGGCCGGCCCTCTGTGGCGAGAAGCTAAGCAGTAAGTTCCTTCATGTCCACGCATAATACACGCAGCCGCTTGCTGACTTGAGACAGACGCTTCTATCGTTATCCGGTTTCTCTACCAAACCCAGCCTCAACTTCAGCCAAAGGGCTGAGGTGGCGGCAGTTTCTTGCAACAGGAAGTCCGTCATCTTCGACGACCATCATCAGCATCCCGGCGCCCTCGTCTACCTTTGGTCCGAGTAGCAGCGCTGCAACAGAGCAGTCATCCACTGCTTCGGGGTCTGAGGGCTCAAGAACTTCTGCGACTGCGCCAGATCACAGCTCTGGAACCACAAGTGATTCGGCTTATGAGGCCACGGCTAGCTCCAGTCCTGCGACCTCTTCGCCGTCCCAAAGCACCGTCGCCAGCACCTCGAAGACTTCCACGTCGTCAACGAGCCTTAGCTCGACAACATCAGCTGCTGTAGCCTCAACCACTTCCTCTCAGAGCACACAACTGTCCAGGACGGAAGGAACCACGGTCGTCACCTTCGTTGTCCCCACAGAAGCTGCTCCAACGTCATCCAGCACCAGCTCTACAGGTAGTTTCGGCTCTTTCATCACCACGAGCAGCTCAACTGCGATATCGGCGACTTTTGACTTGACTTCGTCTGGTAGCTCAAGCACGACCGGAACACCTCTCGGTTCCATTTCATCGTCAACTTCATCCAATCTGACAGCATCCACTTCCCGGACTGAATTCCCCAACTCCAGTACCTCGACCAGTGGAACAACCGCCAGCAGCTCAACCAGTCCCGCCAGTCTGCCGGGCTCGGCGAGTTCAGAACCTCCAACCTCCGATAGGACCTCAATTTCTGCAACGGCCATTTCCACCAGTCTCACAATCAATACGGGCAATGCCAAGTCGGAAGTACCAACAGCAATCACAACTATGCCAACGGCAACTGGTACCATTTCTCCGGAAGTGTACAAGGTTAACCTACAAAAGGCGATCGCTCTCAACGATGCGTACGCACAATTGGCCAGCGGAGATGCTTGTACCGACGGGCAGGTAGCATGTATCAACATGCGTCTTGCTAGGTGCGATGCTTCCAGCAGGTCTTTCAGGCTTGAATCATGCGATGGTCCCAACATGCGATGCTTTGCGATGCCCATGTCTGATATAGAGGGTGTTGAGGTCGGCTGCTTTGACACAGCAAAGGCTGAGAAAGTTTTGGGCACGGTTCCTGGAACATCTTCGACAGCTGCTGCAAGTGCGACATTTGTCTCTTCGGAGAGAAGTGCATCAGTTGCCACGTCGAAAACAACCGAGTCGTTCGAAAGTGTAGTCACTGTGACAGCAAGTCTGCTCACACGGACTCAGACGGTGCCTGCAGGACTAACATCAGTCGCTACCAGGACACTGTCGACAAGCACCACACAGCCAATCCAGGATGTGACTGGTGGCGTAACAGCCACCCTCGGCAGCAGTTCACCATCGGCCACGAAGCAGCCCTCTTCGGATGTCACATCTACGCTTACGTTCGAACTACCCCAACCTACGAGCACAACCACCCGCATAGTCCACAACTCTCATACTAGGAAGTCTTCGACGACAGCTAGAGGATCGAATACTCCTGCCCCAACAAGTACAGAGAGCTCTTCCACAACCAAGCCCACAAAGGCCGCCACCTTCAGTCCTATCGATGATGATGAAGACATCACCCGGACGACGATAACTTCCCAAACAACCACGTTCGTCAAGGTCACAGCCACCGGCGCAGCGCCAACAACGACAACTGCTGGTGGGGCCATAAAGAAGCCGGCAGGTAGCGATGAGGGTGTCGAGAGGACGGTCACCATTCTTGTTCCGACAACTGTGACGGAGGAGAAGGTTCGGACAACTACCACGACGGAAAGGGTGACGACTACTGCGATACCCGCTGGTGTTTTCGATTTCTGAGCTCTTTGCGGGGGAAATATAAGTGCAATAATTACATTCTCAGGGTTGGAGTTTGGGGGTCGACTGGGATTGTGCAGACATGCACCTCTTTGCTTCTGCCGCTCGGCAGCGTCTATCTAACTTTGGGTTTATTACATAGGATCTAGACCTTCGTTTGGAGATTTCGCCATAATTTATACTACCGTTACACATCTTCATTATGCTAGTGGCAGAACAAAGCAGGCCGCGTTCCCAGATGAAGGTTCGTGTCTTCGGGCGAGAAGTGTATCGGAATCATGTTCAGTGCACCGGACATCGAGCTCCCGACCATTCAGCAAGCACGCGTCACCGTTTTCACCGTTCCGAGGATCCGAGACGCAGCAACTTCATTCCGAATAATCACTCGCTTGTAGTCGTACTGTTGGGCGAAGGTGCTTCTGACTCCTGCTCCTTAATCATGGCATCGAGTCCACTAGAGTTGCCTCCTAAAGCTCAAGCCAGTCTTCAGTAGGCTCTAGATAGCCATAGCTCAGATATCTTATTCCTCCATCATGAAGAAGGCCATAGTGTCAACGTGAGGCTCTAGCCAGTTGCACTTCCACCCAGTTGGGCGTAATCTTCACCCTGGGTTGTATTGATCATATCTGCATGTGTGACCATGATATGAAGACCTTAACGTGTGTGCCCCTTCCTCATGTCCTATCCTTGCATGATCCCCGAACTATACCCCTCGATTCTTCGCGTGCAGTACCCTGCCACATCTCCCAGACTTACTCCCGATCGAGCATGACAACATACTCCCTCTCACTCAGCCCAAACTTGATCACATCCTGATTCCTCACCTCCAGATACCTCGACTCAGGCACCTTGTCCCCATTCAACACCGTCCCATTCGCACTTTCCAAATCAATCAGATACGGCTTCACCTTCCCCACCCGATCCCCAAACTCATTCCTCCTCTCCACATACCGAAACTGCAGCACAGCATGCTGCTTGCTCACACTCGGATGTTCGGCCGGCAGATCGACCACAGCCCTGTCCCGTCCCACCAACCAGCACGATCGCAGACTAAGCTCTATCGTGTCAATCACATCCTTCCCCTTGAAGACGAACATCTTCCACTTATCTCGCGGAGGTGGCTTGCGCGCCTCGGGCGGCTCGTGGTACTTGAGCGTGACGGTCTCCCCGGTGGAGATCGTCACGGCGTTGGCGGCCGCCGCGAGGGCCCCCGTGGGCGCGAAGTTGGGCTTCTCCTTCTCGGGCACGGGCTCGAGGCCCGAGGAGACGGCGAAGTCGGCATCTTGGGAGGGGAGTGGCGCGGAGCGGCGGACGGAGGGCTTGGGAGGGGAGTCGCGGTGCCCCGAGCGGTGGGAGTCGGAACCTGGGTGGTCGGTTGCTTTGGGGGAGGTGGAGCGGTGTCTGCGGCGGTGCCGTCGCAAGGAACGGTCTGGGGAGCGGGATGATGATGATCTGTGTCGGCGAGAAGAATCCTTCTTTTCTCGCGAACGATCTCTGCTCCTGCTCCTGTGTTTATGTCGGTGTCGGTGCCTCTCTCTCCTGTCCTCACCGTCGCGGTCCCTCTTGCGCTCTCGCGATCCTCGCCGGGCCGAGTCTGGAGACCTTGATCTGTCGCGCTTCTCCCTCCGTAGTGACGTAGACCTTGACCTATCACGGCGCCTGGGCCGCTCTACGTCTTCGTCGTCTCGCTGCCTCCTCTTTCGCGACGAGGAAGCTTGGTCGTCGTCCCCATGCTTCCGTCGCCGAGACCTGTAGCCGCTGTCTGATATATCGGAGCCCATTTTCCTAAAGCACGATCCTCGATCTCGGCACGCCGCTGTAATTGTTGGCTCGTTTACGCTCTCAGCTGTTCAGACGCCAAAAGTTTGGATGAGGTCACAGCCAGTTCCGGACTGGCAGGGATGTGCGATAAGTGATATGCAACTAACCAAGATTAACTGCAAGCTCAAATCGGTTATCGGGCGATAAGAATCCGGCGTCGTCCAGAGTTCCGGAAATTTTGGCGACAGCTTCGAAGCATAACATGGAAGCATTGCACCACCCGAGCGATCATGTTAAGAGGTGGATTATGGCAGGTATGTTTTGCTGATAATTGTTACCACTGTGACATACTGACGTGTATCAGAACCAGAGCCGTTCCGCGGCCTGTACTGCCTGGCAACGAGCCTTCCGACTCCGACAAGCTCGACGCTACACCAACGGTTCCGGTCCGAATAGCAGCCCACCCAAACCGTTCGTATCCGGAACAGCATTTGGAGGAAGTGGATGGGGAGGCATCAAACCAGCTGGAGCGGCCGAGACGCCTCTGATCCGGAAGACAAACGTAGCCGACGATGGCCTACTCCCCCACGAGCGAGCGGCGAGAGAACGGGAGCGCGCAGCACGAGAAGCGGAGCAAGCGCGCGAACGGGCAGTGAGAGAGGCAGCCGAGGCTAAAGAGCGGGTAGACCGGGAACTGAAGGAGGCGAAGGAGCGGGAAGCCAAGAGAGCCGCTGAGGCATTCTGGGCGAAGGCAGGGTTGCAAGCAGAAGCAAGGAAACGAGGAGATGAAGCACCCAGGATTCCGCCGAGGCCCCATTTCCAACCCAGATCTGAAAATGCAGACGATCGCGGACTCATACGGCGGGTTGCGGCGCCCGATTCCCCTCAGCGTGCGCCGCCGCCGCCACGACCGGCTGGCGCCAAGGAGGAATGGGGCCACATGCGCCGGCGGGAAAGACCTCGACAGAATGAGAACGACTTTAGAAGGCTCGACTGGCGGAACACCAGCGCAGATACCGAGTCCAAGACGCCGGATTCGACCTGGTCGCGCTTCGAAAACATGCTTTCTCAACCCGACCGGGCCCCTCCACCGCGCGAATTCTCGATCCGCAAATACGATATCGCGCCTCGAGCACCGCACAACCCCAACCTCGCACAACGGGATGAACCTGTAAACCCCAACCTCAGGCAAGGCCCACCGTCCTCCGAACCCCGGTCCTACGATCGCCCCGCCGAGCCCAGCAAGCGCTGGACCGACCGGCCGTCCAAGCCCAAGCCCCGACGGTACAAATCCGGAAACCCCGAAGACGACGACTTCGACGATGAGTCCTACCACGAGCAGCGCCGCCGACGCAGGGAGGAAAAAGAGCGCCGCAAGCGCGAGAAGGAGCTGGCGCTCGCCAATGCAGGACCGATACCCATGTTCTTGCCGGAATACATCAGTATCGCCAACCTCGCTGACGCTCTTGGCGTCAAACAACACATCTTCCTGAGACAGCTCGAGGAACTCGGATTCGAAGATGTTTCCGCCGAGAGCATAATGACCGGAGAAACAGCCGCGCTGGTAGCGCAAGAGTACGGCTTCGAGCCCACAGTCGACAGCGGAGAGTCGGTCGACCTCAAACCCCGCCCGCCGCCGGAAGACCCCAGCTCCCTGCCCCCGCGGCCGCCCGTCGTCACCATCATGGGCCACGTCGACCACGGCAAGACGACGCTGCTGGACTACCTCCGAAAAAGCTCCGTGGCGGCGAGCGAGCACGGCGGCATCACGCAGCACATCGGCGCCTTCTCCGTGAAGCTGTCGGGCGGGAAGCAGATCACCTTCCTCGACACGCCCGGGCACGCGGCGTTCCTGAGCATGAGGCAGCGGGGCGCCAACGTCACCGACGTGGTCATCCTGGTCGTGGCGGCGGACGACAGCGTCAAGCCGCAGACGGTCGAGGCGCTGAAGCACGCCCGCGCCGCGAAGGTGCCGATCATCGTGGCCATCAACAAGGTCGACAAGGAGTCGGCGAGGGTGGACATGGTGAAGAGCGACCTGGCGAATAATGGCGTCGAGATCGAGGATTTTGGGGGTGACGTGCAGGTCGTCTGTGTGAGCGGCAAGACTGGGCAGGGCATGGGGGATCTGGAGGATGCGATACTTTCCCTGTCCGAGGTGCTGGATCTGAGGGCCGAGACGGACGGTATGGCGGAGGGGTGGGTGCTGGAGTCGAGCGTCAAGCCGGTGGGACGGGCGGCGACGGTCCTGGTCAAGAGGGGCACGCTCAGGAAGGGGGATTACATCGTTGCCGGCGAGGTGTTTGCCAAGATCAGGGTGTTGAGGAGCGAGGCGGGCGTGGAGGTCGAGGAGGCGCCGCCGGGCACGCCGGTGGAGATCTTGGGGTGGAGGGATCTTCCCGATGCGGGGGACATGGTGCTGCAGGCGCCGGATGAGGACAGGGCGAGGAGCGCGGTCGACTATAGGATCGAGCTGAGTGAGAGGGGAGAGGCCGTTGCGCAGATGGCGGCGCAGGACGTGGATAAGCGCGAGAAGGAGAGGGAGAAGGCGGCTGCTGCTGCTGCGGCTGCTGAGGAGGCGGATGAGCAGGCCGACGGAGAAGGGAAGGAGGAGGCGCCGGGGACGACGATTGTCAACTTCCTTGTTAGAGGCGACGTGCACGGGTCCGTCGAAGCGGTGTGCGCGTCCGTCATGGAAGTGGGCAACAATGAGGTCCGGCCGAGGATCCTCACCTCTGCGGCCGGCAGTATCAACGAGTCGGACGTCGAGTACGCGGCGCTCACCGGCAGCACGATCATCAACTTCAACTTGCCCATACCGGACCACATCAAGCAGATGGCCGACGATTCTGGCGTCAAGATCATGGACTACAACGTCATCTACCACCTTGTGGACGCGATCAAGGACAAGCTGTCGGAGAAGCTGAAGCCGACCATCTCGACGAGGGTGCTGGGCGAGGCAGAGGTGCTGCAACTGTTCCCTATCAATATTAGGGGGAGGCGGACCAAGAACATTGCTGGGTGTAGGATACGGAACGGGCTGGTGACACGGAATGCGAAGTACCGTGTTATGCGGAAGGGGGTCAAGGTGTTTGAAGGTGAGCACCCCTTACTTGATTCCACCCTTTTTGCATTGGGATACCTGCTAACAGACATGACTAGGAACCCTTGATTCCCTCAAGCACGGCAAGAAAGACGTCTCCGAGATGCGCAAGGGAGCCGAGTGCGGCATGTCGTTTGAGAACTGGGACGAGCTGCAGCAGGGCGACCAGATCCAGGCCTTCGAGGAAATCAGCGAGAAGAGACACTTGTAAGAGTCATGATGTGTGTACGTGTACAATAGCATTGCCGCCCGCAGGGTATAGACGCGCAAGGCGTTGCATATGGCGGCCATGTGTGGATAGATTACACCATTTAATTGTATAGAGCAATGCCTCACTCATCAGCAGCATCTTGTTGTGTATCTAGCCTCTCCTTGGGGCAGACACCGACGAAGACGAGAACGTGCTACTGATCGTGGTGTACTTGGCCCTCTCCTTCTCCAACTTGTTCAAGCCTATCCTGTCAGTGACAGGCGTGGCGTTGATGATGTCGTCGAACTCGGCATCATCCCCAGCATCCGAGCCGTTGTCCGAGTCCGGCTCAACATCAGAGTCGGGCTTGAACTGGTAATGCGGCCTCGGTATCGTCTCCGGTGCAGTCTTGGGCTCAATCTTCTCCACCGTCGAGCCCTGGAACGGTTTGCTCGCCAAGATCTTCCTCCTAATCTCCTCCATCTGCGCATCATCCTCGCTGTCATCCGAAATCGTAAATGGATCCTTCTCTTGCTCCTCCTCCTCAAACCCTCCCTTCCCAAACTTTTTCGGCTTCGTACCCAGATATATCCCGTCCGGCGCATCCTCCTCTCCCTCCTCTCCCTCCTCCCCTTCCTCTTCTCCCTCCTCTTCACTGTCTTCCTCCTCCTCGTCAGAATCCACAACCGCCCGCCTATTCTGGTTACCCCCCTTCCACAAGTCATCCGCGTCTTGTTCCTCCCTACTGTCGGCGTACTCCCTCTCCAACCGCTCCATCCACTCCTTCTCCGTCTTCTTCACCTCGGCCGCATCCTTACACCCCGCATATCTCCTCAGAAGACTGCTATTAATCTCGAGAAACGCACTGCCGTAACTAAACGGCTCCAATATCTGCTCCGCCCAGTCCGCATGGCCGCAGATATAGAACGCCGCAGCCAACGCCTCGGCGCAGTTCAACCTCCACGGCTTTCCGTAGTTGACGCTGTTCGCCGCCACCAGGTACGGCAGCAGCCGCTCGCACCTCCCGCCCACCTTACCCCACTGTATCTCCTTGACCCGGGCCCACGAGCACTCCACCACCGCGGCGCCGTAGGCGTCGAGGACCTCGCGGTCGGCCGGGCTGACGACGGTCTTGCCGTTGGGCGTGATGATGACGCCGTTGTGGCGCTGGCCGACGTGCAGCTCGCGCATGAGATTGAGCTTCATCAGCCGTTTGCCCGAGCAACGCTTGGGGTCGCAGTGGCCCAGGTCCCAGCAGGCGGCCTTGAAGGCGGGCGGCGGGCGGCGGGCGGAGGAGGAGGAGGAGGGTTCGGTGCCGGGGGTGTCGTCGCCGGTGGCTTGCGGTTTAGGGCGGGGAGGGCCGCGGTGGATGTGTTTACCTCGCGAGGAGAAGTTGTCTTTTTTGTGGCGGACCATGGTGAGGATCGAGGACGGGAATGGAGGAGGGGAAAGTGGATGAGGGCGTGGTCTTGGTTGGGCTCGAAAGTGGCTCGTTTCGAGGTATCGGTCGGAGACTCGATGGGTATCCTGAGGAAGAATTCCCGGTCCTCAGCGGGAGAGATCTTTTCTGATATAGAATGCCGTGGTCCTGGCTTATGAGACGACGATGACGATGCTGGGGGCTATGGGAATATTTCAGGGTGGGGTCTAGACCGGAGTTCACGCGGGGCAAAAGGTACGTACCGCTTACAGTAAAGTGTCGCCCTCGGCACTGTCGGGACACTGTGCCAGCTCTATCACCGGCGGGGAGTGCCCCTGATCCGGAGCTTACCAGCCAGCCCACCATCGACCTCATCGTCGTCAAAAGTGGGTTGCCTACAGCTGCGGACAGCACAACAACCTTTGCGTGTACGTACCAGAGCGTATTTGTGTAATTGTGGATTAACGAGTTAGCACGTCTTCTCCTCCTTCTGCGCAACTTTCGTTTTGTCTTGGGGGGACTTTAGAAGCTCTTCATTCGACCGACGATTACTCACATCGTCGATAACCGAGATACCCGTGTGGCATCAATCACCCCCTCACGAGCAAAGAACACAGACGCCATGGAAGCAGCATCAGCGCGGTACGCCGCCCGCGACCGCTGGTCCGACAGCGCAATGGGCCACGCGCACACGCCCAGCCAGCTGCAGCGCTTCATCCAGGCCGCCTGCAGCCCAGAGAACTACGAGCCCAACCTCGCGCTCAACCTCGAGATCGCCGACCTGATCAACAGCAAGAAGGGCTCGGCGCCGCGCGAGGCGGCGACGGCCATCGTGGCCAACATCAACCACCGCAACCCGAACGTTGCCCTGCTAGCCCTCAACCTGCTCGACATCTGCGTCAAAAACTGCGGATACCCATTCCACCTGCAGATCTCTACCAAAGAGTTCCTCAACGAGTTGGTCCGTCGGTTCCCCGAGCGGCCGCCCATTCGGCCGTCGAGAGTGCAAATGAAGATACTGGAGGCAATAGAGGAGTGGCGGGGCACGATATGCGAGACGAGCCGGTACAAGGAGGATCTGGGCTTCATCCGGGACATGCACCGATTGCTGAGCTATAAGGGGTATACCTTCCCCGAGGTCAGGAGAGAAGACGCTGCGGTATTGAACCCGAGCGACAACCTCAAGAGTGCGGAGGAAATGGAGGAGGAAGAGCGCGAGGCGCAATCGGCAAAGCTGCAGGAGCTGATCCGACGAGGCACGCCGGAGGACCTGCAAGAGGCAAACCGGCTGATGAAGATCATGGCGGGCTACGATACGCGGAGCAAGGTCGATTACCGCGCTAAGGCGGCAGAGGAGGTCGGCAAGATCCAGCAGAAGGCGAGGCTGTTGGAGGAACGGTTGGAGCACTTCAAGCCGGGCGACACGATGCACGACGGCGACGTGTACTCGGAACTGGCGGCAGCACTGTCGAGTGCACAGCCGAAGATACAGAAGATGTGCGAGGAGGAATCGGATGACCACGAGGCGGTTGCGAAGCTGTTGGAGATTAATGACAGTATACACCGGACCGTGGAGCGGTATAAGCTCATGAAGAAGGGCGATGTGGCGGCTGCGAACCAGATTGCGAAGGGGGCGCCGTTTACGGCTAGTACCGGAGCTGCAGGGACGAGTTCCGCGAATGAGCTGTCGCTGATAGATCTGGATGGTGATGCCGAGACAAATGGGTCGAGTGCGGCTGCGCAGTCGCAAACTGGCGGGATTGAAAATGATCTGCTTGGTCTGTCCATCGGCGATTCGAGCTTTGGTCAAGGCGGAGGAGGTATTGCTCTTGGATTTGGAGCCAACACAAGTGAGTACACACGTCGAGTACGACTGTCACGGCCGCAATTTTGTCATACTAACAGCAGTAGACATCCCGGGGCCAGCCCTTCTCTCATCAGTTACACAACACTCCAGCGCGCGTGGCCCAATATCATCTACCTCCACCCCTCCGCCAGGCTCCAGCTCCTTCTCAGCCTTCAGCTCGGCGCCTTCAGGCTCGTCATCGAACACGCCTCAACCACATTTCTCCTCTGCTTTTTCAGCACCACCAAAAGCTCCGGCCTCGGACCCATTTTCCATCCTCGGATCGACCTCAAAACCAGCCACTCCCAAGCCGTCAACTCCTCAACCACCAACAACCCTAGCATCGCAGGTTTCCACAAACGATGACGATGAGTGGTCCTTCTCTTCGGCCCTGCCGTCTGTGCCGAGCGAGTACAAGGCCGTCGTGTCCAACACCAGCCTGAAAATAGAACTCACCGCCACTCGGCCGAGCAACCCTATGTTGCGGAACGCGATGCAGTTGTTCTTCTTCTTTGGGAACAACACGGACCACCATATCTCCGAGCTACATTTCCAGCTTGCCGTTACGAAGGTATGCTATCTCTAACTCCTCGGCTCCACCGCCCAGGCCACGAATGCTGACCTTTCGCGCAGGGCTTCACACTCAAACTAGAACCACAGACAGGCAGGAGCCTCCTTCCCCGGCAGGGCGCATCCTCTGGCGTGCGGCAGAACATAGTCGTCTGCCACGCGGGCGACGAGAGCAAGAAGGTCGAGAGCATCCGGCTCCGATGGAGGGTATCGTATAAGGTCGGCGAGGAGGTCAAGGCCGAGATGGGCGAGATTCCGGAATTTAGCATTGCTTAAATGCATGGTGATGGTGTTGAGTCTTGGTTAGTGACGATGTTTGAAGCGCAGAGGGATGGTGCAAGCCCTGTGGCGGGATGTCCTTTCTTGACGGAACTGAGAAGTAGCCGGACATTGATGAGTGTCGTCAGATTTCAAAGTCACCCAGAGGCATCTCTCCTGAAACGCAAACGTCTCTCCGGACATGTCGTCAGATAAGCTCCCAAGGTCTCTCTGACTCAACTGCGCCAGGTCAGAAAGTGACGATGATTTGTGCGGTCCTCTACAGGGGTCAGAGTCCACATCTGTTCTGCTAGCTACTTGCCAAAGGAACGCTTGCAGATCTCGAGGCTTTAGGCGTGCTTCCCTCCTACT
>Ga0209127_100416_pt1 | contig 14862 bp, 12 predicted proteins | sample LakSupMetagenome_FD_187469 | JGI IMG/M metagenome (GOLD analysis project Ga0209127, IMG submission 187469) | Freshwater microbial communities from Lake Superior, Canada - Sta WM archaea (SPAdes) (version 2) | ecosystem: Environmental > Aquatic > Freshwater > Lake | place: Lake Superior, Canada...
GTGCGTCGACGTCTTCCTCCGCTGGGGAGCGAGTGTGCACGCCAAGGACAGCCAGGGATTCACGGCCCTGCACTGGGCCCTGGTCAAGGGCAGCACGGGCTGCATACAGAAGCTGATCGAGTACGGCGCGGATCGGTTCGCCAAGACGGAGACGGGAAAGACGCCGGCCATCACAGCGCAAGAGCTGAACACGATGGGCGCGTGGCACAAGGCCCTGAAGGAGTGCGGGTACGACGAGGACGGGAACCTGCACGTGCCGAGCTGGCCGGGGGCGAACCACTTCTTGCAGGATAAGAAGGCGTTCCTGACCAAGTTCCTCTATGTCTGGCCGTTTGTCATAGTCTGGGCCATCTTCACGATTATGGCTGGCATGCCGGTCTATGCGGGGCTGCCCATCTCTCTGGCTGTTGGGTTCTGCCTGCAATGGGTCGCACAGCAGGTTCTGGAGTATGCGCCGCATGACATGCGGATGCTGCAGAAGACGGTAAGCCTAATAATTCCTACCGTCCGAGGGTTATGCTAATCTTACTCCGTCTAGCCATGGATGTCTGGCATCTTCGGTGCCTCTCTGTTCTGGGTGGGCGTCAACTGGCTGTTCACGCTCTTCCCTGGGACGGTACTGAAAGCTGGTAAGCTGTCATCTCCTGCACTGGCTTTATCCGCTGCTTGGACTAACAAAAACTTAGGCCCAGACGAAAGTCATCTGTTGCTCAATGTGGTGTTTGCCGTATTCTTAGGATTCACGACTTATTTCTACATCCTCTGCATGGTTGAGGACCCAGGCTTTGTGCCTAAGCTGAGCGGCATCGCGGAGCAAAAGGCGGTCATTGACGAGCTGATCGGGCTGTGGAAGTTTGACGAGGCCAATTTCTGCGTCACCTGCATGATCCGCACCCCGCTCAGGAGCAAGCACTGCCGCAGATGTAATCGCTGCGTGGCAAAGCACGATCAGTCAGTCTACCCTTCTCCCCTCCCCTCTACCTGCGCCAGCGCGTATCACTAACTAGGTACGTATAGCCACTGCCCGTGGGTGTACAACTGCATCGGCATCAACAACCACCGCCACTTCTTCCTCTACCTCATCAACCTCACCTTTGGCGTCCTCACATACGACTGGATCTCCTACTACTGTGAGCCTCTCCCGCAACCTGTCCCTCCCTTCCTCCCCCGCTCTGTTCCGCGGCAAACTCTAACCTCTCCAACAGACCTCTCCTCCGCCTCTTCCCAGTCCTCGGACCAGTGCAACATCCTCTCCCCCTCCCTCTGCAAGATCGTCAACGCCGACGCCTACACCCTCCTGCTCACCATCTGGGCCACCCTCCAGCTGACCTGGGTGGGCATGCTCCTCTTCGTGCAGTTCATCCAGGTCACCCGCGGCATGACCACGTACGAGAACATGTTCGGCATAGACGCCCACCACGCCGCCGCCCTCAACAGCGCCTTCACCAGCACCGGCGCTCCCTTGGCCGGCACTGCAAGCCACCCCGCCGCCCCCGGCGCGGCCGTGCTGCCCGACAGCGCCCACGGCCGCCACGGTCACAAGCACAAGCACGGCGGGTTCCTGAAGCAGTGGGGCAAGCTGCTGGGCGTGGACGCCTTCATCGAGACGGCGACGGGGAGGGGGGCGGCGACGGGGGCGAAGAACAAGAGGAGGAAGACGAACCCTTACTCGCAGGGGTGTCTGACGAACTGCAGGGATTTCTGGCTGGACCCGGCCCCCGTGTTTGGGAAGAGGGAGACGGGGGCTGCGGTCCTGGCGGGGAGGCCGGTTAACTGGACCGAGGTGTACGAGACGCCTGCGCTGATGGACGGTGACCCGGAGAGGGGGAGGAGGAGGGGGAGGAGGGGGTATGAGGCTGTTGCTGGGGAGGAGGTGTAGCGGACCTGCTGAGGGTGAAACCGGGGAGGGTGGTTGTTTGTATACTATACCATTGTAGGCGTACTGGTTCTGTGAGGTGGTCGGGTTGTGATACCTGATTCTCGAGCCTATACATGGGGGTTGCTACGAGTTAATGGTGAATGTCTCCAGTCATGCTTGCACATTTTACGAAAGATTTCGCATGTCCGTGTTTAGAAAGTTTAGGGAAAAGAGTGTATTGTTCGCCTCGGCTTACCTATATTCTCGGCAGGGAGCGAAGTCTACCCTATTGATCCCGCCGCCTAAGCCCCAATGCCTGCCCTGACTTACCTGTTCCAAGAAGCCTTCACTGTTTTTACCGCTCTATTATTTGCTTGGTTTCCTGCCATCGCTCCTCGCTCTTCACGTTATCATCCCTCAATCAGCCCCAGCAAGTCCTACTTACCTATCCCCACTACAGAGAGCCTATCCGCCGTGGCCGTCATCCTCACCGGAGTAGGCTGCGGTGCCTGGACATCTCCTCCCGGCCCGATCCCAGCCACGCGGTTGGCGAGCTCGACGTCCGCCTGCGCACTCTCATTCTTGGCTCTATTCCGGCGTCGCGCGTAGCATTCCATGACGGAGTAGTAGATTGCGAGGCTCAGGATGGCGGCGACGACTGCTAGACCGGCGCCTATGCCTGTCATGGTTCCGGTGGAGAGGCCGCCGGTGTTGGGGGCGGGGGTGGGCTCTGGGGTGGAGAGCAAGCTTGCGCTGGCTGGGGAGGTCATTAGGAGGAGGACGAGGAGGATGGGGAGGGTAAGGAAGGGGGCGAGGGGGGTGGATATGTTTGCTGTGGTGGAAATTGGAAGGTTGGTTTGGCAGTTGAGTTACAGGATGCTAGTAGTAGGTGAGTTTGGTGTGTGTGTTAGAAGAGGTTGCTGGTGAAGAGAGGAGAAGGCACAGATAAGGAGGAGGTAGGGTCTTGATATAGACTTTGGCGCTCACAGAATCAGTCCATTTTTCTTGTCTGTCTGTCTGGTTTGTGATCTGGTGTAGTGGAAGTCTAGCTTCACAAGGCCTTTGTTATTCTTTTCTCCTTCCAAAAATGCCTTTGCTGTTACCAAGCAACAATGGTCCTTGTTCCTAGGCCCGGGCTTTCTCTGGCGGCTCAAGTACTAGCTAGCCATCCTAGTCGGAATAAGCCCAGCCGCCACAGACCTTTGGCTGATACATGACTCAGAACCACAGCGGGAGGTGCTGGTCGGGGCGCATCCCCCACTGCTTCCTGACCTCCTTTCTAGTACGTATGATCGCGCGGATCATGAAGATATGGAAGGCGATGCCCGCAATGGTGAGGCTGAGGAGCAGATAGAGGAGGGCGGTACGCGACCTGCGATCAGAAGTCCCTGCTTAGCTTCGGACAGTATACGGAGCTTGAGGGTCGCTCTCAGGGAAAGACCTCCCAGAGCGTATTCGAGATGAGTTGCTACCTACATGGTGATATCTTTGTCTGAACACGTAAGGGCTCTGTTGGTTTGCTTTGACGACACGTCTCTTTGTTGCTAGAAGAACCCAGCTGGTCAGCCTCGGATCTGAGGAGGATTTTGTGCAAGTTTAACAGCAGGCTTACAAGGGTTGGGATAGTTCTCGAAGACGTGCTGTAGTCGATTGAGGCTTGCTAGTATGGTTGCTTGGGGAATGATACAGCGAGATTGTTGTTCGATAAAATAAAAAGATGGAAGCGGAACTTCGAAGTGTACGGACCGTATGGTCACTGTTAACTGATCATTCACACATCTCCGCTCTTTTCTTGTTGTCTTCGGCTCCCTATGTCGGGTTGACATCTATCTTCGTTTGCCGAGGGCCTATCCTCAAGATCGGAAGCAGCCCTACACTTCTGCCGACTGTTTGCTTAGTATTCCGCGTCGAGGAACCCATACGACGTGCCTAAGATGTCCTCAAGCCTTAGAGATCAACTCGGTACAAACAGTTCCACACGCCCCAAATTGCCAGATCCCTCTCTCGTTGTGTTCATGGCTCCATATCCATGGTGGTCTTGTTTGGATTCATCCTTCTTTGATGTGATTTGACGCACAAAAACCAAATAAGGCACAAGACGAACAGGGCGATGACGGCAATCAAGGTTATCCATAATGCCTTCCAGGGAAAGGGAGTCGCCGAACTACACCATGTTGGGTTAGTAACTGGCCCTATTACCTTTGCAACCAGTGAGAATAACCCCCTTGGGAGGGACAACATGAAGGAGATCCAACTGGGGTGTCCTTACACTATGTAGAAATACCCCTCCATGTTTAAGCCTGGGATATGCGAGAATGGTTGAATATCTGACCTTGGTAAGACTGAATATGGCTGCTGATTGTCGTAAGGTGGGTTTTCCGGCGCCTGTCGGTCTGTAAGATCGTGACTTTGCTGTTTCTCGCTTTAACTCGCAGCCCTGGTGAACAAGACATCACTATGGGAGCATTAGAGGTGGTGGCTTTCACGGATTTATAAGGAACACAGTAAATGGCTATACGACTGCGAGACATGGTGTGCTATGCTGTTCGTGAAGAGCAAGGTTCTAGTGAACTCTAGAACAGGGTACCATATGCATAATGGCGCACTGGTCTTCAGAGCACTACGGGGTGGCTTCACTTGGAAGTTCTCAGGGTTGCTTCACTTGCAAGTCTCCGAGGGTTAGGATAGCTCATGATTCAAGAGATCTAGGATTCAAGAGTTTTGTGGCATATCTCATACGCCATGACACCTTACCAAGGGGAACCGACGAAGATGCCTGGCCCTAAACTCAACGTCCCTTATTTGCGACCTCTAACTCAAGTAGAACTTTTCGCCGGCGCACTGCGTTACTCCTTCAGTGTACTATTCACCACTTCCCCAAGTGAAATTGCTGGGCTTCCATTGCGGACAGGAGAGGATAACTGTGCTCGGGAACGACTCTGACTCTTACTCTGATGCTCTGACAGTTTAGTGCCTCGACGCAGCCGGAAATTTGGGAAACGGAATATACCTGGAAAGAGGAGTTCTATGCCTGGTTGTATGCCAAGGCCAGTACCATATGTACGTGTGGTCGATGCAACGGGAGCAGGAAAAGTCGATTTGAACTTAGTACACTCGCTTCAAATCAGGGAGACCTTGTTCATTTTACCCTCTACATACACCTGGGCTTTTTTCAGTTGCGTGGCAGCATAAACCCACTGAAGAACTTATCCATATCCTCCACGTCCTCAAGCTCGCCTATCCATGAGACGTACTGGTCCGGCCTCAATATCACAGCGCAGCCCCTCGTCTTATCAACACCGTAGTTCTTGTACGCCTCCCCGTGGCCCTCGTGGTAGGACATGTCGTCGACGTAAATTTTCCAATAGTCCCACCCATCGCGGTCACTGAAGGGACGGAAGATCTCGGGGAAGTCGGTGAGCTCGACGTCGACGCGCGGCGCGCTGTGGATCGTCAATACCTCAATGACGGAGTCGATACGCTCGCCGGCGGGCGTGAAGCGACGGAGGAAGGAGTCCGGGGCAGCGAGACTGGCGCCCAGCTTCTGCACGCGCTCCATCTGCGCGGGCTGGGAGACGTCGCCGGCGAAGACGACGAGGCGCCACTGGCCCGTGCTGCGGAGGACCTCCTGGAAGTGCCAGGGGCGGGCGTCCGCCTGGTTCAGCACCTTGAAGCTGGGCATGCGCATGCCGAGCTTGATGACGCTCGAGAGCTCTGGCTTGCCGACCACCCGCAGCGCGTCGGACTTCTGCCCGACGTCGGTGCCGTCACCCTGCTCCTCGCTGCTGCCGGCCTTGGCGACAATGACGCTGGACCCGTAGTCGACGGCCGTCCCGCTGGCGAAGAGGTTCCCCTTTTCGAAGGCTTCCTTGAACTCGGCCATGCTGATGCCCGCCTCGTCCATCATGTCTTTCGCCGGACGGCCAGAAAAGAGGCGGGAGAACTTGTGGTCAAAGGCAATGAGATCCTGCGCAATGCGGCGTCGCTCGGACTGGTACGTCTTGAGGATGGAACGGTCCGAGGTGCCCTTCAACACGGAGGCGATTTTCCAGCAGAGGTTGTAGGTGTCCTGCATGCTGACGTTCATGCCCTGGCCGGCCTTGGGCGAGTGGGTGTGCACGGCATCGCCGGCTAGGAAGACGCGCTCGTTTTTAGAGAAGTTGGTGCCCACCCGCTGCCCAATCTGGTATGCTGTCCACCAGTCGCAGTACTTATAATCGAGCTTATAAGGGGCTAGGATGCGCTGGGCGCACTTCAAGATCATGTCTGGGGTGATGTTGCTGCGGTCGATCTTGATTTTCGCAACCGTCAGTAACTTATGAATTTCCGGAGTTCTCATTCGTATGTCGTGACTCACTGGGTTTCCTCCCTTCTCTACTTGCGTCATCTGGATGTAGAGGCGGACAAGCTTGTTTTCTCTTGGAATGACCATGACTGATCCAGAGTTGGCGGAGTGAATCGCGCACCTTTGGCGGATGTCGGCTGTCACAGCATTAGCACAAAGCGACTTTGACTTCCCCTCTGGGGTGTACCTACGGAAATCGGTTATGGGAACGATGTCCAAAACGCCCCATATATAATCGGTATGTTCGCCCTCAAGCCTGAAGCCCAACTCCTTCCTCGTCCAGGAGTGTGCACCATCGCATCCGATCATGTACTTCGCCTGGATGACCTCTTCTGTGCCGGCCTTGTTGTTGGCCGCCTTGTTGAGCAGCTCCTCGGTGTCATCTGGGGCCAAATTGCTGCGAAAGAGGCCATCAGATACTGCCTTGCCCGCAGTTGCCTTACTCTGTACGGGGTTAATCTCCTCCTCTGTTAGATGTTGGAGCACGACCTTGATGGGATAAGCGTCGTAGTCTTCAGCCGCCGACTCGTCCAGCTCTAAGGACTTTGGCATGACGCCGCGCTCGACGCGGATGTCGCTATGCTCCTTGAGCGAGTCGAGGAAGAAGCGCTCGATGCGGCCCTGGTGCAGAACAAGCTGCTGGAACCTGGAGATCCCCGGAATAGTATCCGGGATGCGGTCTGAGCGACGGATCACGCCCTTCTCGTCGGGGTTCCACAGGCAGATCTCGAGCATGTGGTTTCCCTCCTTCCACGCCCGGTCGGCAAACCCGAAGGAGTCGAGGATCTCAAGTGTCCTGCATTGCAGGCCGTCGGCCTGGCCGTTGAAGATCTTTGTGCCGCGCTTGTCGACTATCCGGGCTTTGATCCCGCACCGTGCAAACCATGTCGCAGCCATCATGCTAAAGGAAGTCCGGTTAGTACGAGCGACCTTTCGGGACAGTGTCGCATTCCACTCACCCCGCCGGGCCGGCGCCAACGATCAGGACATCTACTTTCGAAGAGTCCGTGCCAGTGCCATTGGTGGCGTCGGTTTTATGAGGCATCGTGGCTGACGTGACCACTTGTGTCGAAGAACTGACTGATGTTGGCGATGTAGAAGGATATTCGGCTAAATGTCTGACTAGGAGTTGGGATATGTAGGACTATCGCGACGAGGGCGCCGGGATATAAGCCGCAACGAGAATACCGTCAGCTTGGTCGCTGACTTCCCCTTCGTCGGTGATAAGCACGGATACGTCCATCTAGTGCGGGACTCCATTACGGTCTTGTGATCGGATCTAAGCAGCCGGTAATCTTTGATGAACAGCCTCAGAATATCTCAACGTGGCATAGTTTCGTTGCCAAGCCGGATGCCAGAGGTACCGAACAGTTACCCGTTCCGGGGCGCATCCCACCCCCTCCCCCGTCCTGCGCATCCCATTTCCCCATCCCCATATCCCCATACCCCACAATCCGCACTTTGCGGCTCCGCTTATCGCTATCCTGAAGGAGGTCAGCTCCCGGTTTCGTGATTCAACTTACCTTACCTTCATTGGCCCAGGCCCGAATCCGGTGACGATGTTTGAAAAGGGGGAAGGGTTAGGCAATCTCAACACCAGCAAGAGTTGAACTGATCACGGCAAAAAGGACGCTAGGATGACCGGCGAAAGAGGCATCCGGAAACTGAATCTTCTTCGGTATCTTAGTATCACGTTCCCTCAGCCTCTTGCTCTGTGTGGCATTGTTGGCACGGGTAGATTCGTGGCGCGGAACCTGGATGGCATTGGGTCGGAAGGCCACCATGTATTCTGAGGTACATCACTGAGGCAATAGGGGCTGATAGTCTTCCGGAACTTAACTTCGGCTCGAACAGACCGCAGTGTTCCACCAGTCATGTACATTCCTTCCAAGGTCCTACCAGTCCTGGGGTCTGTAGCCAAAGACACAGCAGTCAAGAGCTGAAGAACTGTCAAGTCTATCTTACTGAGAACTGGAACGACCTATATGAAAGCTTGGGCAACCCTTTGACATCCATATTGAGTAGATACATCCATTATCACGCCCTCGTATATAACCACCTTCTTTTTGGCCGCCTTGGAGCTGAGCTTCTCTGGCATCTTAACAATGCTTTCCTCAGTGCAGCATACCGAGGGCAACCGTCAGACCAAAGTCCCGATGCATATTGCCGAGAAAGATCTTGGCCTCGAGCACGTTGAGGTGGCCGATAGCATCCCATCTAAAACAGCTGAAGCACTTCACGCACCTAACTGGGTGCCGATCCTCGAGAAGCATGTCTTCGCACCTAGGAAGCTGCGCATGGTGTGCATCGGCGCCGGCTACTCCGGCCTGATGCTTGCGTATCACCTGCGCGACATGGGGATGGAAGACTTCATTGATCTAAAGATCTACGAGAAGAACCATGACGTTGGTGGAACTTGGCTAGAGAATAGATACCCTGGTGTTGCCTGGTATGCTCCTGTCCAAAGGCCATGAATGATTGATGGCCCCGTTGCTAACAAGTGCGCCAGTGATGTTCCTGCCCGTCAGTAATCATTGGGCTGTACTCGTGCTTAATCCGTCTGACAATTGCAGATATCTATACCTTCTCGTTTGAGCCTAACCCAGACTGGACCAGCTTCTATGCCAAAGGTCCAGAGATCTGGGAGTACATCAAGAAGACAACGATCAAGTACGACCTTGACCGCGACGTCCAGTTCAACTCGGCAGTTAAGAGCGCCGTCTGGGATGATGGGGCGAAGAAGTGGAAGATCAAGGCGGACTGCAAGGGGTCGATTGTCGAAGACGAGGCCGACATACTTGTCAACGGCTCTGGCATCTTGAAGTATGTCTGAAATACATGTTCGTACTGCCATATGTGCTAATGTTGTGACAGTAAGTGGAAGTGGCCTGATATCGAGGGGCTTCATTCCTTCAAGGGGAAGTTGCTGCACAGTGCTAGATGGTACGTATCGCACCAGTGAGGCCTTTTTGTTTTTGGAGAGCTCCATTAACAGAGTGTCCAGGGACGAGAGCTGCAACTGGGACGGCAAGAGAGTGGGTGTCATTGGCAATGGGTCATCAGCCATCCAGATCGTGCCCCAGATACAAAAGACGGCTGAAAAGCTGGTCAACTACATCCGAAGCCCGACATGGATCAGCTCCAATTACGCCGCACAGTACACAAAGGACGGCAGGAACTTCACATACACGGAAGAGCAAAAGCGGGAGTTGCGGGAGAAGCCCGAGGAACTCTTGAAGATGCGGAAGAGCATTGAGCACGGGTACGTGATGCTTTATACACTACGACATGGCAGAAGATGCGTGACGCTGACCAACCGGGATAGCTTCAATCAGTTCTTCTACGCGTTGTTGAACGACTCGCCACAGCAACTCGCAGTACACGAGGCCTTCTCAAAGATGATGCTCGACCGGCTTAATGGCAGGAAAGACCTCATTGAGAAGTTGGTCCCAGAGTGGAAGGTTGGATGTCGGCGCCTGACGCCTGGCGACGGCTATCTCGAGGCACTCCAGGAGCCCAATACGCGCTGCGACTTTGATCCTATTATCCGCATCACCGAGAAGGGCATAGAGACCTCCAACGGCGTGGAAGAGTTCGACATCATCGTTGCCGCGACGGGATTTGACGTTTCCTTCAAGCCAAGCTTCGAGTTGGTCGGAGCCAACGGCAAGCGACTGGACCACGAGTGGGCTGACAATCCCGAGGCATATTTCGGTACCTGCGCCCCAGGCATGCCCAACTACTTCATCTTCAACGGCCCCAACTGCCCGGTGGGCCATGGCTCGCTCCTGGCGGTCATGGAATGGACCGCCCAACACATGCTCAGATGGGCAAAGAAGATCGCTACAGAAGATATCGGGTGGGTTTCGCACAATGCTTGCTGCCTCTGTCAAACTCCTTCAAAAAGACTTTGAGAATGATCAGCTAACACTGCTTTCTGTTCCAGTGCCGTCACAGTAAAGGACCGAGCCGTCCGTGACTACAATGAGTACAGCCAGGAGTTCTTGAAGCGCACCGTCTGGACGAGCGGGTGCCGCAGCTGGTACAAGAACGGCAAAACGGACGGCAAGGTAACGGCCATGTACGCGGGCTCTATCCTCCACTACAAAGAGATTCTGGAGAATATCCGTGGCGAGGACTTTGACATCGAGTATAACTCGAAGAACAGCTTCCGGTTCATGGGCAACGGTCTGACGGCTCGCGAGGAGAGGAATGAGGACTTGGCGTTTTATGTATACAAATAAGCACAAATGCAGTAGCTATGGAAGATAGCAATGACGAGGACGTTTACGACTACAAAGAACCTGCCATTTCGTCGTTGAACCAGGATCTCGACGGGCAGAGGACCTGCTTTCCATTGCACCAAGTGTCTGATATCTGCTTATGCTGAGACTGCTCCGTGGTTCACATGAAGGTATCGCCAGTTCCATTCGAGTGACAGCTCCTGAGTTCCATATTAAAGACAATTAGACGTCCCTGTGGGCAGAACACAATCAGCATGGAAGTTTGGCCCGCCCCACTCATTAGAAGGCATCATGGCCCCTCCAGACACAAATTATCAGATTCATATCTTTCCGAGTCACTCTTGGGTGGCTTTCAAGTTCGAGAGCACTTGCATTAGCTCGTCTGTGGTCACCTGGATTTCCTTGGAGGGGAACGTAGGCTTGGCAACTCAGACCATGCATCGGTCCGGAATTCATATCCCGGCGGAAATTCCGTCAATCTCGAGTATGTACCCAATCGATGCAGCAGGGCATTGTTGACTCGGTGCGCTCCACCAATTGAGACAAAAGCCGAGCCGGGCATCCGCCAATGGAGCTTCACGTGTAAGTGATATGGAAAATGCACATTGACCTGCGGAGTGACCCCGCGCCCAAGCAGCATCCCCGGATTGATGCTAACGCCAACTAGTGCTGGGGTTTAGTCTACACTAGTAGTCTTCCATTGTGGGAACTTGAGCGGAGGTGTCGGCGTACTAAAGCTGGGCAAAGAGATGACTTGCAGCTCGGTTGCTCGGGCGGGGAACAAGCCTGTATATTACCGCCACTCGCGATATACAGAGCATCTCTCTTGGACTACACTCGTCAATCTACTTGCAATACGCGACCGAGATACGCATTGACGATCTGGAACCTCTCAATTGATGTACTCTGATTCTGGCTGGACAGCTCAACGCCTCGACGCAGCCAAAAGAAAGATCTATTTATCATGTCACAAGCAGTCTTGACGCCATATGCCGATGAGTGGCTTGAGGTAAGCGCCTATACATCGCGCAGAAATTCAAACCTCCGCACAATGCTGATTGCAACCCCGTCTTCCAGATGGAAGCCAAGCTCGGTGGGCGCAGCGTCCTCCGCGGAACGGTGGACGAGCAGCGAGCCCAGTTCAACGCCCTGGGCGCTGCCCTGGGCCCCCTGTTTCCTCCCCTGCCAGACACACTCGACGTTGAGGACGTGTTGGCCTTAGACAATCTCCGCTTGCGTGTATACAGCCCGAAGGAAGGCAAAGGAAATTTGCCTTTCGGCGTGTAGTACGTCTGTCATACCTGGCCCGTAAACGGGAGGGCTAACAGTATGCTAATGTTCGATTGGTGCCCAGCTATCACTGCGGCGGCTTCGTCATGGGTGGCATCGAGGCTGACGACTGTGAGTGAACTTATTTCTCTTGCTTTCGTTGTATGCACTTGGTTGTCAGCGGAGGCCTTCAATGTGGCAGTTATCACTCCGTGCTGATCCGAAATATCTCCCGCCACTGCAGACTTTTGCCGCGTCATTGCAATGTCCACGCCATGCGTTATAGTATCCGTCGAGTACCGCCTGGCGCCAGAGCACAAGTATCCGGCAGCCCACGACGACGCGAAGACGGCATACAAATGGGTGAGATACAACGTCCGGATAGGGTGCTACCGAGGTACAAATTTCACTGACAATGCACGCAATTCAGGCATGCGAGAATATCTCGAAGTACGGAGGTTCACCCTCGCTAGGCTTCGTGATTGGGCAGTCGGCTGGAGCGACATTGGCCATCAGCACTTGCTTGAGCCTGACCCAGCAACAACACCACAAAGTCAACGGTGTAGTCGCGATTGGCCCGGTGACCTGTGCTCCGTCGGCCGTGCCGTCGCACCTGGCTGAGAAATTCAAGAGGGAACAGAACGCTGATTCAGCTATCATCGACGAGGCGTCGCTGGATGTATATCTTGGTAAGTAACGTCATGCTGTTGCCAATCTATCATTCTTTCCGGGCTTGTTGTGTGCAATTTTGATGACTGATTCGTCTGTCCAGATGCATACAATCCGCCCCCAGACGATCCAGCCTACTCCGTCCTTCTGAGCCGAGACCTATCATCTCTCCAACCAACCTACCTTGTAGCCTGCGGCAAGGACCCCCTGCGCGACGATTCGTTGGTCTTCGAGGAGGCTCTGAGAGATGCGGGAGTCAGCACGAAACTGGATTACTACGAGGGGTTTCCGCATTTGTTCTGGATTGTACCGGGCTTGAAAAAGGGCGAGGTCGCCATGGCCAACATCATCGAAGGTGTGAAGTGGGTTATTTCGAAGTTCTGAATCTAGAGGTGGAATTTTAGGTGTTGGACGGCAGGGACCAATACTACTGTAGTCGCGTAAGTGATATTGTTAACGCTGGCAGACGCTATAATGATGAGTTATATGTGGGAAGACATCATGCTGCATATCTGATGATCGCTACTATTGCCACTAGAGTAACAAGATGGTAGAGTGACGAGCTTCGTGAGGAGCTTCAAGCTGCAAAACTTCAATGAATGAGACTGGAAGCTTCAAGTCTATCTTGGCCCAGTCAACTGGTCATGGTGATTCTATAAATGACACGTTGGAAGCTTTTGTGTGCAACAGGATACAACACTAAGTATAGGTGTAACAATGTCATTACGCATTACACGAAAAGCTTCCTAAGGACCGAGCAGGCCGTAGTGACTGTATGGCTGACGATTCCAGAAGGCTGACAAGACGGGAAACTCGATATGACTGTGTGAGTGTCATAAGAAGCAAGGACAACCCAAGCCAAGTATATTATACGAGTAATATCTTCTCAAGGGACGTTGCCATGAAATTACCATAGCTTTCTGTGATAAATGGACAGTCTCATCGATATACAGGATCATCGACACTGTGTCCTCTATAGCTACCAGCTGCATATGCTCATCGTACTATGAAATCGGATATATCTATAGATCTGTGTGGTATGCAAGATGCCGCAAGTTTATATCTAGATCTTGTTCCTCGGCCATAACCAATTGCATGTTCCCTCAAGTGCAAGTCAGCCTCTTGTCGCCATCCTCACTCTCAAAGTCCCAGCTCGGCTTATCCATGCCATTCGGCCTGCATGCCCTCGTAAACGAGTTATCCACACCTTCAATCTTCGCCACGGGCTTGACAGCACTGACAGTGGCGTTGTATCCGGCGCTGTGCCACGTCTCCTTGTACGGGCTCTTCTCCCCGAACAGGTCCGGGTAAAGCTCCCGCATCCTCTTCAGCACCGTGCCCGATATATGGTCTACGGAATGGTTGTGCCTCAGCTTGAAGAACTCTTCATCCTGCTTCGCCAACAATTCATGCTTTGTCGCTTCGTCGTATTGCCCGGCCTTGAACAACAGGAGGTCATACTGGATCAGCGAGACCTTTGCATGATATGAGCCGCCCTTTGTGGCGCGATGGTACAGAGCGGTCAAAGCAGCAATCCCGCCCATAACGCCGGTTCCGTAATCCGAGATTGGAAAGGGAGGGATCACCGGCTCATCGAGCCCCATGAATGCGCCTTGCGCCCAGGCGATGCCGGTCACCTAGGTAGTTGTCCCTGTCAGGATATAGGGCTTGAGAAAGGAGGCGGGAAAAGAAAACTTACACAATCCGCAATCTGCTGCCAGCCGGCACGATACGCCCACTCGCCCTCGTACCCGAAGCAGTTCTCGTTTACATACACGTATCCCTTTCCCCGCTTGCGGCCGCGCTCGACGAGCGCCTGCGGTCCGTAGCCCAGCTTCTCGATAGCGCCGGGCCTGTAGCCGTCGAGAACAACATCTGCATCCTCCAACAACCTCTCAAACACCTCCCGTCCCTCTGGGGTCTTCAAGTCAAGCTCTGCCGCGTGCTTTCCCATGTTCACGTCCACCTGAAACCAGGGAACGTCGGGCAGGTTCGGAGAGGTGATTTTTAGCACGTCGGCGCCGTACTCGGCTAGGATGCGGCCGATGCACGGGCCGGCGATGATGCGGCATAGCTCCAGGACCTTGATTCCTTTGAGGATCTGTGGTCTGCCACCAGCTTCGATTTGGGAGAATGGCGCGGGTGGGGTTTCTGTCTCTAGAGTTGTGATGGCCCACGGGGGAAGTTTGTTGTTGATCTGCCCGTGAGGAGTCGCGATGAAGTCTTCATACTTCATGGCAGTGACACCCGCTTGACGACGTTCCTTGTTCATCTGCTCCAGTTCCTCGACTGTGAACTGCTGCACGTGGGATTCGATCTCGTCGGATATCTCGTCAATCGTTTTCAGGTCCGGGCGGAATGGCGGCAGTCCAATCATGGCGAGAGTGGTGTTTGCTTCTAGACTTCCGTGGATATGGAAGTAAGCATTTGGCGTTTTGGTGGCATACAAATTTGCTGACATGCGTCGGTATGGATCG
>Ga0209127_100417_pt1 | contig 14782 bp, 8 predicted proteins | sample LakSupMetagenome_FD_187469 | JGI IMG/M metagenome (GOLD analysis project Ga0209127, IMG submission 187469) | Freshwater microbial communities from Lake Superior, Canada - Sta WM archaea (SPAdes) (version 2) | ecosystem: Environmental > Aquatic > Freshwater > Lake | place: Lake Superior, Canada...
CCCTGTGTTTCGCTATCGGTCTCGCTTTCGCGATCGCGGAGCCACGAGGGTTTTCAGCCTCAAGCTCGGTTGGCTGGCATTGTCTCGTCATCGCTCTATCAGGTCCGCCGCGCCAGGTGCTTGCGCGGCGCAGGAAAACTCTGGACGGTTTCACCATGCTAATGAGATTGCACAGAGGGATGGGATGCCTCAACCAGGCGGAGTTCCGTTGCGCGACTGGCCTGTTTTACGCAGCGTGTGCCCATTATGCAGGGTGCTGGTCAAAATGGACATGACGCTACAAGTGAAGCAGCCGTTTACCGGTATCGCGTTCGTAAAGCTCCAAGCGAGCATTGACTACGACCAACAGGACAAGGTCGAGTCGCATCTGCGCGGCAAGTACGTACGTAGGGCTGAGACGAGAGCACGGCAAACGCCCAATCAGAGGTATCATTCCAATGTTGTATGGAATGACTTGGTCCCGAGCTTATAAGTGATATATCTCTGTGCTTGTCTTTGTCGACAACGATTTTTTCTGTGCCTATACTCCCTCCCGTTGTCAAATTCCTTCTGTACAGCGGATAATCAACGTCTGGCGACCGCCGGCTCTCCTCAGGAAGATGATCACCCTTATACGCATGGCGAAGAAGAAGAGGCAGGTGGCAGCGTCACCCCCAGGCTCGAATCGATCACAGAAGGCGACGGCGCCATGTCATCACCGCTCGCTAGCTCTCCAGGATGTCATCCACCCCCTCGAAGGTGCGAAGGAGCCGGGGATCACCTCTACCGAGGATAGTCAACAGATACCCGTCACCGAAGAGGACCAATTTCCTCTCGACGGAAAGGGGAGGTGTACCGCCTGCAGATCCGAGAAGCGCGCCGCAGCCATCTACCGCTGGAAGGTGATCCTCGGCCTCCTCCTCCCCTTCGCTCTGCAAGCCCTCGACGTGACCATCATTGCCTCGGCCTTGCCTTGGATAGCCGTCGACTTCGGCGAGGTCGCCCAGCTGAACTGGATCATCTCCGCCTTCAACCTGACCTCGGCGTCCTTCATCCCCTTCTGGGGCCAGATGGCGGATATCTTTGGCCGGCACTATAGCCTACAGGCCTGCGTCCTGGTGATGATGGTCGGCAGCGCGTTGTGCACCGGCGCGCCGACGGATGCCTTCCCGGTACTGTTGCTGGGCAGAGCGTTCCAGGGGGTGGGTTGTGCGGGCTTGAGCGTGATTATCAGGATCGTACTCGCTGATAAGGTCAGCCTGGAGGAGAATGCGAAGAACTGGAGTATATTCACGATCACGGCGGGGACGATGTACGGCGTCGGACCCGTGATAGGCGGTTACCTAACGAACGCCAACTGGAGGTGGTGCTTCGCCATCAACCTCCCCATCTGTCTGGCAGCCATCATCCTCATCTTCATCCTGCTTCGGAAGGAGCTCCTCGGTCCCCAACCCATAGCCTCAATCGACGGCACGACGGAAAGAAGCCGGAGGGCACGCTTCTCTCGGCGGTTGATGACGGTGGACGCCGGCGGCCAGCTGCTCTTCCTGTTTGGATTTGGACTCGTCGTCTTGGCCTTGACTTGGGCTGGAGCCACGTACTCGTGGGACTCGGCATATGTTCTCGCCCCGTTGTGCATCGGAGTCGTGCTCGTCGGTGTCTTCGGCTATTACGAGAAGCTCATGGCTCCCGAGGGTTCGTTGAAGCGCAGATGGCCGCTTCAGAATGCCATGGTTCACTGGGAGCTGCTCTCTAACCGGGATGTGGGACTGATGTTCTACATTACCTCTTGCACGGGAGCCGCTATGTACTCGGTAAATCCAAGGCTATCCCCTCTCCGACTATGGCACCTTTACTAACTCTCCAGGTCCTCTACTTCGTCAGCCTATACTTTACGATGGTGGAGCAATACACACCAAGCGATGCAGGAAAGCAACTCGTCTACTATGTGCCAGGTATGGGCGTGGGCGCCTGCCTCTCCATGTTCATGTGCAACGTCTATCCCAAGAAGACGTTCTTCCCTATCCTCTTCGGCTCGACAGTCGAAGCCGTCGGCGTCGGGGTCCTCGCGTGGGCACTGTACGCCGGACATATCCCCACCATCTTCGGGATGATGGCCCTCACGGGGACAGGGACGGGGTTGAGGTTTATGCCTAGTGAGTTCCACTTTCAGCTCATAATTCTGGTCGTCATTGAGCAAGACAAGCTGATCCATTCCCCAGCCTCCCTCCACGTCATAGGTTTCTACCCGCAGCACATCGCCACAGTAGTCTCGCTCATGGCCGTAGCGTTACCATTTGGCGGAACGCTGGCGTTGACCATCATGGCGACGGTGTTCAACAACACATCGGGTATCGGGCCCGACTCGCCCTTCCGAGATTTCACAACGCTTTCTGGCCTGCCGGAGCCGATGAAGAGCCAGATTGTTGATAAAGCTAAGGTCAATTCTGCCCCCCCTCCTCCCCCCCGCGGGTCGTTCGAATGCAGAAATGGTACTGATCGATACTGTAGATGGGAGTCGTCTGGGCGTTTGTGGCGATCACACCTTTCATGGTCTTGGTAGGTTCATATTATCGTCCACTGTCTTCGGCGGTACGCGACTGACGATATGCGGTGTAGTGTGTATTGGCGGCCATGTTTCTGGGTAATGTCAACGTCACGAAGGAGAGGAATGCGGAGAAAGATGTTGTCTATGGCGTCTACTTGTTGCATATTCTGAGGAGGCGAAAGGGCAGCCAGCTCGATGCCGAACAGATCCCGCAACGCAAGATCGGAGGGAGGTGCACCGCGTAGTTCAATAGTTTGATGACGGACTGGTATGCTATTGCCGGATGGAGTATGGTGTACATGGAAGTATGGGCAGATATAGCATCCTGTTTAGAATGTGGTACACTCGGTTGGGTGGGATAGCCATTGCACTTCTTGAGAGCCTCAGTCTTAGTTGACATATAGACTTGTAACTGTACAGCATTTGAAGTTCCAGAACCACTCCTTGCGGAATGATGTTGGGTAAGGTAGTTGGGGAAGTGTGTAGCTGGTCAAAAGTAATCTTACAAACATATATGCGCCTCTTTACAGGACGCCAGGATTACAGTCCCTATCGCCCCAATAGAGACATCATTATCTCCACCCCACGGTAGACTTTCCTTGTTGCTTTGTTGTCTCCGATGACCATTAATCCTGCCACGCCTTGACGAAGTATCAGAATGGACTAACCCCCAGGAAGGCTTCCTTGTTGCTAGTGACTGGAAGGGGTCGTAGATGGCTAGTGTGGTTTCCCACAGCCTTTCACTCGATACAAGAGATTTGTGCGCTGGAAAACCCCCCTCCCTGTCCGTTCGTCCCGTTGCTGCTCGCTATGTTTGCCGCAAAATGTATGTAGCTCGCCTGTGTAACTCTGCGGAGATTGCGAGGTCGCTAATGTTCTTGGGCGGCCCGGCCCGTTGTCGATCAAGGGAAATGGGGTCATGAGTTCGTCCCTCGTTCGCTGATAGGGGTCTTCCGTCCTTGCTCTAGTCAGATGAGCCTGGAACTCGTTCGGTCATCCTTCCAGATCTTTTGTGTTGATGATTAGGTTGATATCATTCTCCAGGGGGTGGCGGGACAGGCGTCGGTGGTTCGGGCTGTGGCCTGGGGCGAGGCTTCTGCCCTGTTCTGACACTCGAAACACGGCTGTTCCGCCCCGTCATGACTGGTACAGGGTAATGGACCAGTGTCAGCCAGTGGACAGGCATCACCCTCGTTATATGAGGGGCAATTATTGGAGCATCCGCTCAAGGGAAGAGTACTGACTGGTTATGTCTTCTTTAGTTGGAATAGTTGGAGGTCTTGCTTCGGTGAGAGCGGCCAAGAGCACAGACAGGGCGAGGAAGAGACTGTAACAAGTAGTATTATGGCCAGGCAAGTGGATGATCGGACTGTTGCTCACATGGCGACGTCTGATCTCTTATATGGGGAGACAAGTGTAGGCACCCCTGGACTGGCACGGAGCTTTTGAGCAAGCCAAAAAGTCCTGAGCACCCGTCATTGATGACTGCCCTCTCGAAGGAGGTCCCATTCGCCCCCCACGCAGCGCCCACCCAACTTGCGAAGGAAGGCCGGATCGATCACATCATCAGGTCCTCTACCTAGATATGATCCGTCCCCTCCCGCTCGACAGCTGACATGCTTCCCCGGAATCAAGCAGGCAATCATTCCCTCAGATATAGTACGGGACAGGCTGCCGAGAAGAGCTTGGGCTGGCACGTGGCATGTGCCCCTGCTTTGCAGTTTGATCGACCTTGTCGTAGTGGTGTGGGCCGCTGTGGTGGGATATGCCTCTGTGCGAAGATGCCCGCAGTAGCTCGAGGTCAGTGTGGGTAGGTGTGAGAGTATAGCGTCCAGCGAGATGGTGGCTATATCAGGCCCACGACGCACACAGATAATCCCACGACGGATACCGGTGCTTTCCCTCCCGCCTGATGAAGGCGTCGTGCTTTCAATGTGGACCGTCTACTCCACGGCTTGTTTGGTTCCTCATGCGCAGGGGTATAAAACCTGATTCCCGGTCCAGGTGACAGCTGAGAGAGCGCGTGAGTTATGATATTGTATATTAAGAGAGCCTTAAGCCAGCCCGGAGTAGTCCTGAACCAAAGACGAGGGCGCTTTCTTCTGCGTGCAGCTTATGCAACCGTCTTTGCCAACTTGCCCGCATCTTCCGTGACTGTCGGACTGGCTCGCCGGCGAGAAAGCGAGTAGAGGTGACGCTCTAGAGCTGATATGCTAACTCAAGCTGGATCAAAAGGTCAGGGCGATGGATATACGATCTCGACTTGACCTTGCGTGACCTGGCAACTCGAGTACAGATAGGTACCTGGCCCATCTTAAACGAATGGTGCGATCGCGTCGAGGATCCGTGGCCATCGAGGCTTGGAAGCAGGCCCAGAAGAGGCAGACGTAGTAGACATCTCGGCGGAACTGCCCATCAGCATCCCACCATCGGTTTGCAAAAGTCGGGTCGCAACCAGAGAAGTCATCTCATTTGTGGTTTCATGTCCCGCGCCTGAGCTCGCCAGCCGTGCGAGAGCGATATTTCGGAGGCCTTGAAAGTGGGAACATGCTGATATGAGAGAGAAAAGAGACGTACAGAGCCGCCGCTCTGTCTCCTCTCTTCAGTCACTGGATGCAGTCGACAGGGCGTCTGGGGGATTCTTAGACTTCTAAGTCATCATTTACCAAGCTCACCCGGTCCATATCAAGCCGTCCAGGTTCCCAGTTCCAAACGCGACCAGACATCTAGTCGGTTTTGGATTGCAGTGTCAAAGCCAACCAGCGAGTGGTGCACCAATCCCGGGTGTACCACCCTCCTTGCGATGTTCCATGCATTCTAGCACGCTTATTTTGCCAATCGATGTCTGAGCGTGCGTTTCTGGAAGACGTTCCCGGCCTCCTGCTCGTATTGGTTGACACCGATGAGAGTTGATTTTGATCTTGAAAGAAGTCTCTTGTCGGCAATGGTCGAGAATGATCTGAGCTAAGGTGACTTGGCCTGGTCTTATCCTCTATGGTTGATGGAAGAAAAATATCCAAAACTAATCTTCTCAGGAGAGGAGAATTGCTCCCCTTGCTTGCGTTACCCTTGCTACTTTGAAGCATCCGTGCGGCACCCATACGACGTTATGGCGTGCAGATTTATCTGCGCGTCTTCCCGGCCACTCTCCTGTGCGTGTGCCACCAGTCTGAGAGAATGGTGATGCAAAGTATCCCTTGCCTGAGTCTTTGTGCGGTGTCTTGCAGAACTGCAAAGTACATACCTTATTCTGCAACGACGCCATGGATTGCCCACTTTGGAAGTGTCGAAGCCTCTGATAGGCCGACCCGGCTGTCCATCATCGGTGCACCGGCGGAAGTCACTAAATTAACCCCTGTAACCCCGCGATTACGGGGAGCACATGTCAGCAACATCGTCATCCGATTTCCCTCTCTAGCCTTCATGTCCAAGAGAAGCCTTGGCAGCTAACTTTTCTCCATGGCAGAATAGCGCGGCCGGATGTGGAGAGAGTTTAGGCAGAGACTACGCACCTGGGCCTCGATGTCGTCCATTAGCGGGCACGTCGGTAAGTTCAGGCCAGCCCAGGGCAATCCATAGCCGGCAGCCAAGGTTAGCTTAAAACAACCTCACTGGAACTTCACAGGTTCACCTCACCACTGCTCGTCAGTAGACTACCACAGTGACTACCTTACCATAGGCGCACGTTAGACGTTTGTTATAACTGCAGAAACAGCCACGCGCTATCACTCAATACCTACAATGGCACCGCTTACCCCGACCTGGACTCGTCCGTCTCATCCGGACATTCAGGAGGTCATCATCAACGAGGCCGAGTTCACCTCCAAGAGCCTCTCCAAGGTCTCCCTTCCTCCCTTTGGCCTCTACGCCAAAATGTCCTTCCCTCCGTGCACCTTGGCCGACACTCCGACCTACGCAACCGTCCAGTTCGGACGTGACAAGCACCTGAACCTGAACAGTGACTTGTTGTATATCAACCACTCATGCGAGCCTTCTCTTGTTGGTCTATACCTAGCCTTACCTCGTACGCTCGAATAACCCTAATTTCACATGGTTTCACTTGGCAGATCTTCGACACGGCCAATCTCAACATCATTGCCGGGCCTAAGGGCCTCAAGCCGGGAGATGAGTTGACCGCAAGCACCCCACACCACTGATGCTGTGAATCACACCTAACCGACAAAATAGTTCTTCTATCCCTCCACAGAGTGGCACATGTCCCAGCCCTTCGATTGCCTCTGCGGCACGCCATCCTGCCGCGGCCGCATCAGCGGCGCCAAGGACATGACGGACGCCCAGCTCGAGGGCCTCTGGATCAACGGCCACATCATCGAGCTCCGCGAGGAGCAGAAGAAGGCCAAGGCCGCGGCCGTCAATGGCACCGCGGCCAACGATCCGACCGCTCAAGCCCTGAAAGCAGCCTTGCAGCAGGCCGAGAAGGTCGTCGTCGCCGCCCGCGCCGCCCTGTTCTCCTATGCTCAGACCGTCGGAAACGGCTATGGTCAGGGCTATGCCAACGGATCGCCCGCGCAGTTCGGGGTCGATGGACTCTCCAAGACGGGCTCCACCAACGGAGCCCAGCGGCGCGGACCGACGTCACGGGAACTGAGCGGTGAGATGGGCGGAGATACAATCCGCGCTTGAGACGGAGAATGACTAGAGTGAGAGGGGACGGAGGAGGAGGAGGAGTGAGGTCCCGTGCCCTATAGCCGATCATCTGCCTGTCGTTACCGTCCATCAAACTCCATAAAACCCCAAGAAAAGAAAGCAATGCTTGCCAACCAAATGCCTCGCCTCTAATCGTACACTTCAAACAGTCCAGCCTCACCGTTCCTTACGCACACTCCTCGACGAAAACGCGGGACAAGGGGTATTCGACCCCTCCCCATTTCCCTTAAACCCGCCCAGCAACCAATCCGTCAAGCCAACCACCTTGGCACCCACTCCCCGTTCCCACTGCCCGCCCTCCTCGACGTGCTCAATCGTATGACTCAATATCCTCCCCTCCCGATCAAATTCAAAGATGAACAACCCAGTAAACTCCTTTCCCTCCCCAGGCCGCTGGGCAGAGCCGATCTTCTCCCCCCTCCCCGGCACCATCGGTCCGCTCCCGTCATCATCACCAACCCCTCCGTTTCCGGCCGCACCCTCCCTCCCCTGGAACAGCAGCGCCCCCAGACTCCTGCTGCTGCCCCCGATCGTCCGCCACCGCACGACGAGCTGGTCCTCGATGGCGCCCTCGCGGCGGGCCGGCTTGCGCACCATGCGCTCGGACAGGATCTCAAGGCGCACGTTGCCGAGGCCGGGCACGCGGTTCCAGGCTATGGGCGAGGTCCAGAGGGCGGCCTGATAGGCGACGCGGCCGCGCACGGCGGGGAGGTGCGGGTGCGTCGAGGGGAAGAGGTGGAGGGATATGGAGGGGGAGAGGATCTCCTGGGGTAGCGGGGAGTTGAGGAGGGTTGGGAGGCGGGATTGGAGGGTTCGGAGGGCTGCAACAACAGCATTTTTCGTTAGTTCAGAGGTGCGGCATGGGGTGGGGAACGGGGTGAGGGGGAGAGCATACTCTTTCCCAGCTTGACTTTGTTGTCGTCCGGTCCTTTACGTGGGGACGGTTGCTGGGATGGTGGGATGAAGGCATTGTCGTTGCGTCGTGGCGGTGTAGTCTTGAACCAGGCTTCGGGGAGGTTCCGCGGATTAGACTCCTGCAGGGTCGTGAGAGGCTTGGTTGTCGGTGAGATTGTTGGCTTTAGGGAGCTCGTGGCGGCGATGGGACTTGCCAGGCGACATGTTCGATGACCGCCGGCTGTGGATGGTTTCAGGACATTGGACGAAGACTGCAGCAGCCTGTTTGAGCCGGACATTTGTCCAGATCTATGGCCGGGCGCATCTACTTTCCGAGTAATATGGGACGTTGCAATGTTGAAATTGTTCGCGATGTGTACATTGGTTGCGATTAAAGCTTTGAGGTGGTATGATGTCAGTGCTGGAATTTCGAGCCGGTCGCTGCCGGCGCGGCGGCACGGGAAGCACGGGCCACCCGAAGCTGAAGGCCGGCAACGCGGGCTTCATTGCTCGCTCGCCAGACCTCAGCACAAGATACAACATTTGGACTGAACAACAACTGGCAAGACCTCGAAGCAGAGAATAGCTTGAGAATTAGGGAGACCCTATAACAACTAGGACGTCCAAAACGTTGGGCTAGATCGAACTTGTCCCGTGGTTTTGGTGGCCCCGAGGAGACAACATACCATCGACTGTATTATGTTACACACAAGCAGCAGTACACAGGCTCTCAACCTGAAGTTTCCATGCTTCAATAAGGTACGGTACCTTACATCGATAGTTGTGCCGTGCTGGTTTTGGTACAAAGTATGCAAGTGACAAGTGTTTCTGTCAGGTGTTCTGGTCAGAGTCATGCCGAGGCATGTGCTTGGGTTCCTCCAGGTCAGCAGTCACTTTGACTCGATCCCAGGCGAACATTAGCAGGAATAACAGCCGTTATGGCTTGAATACCTGCTACGTAGGTAAGGTACCCCTAAATCGAGACATATACGTGGATCTCTGGAAGGCATGCTGGGCTCTCCCAAGATCACGTGCCCGTGCACCTGACTGGAAGTGATTCCGGGGCGACGCACGGACCCCGCACCTGAGTGGTCGGCGGTGTCGTTTGTCTCCCCGGATCACCTGCCTGACGTGTAGCCTGCTTCACTGCCTTGCAACTTCATCATCCATCAGCCCCCGAACGACTTCAAGAACCATCGCATTCCGCAACCCTCCACGCCGCTACTTCGCCCATCCCTCCAAGCAACTTGATACCATCTGCCACTTGGCTTTGATTTCCCGGGAACATTGCCCAACATGAATCCTGAGTGGTACGCATCCTGATCCCGCATCGCACCCCGATGCGCTGACGGCAATGCTAACTGTCTATATCCAGAGTACCGTCAACTCCGAGTCCAGCGTGAACGCCGGTCGAGGGATTTCTACCGAGAATTCCATCTAATACCAGCCTAGATACGACTACCTCTTCAAGCTCCTCCTCATTGGTGACTCTGGTGTCGGAAAGTCTTGCCTGCTGCTGCGATTTGCCGACGACACCTACACCGAGTCCTACATCTCGACTATCGGCGTCGACTTCGTATGTCCACCTGACTCTGATCGACCTCTGTGTCTGCAGGCAAACTGCTAATATGAACCCAAGAAAATCCGGACCATCGAGCTGGACGGAAAGACGGTGAAGCTTCAGATCGTATGCACCTCCGTTTCCTCTCACAAGACGCTGTGAACGCGACTAACGACCGTCTGCAGTGGGATACCGCCGGCCAAGAGCGCTTCAGGACGATCACCTCGTCGTACTATCGCGGCGCCCACGGCATCTGCGTCGTCTACGATGTCACGGATATGGACTCGTTCAACAACGTCAAGCAATGGCTGCAGGAGATCGACCGCTACGCCACCGAGGGCGTTAACAAGCTGCTCGTAGGCAACAAGAGCGATATGTCGGACAAGAAGGTGGTCGATTACACAGTCGCAAAGGTAAGCTAAGCCATCTCATGTGCATGCGCCACACCGACTCGTGCTGCTGTGCCTTTTCCGCACTTTGAAAGAAGAAACCGCTGACATATCTCGCTACAGGAATTCGCTGATAGCTTGGGAATCCCCTTCCTCGAGACCTCAGCCAAGAACGCCAGTAACGTCGAGCAGGCCTTCCTCACCATGGCCCGCCAGATCAAGGAGCGCATGGGCAGCACAGCGACGAACAACACCAAGCCGAACGTGCAGGTCGGCCCGGGCCACGGCGTGTCCAACAACCAAGCGGGCGGCTGTTGCTAAAGCCAAGCCGCGCTTACGACCGGGAAACGGGGTTTCGGTGTTCTATGTGTTTTGCCTTCGGAGGGATAATATCTTGCGAAGCTTGGCGCGAGCGCATATCGCGATAGAGAACGGAGGATGGACCGGGATGATGATAATAGATGGGAGGCAAGGCAGCCCATGAGGCCTCTTAGGACCGACAGGCAGGAACCAACCCACGTCATGGCAACTCGGGGCGGTCTGGATGGTCGCCGCTCGCTTTACCCCGAAAAGACTGGATGGACTTGTGCTCGAGGCGATGCATACCCGATCTGATGGCGGGGATCGGCCGGATGGTTGCGTCCTCGCTATTTTTCTCTTTTCTGCACTGTTGTTGGTTCGGTTAACAGCTTTTCACTTTTCATAGTGCGTTTTCCACTGCGTCTCGTGAGTCTTCGGTGTGTCTGTATTCTACGTCTCAAGCATAACTGGAAATATCAGCGTCGTGCCCGATAACACGGTCTTCATCGAAGGTAATCAGCAAACAACAGTGTCTGCCAGAGTATACATTGAACCATCCACGAGGCAAGATAAGAAGGTAGTCTTGGGAAGCCCGAAGAATCTAATGCATTCTCTAATACTCCAGCCATGCATAGTTATACCCCCCCGGCAAATGCATCCAAGCTCTCAGGTCATAAAGCATACATACAAGCCACTTCCTCGTATCCCGGGCTCCATACTCCTTTCTGCATCCCCTTTCCCATCCTCCACTTACCCCTCACCTCGGATGCGGAAACTCATCCTCGAGCTGCAGCCTCACACCGACATTCATGCTGATCAGCTCCTGCACCAGCAGCTTAGCCGCGTACGGCATCGTCATCTGCGTCACCTCCCTCGTGCTCTTGCACGTCTGGCAGTACCCCTTGTACCCGAACAGCCCGCAACGCTGGCAGATGTCCAGCTCTGCCGCGTCCGACGAGATCATCAGCCTCTCGAGCAGCAGCTGCGACGCGCCGTAGGCGATGAGGCAGTCGCGCTCCATCTCGCCGAGCCGGAGCCCGCCGTCGCGCGAGCGGCCCTCGGTCGGCTGCCGCGTGAGGATCGCCCGGGGCCCGCGCGAGCGCGAGTGCATCTTGTCCTGCACCATGTGCTTCAGGCGCTGGTAGTAGATGGGCCCGTTGAAGATGTAGGCCTCCTGCGGCTCGCCGGTGATGCCCGAGGTGAAGTAGTCCTTGCCCTCCCAACTGAAGCCGTGGTCGACCAGCACCTGGCTCATCTCCTCGACCGGGTGCGAGCGGAAGGCGTCGCCAAAGCCGTAGCCGGGCCGGCCGTGGACGATGGAGGCCTTGCCGGTAAGGCATTCGAGAAGCTTGCCGACCGTCATTCGAGACGGGAAGCCGTGCGGGTTCATGATGATGTCCGGGCAGAGGCCCGAGTCGGCGAAGGGCATGTCCTCCTGGTCGACGATAATGCCCACGACGCCCTTCTGCCCGTGACGCGAGGAGAACTTGTCGCCCAGCTCGGGTCGGCGGGTCTGCCGCGTCTGCACTTTGATGATGTTACGGTCGTTATCCGTAGCCGAAATCATCACCTTGTCGATGTATGCTGGATCGGGGATGCGGTAGTTGACCGATGCGTCGCGGAATTCGTCCGGACCGCGGTCGCTGCCGATCCCTGTGCTGCCCGTGTCCATTGGGGTTTCCTTCTTTATCATGGTCTGTCCCGAGTGCACCTTGTAGCCCACTATAGCTAGCCCATCGTCGTCGAGGGCCACGTGCTTGGGTACCCGCTCACCGGTCTGGGGGTCTACCGAAGGGCCGCCTATGATGTCCCGTCGGGTGTTGTGATACTTTTGCAGCTCGGCCGTGTACTTCCTGAAGACTTGGCAGCGTCCGAAGCCGCGGTCGATCGAGGCTTTGTTGAGGACGAGGGCGTCTTCGATATCGTAGCCCGAGTAGGACATGACGACGACGGTGGCATTCTGTCCGGCTGGCAGCTTGTCGTAGTGGATCAGCTGGATGGTCTTGGTGATGACCATGGGACGCTGGGGGTAGACGAGGGTGTAGAGGAGAGTGTCGATGCGGTTGAATTGGTTGTAGGCAATGGCGCCGATGGCTTGTTTACCCATGGCGCATTGGTAGGTATTACGAGGAGACTGGTTGTGGTGTGGGAAGGGAATGAGGCCGGCAACCGCGCCGAGAATGGTGAAGGGCTCGATTTCCATATGAGTGCTTAACTGCGTGATTTCGTTCTCGTAGAGCGCTACAAGCGTGTCTTGCTCCTCGTTGACATCGAGATACTCGATAACGCCGTGTGTCAGGAAGTCGTCGAAAGACGCTTTGCCCAGCTGCAGCAGGCGCAAGTGCTCCGCCTTGAGCCTCGACTTGCCGTTCTTCACGATGATATACGGGCGGCAGATGCGCCCTTCGTCGGTGGCGATGTTGACGGCCGAGAAGTGAGGGTTGAGGTTGATGCTGACGAACGGCGATATCCATCCACGACGACGCATAGTCCGGAACTTGGCGGCGAACCGCTTGGGGTATCTCGTCAGGGCGAACGGCGTACCGTTGACGTGTATTATGTAGGTGCCAGGGCTGTGCATCTCTCTGCCCGAGAAGTTGCGGAGGGGCTCGACGCCCGCGTCGACACTGAAGATCCATTTCTTCACCGGCCCTTCCTCGACGTTGGTGGTGATATGCGTCATCATAGCCAAGTTCTTGACCAGACCGCAGGCTTCACCCTCGGGGGTATCTGACGGACACAGCATGCCCCATTGCGACGGCTGCAGTGCTCTGGGTCCCGACACCTTCCTCGTCTTCTCGAACTGACTGCTGATTCTGGTCATCATTCCCAGGGCGCTGATATAGCTGAGTCTGCTCAACACATGAGTGACACCCGCCCGCTGCATACCGAACCGCTTGACGTTCCAATTGCCTGTTTGAATTGCCCGATTCATTCCCTGCGTGATCGAAGCGCCGCAACCAGTAATTGGGCCAACCGGATCATACGCCGCCGCTCTGTTCGGTTTCTTGAAGACCTTGTCCATCGCCATCCTGAGATTATTAGTGAAGGATTTGAAGAGATCTTCAAACAGAAGCGACAACATCTGTCCGGCCAACTCCAGTCGCTTGTTGCCGACGAAGTCGCGGTCGTCCACCAGTTTCGGGTTGTGAGAAGCCATCAAGACCCTGCGGACCATCATGGCAATGTAGACAGCTTTAGGGTAGAAGTCGAGACCCTCAATCGGGACGTGCGCGACTATGAGGTTCGACAGCGCGTCAAGAGCCTCCTCGATGATGTTTCGCCGCGGTCCCTGACCGAATTGAGGCTTGCCGAACTTGGTACCCGTCCTAACACGCGCTCCGATATATTCCAATGCCTGTTGCTGGGTGAAGACGCCAACCTTTGTGGCTTCGTCAAAGTTCGCAACGAAATCATCCTGGTACCGTCCGTCACGGCCACACACCAGCTGGATGATCTCGTGATCGGAGAGTCCGCCAAGCGCCTTCAGAGCGATCACAATGGGGACTGCTTCGATAAGGACGTTGTGGTTCAAGACTATACGGTCCTTCTTCAGGGTAACGTATGTCTTGGACTTCCGCTCGTGGGTCGAACTGGTGACCGAGGCCGACACACCGTGGTTCTTCTCGTCCGTCTCAACGATGACACGGTTCTTGCTGAGCTGCTCCTGGATGAGAATGACTTTCTCGGTACCACCGATGATGAAGTAGCCGCCGGGGTCGAGCGGGCACTCGTTCATGACCTCCATCTGGGCGTTGTTGGCGCCGTTGAGGCAGCACTTGGAGCTCTTCAGCATGACCGGTATCCGACATAGCGGTATGTCTTTCCGTATGACCCTCTTCTTATCCCTCGTGTATACTATGTCGACGACAATCGGGGCAGCATAGGTCATGTCTCGGAGACGGCATTCCATAGGGGTGACATCGTTTCGGGCTCTGAAGTCGCTGTAGTCGTTTCGGCTGGGACTCGCCATGCGAATGTCGGTGAACTCGACCCAGAAGTTGCTCTCGACTTCGCTTCGTACGGTCCGATTCGCCCGAACTATCTCCCGGAGCTCATGGTTGACGAAGAAGTCGTACGAGTCGATGTGCTGCTTGACCAGACCCTTGACCTTGAGGAAGGCCGGCAGTAGCTGGTACTTGTCCTCCTTGGTCGAGATGGGATCGGTGAGCTTCTTTCCGTTGTAGAATGGCTCCAGGAGCGCCTCGAAGCCATCGTCGATAAAAGGCATGGTGACTGATCGTTCCGGGCCACAATAACTCTATGTGCGATTCCTCCTCTCCAGGCTCGCAGCACGAAGGCCCCCGAAAGCCCCCACTGCTCGTCTCCTCCTAAATTCTGGAATGTTGCAAGTCTTGCTAGACTCGGACGGATTCACACAGTCGCAATCGGTAGTAAGTGTCACCTTGAAAGCCGTAGTGACCTAGTGCTCGCCCTGAGCAT
>Ga0209127_100418_pt1 | contig 14767 bp, 15 predicted proteins | sample LakSupMetagenome_FD_187469 | JGI IMG/M metagenome (GOLD analysis project Ga0209127, IMG submission 187469) | Freshwater microbial communities from Lake Superior, Canada - Sta WM archaea (SPAdes) (version 2) | ecosystem: Environmental > Aquatic > Freshwater > Lake | place: Lake Superior, Canada...
GAAACGCAGGGCCGAGCAGCTATATGAGGATCACCAAAGGGGGACCTTACCTCCTCCTTCGTCAGCTCCAAAGGCAAGGGACCCGGCCTGATGTCCTTTCCGACTACGCGTCTTTGGGTAGTGTCGGCGAACTCTGCCGGGTTTCGCGGCAGATTGTGCACTTGAAGAGAAGGGGAGTGCCGGCCGGAAGCCCTGAAATTCCCCATATACCGTTACCGGCAGGCGGTGGGATTATGTTGGGTACTATAGAAGAAATCCTAGTATATTAACAGGCATACCAGTGGTGTTGGAGAACATGTAATAGAGATGTAATTGCTTGCCAGGGAATCCTCATGGCCTCGGATAGAAGGCTCCTTAGCCACCCTATGAGACCGCCTTGGCATCAGTGGGAAGACCCTCAAGAGCAGGAGCCTTGAGATCGTCCTCCCCCATCTCGCCCTCCCAGCCGTGAGCCACAATATAAGCCCTAAATCGCTGATCCTCATACTGCAGGTCCTCGCCCCTGAGATCCCGGACGAAGAACCTCGTAACAAGGATGCCGGCAACGCCGCAAATAGCAGCAATGATGAAGGTCCACCGCTTACCGAGGTTGTTCTGGATAGGAGTGAACGCTTCTGTCCCGACGGCAGCACCGACCTTACCGATGGCCGCCGACAGGCCGTAGCACGTTCCCCTTACGGCTGTGGCATACGACTCGGAGCTGATGAGACCGAGCATGTCGTCGGGGCCGAGATTGCCCGACGACTGCATGAGACCGTAAAAGATGACGAAGAGGGGAATGACTTTTGTAATCTTTTCGTATGCGCAGCCGATGATGAGGCCAAAGAGGAGGTACCCACTGAAACCGATGATCATAGTATTGCGGCGACCTATCTTGTTGCAGAGATAAGCACCAATGAAAACACCGGGCAATGCGATGATGCCGAGCAAAAGCTGCCATTCGGCGGTCTTGACGCGGCCGCCGCTGTGAGTTACGCTGGAGATGATGGTGCCGGAGAAGACGCCGTTGGGGAATGTCACCTAGTGGGCTTAGTCAGAGCATTCTTGCAGTCTAGGACTAGGGGCCTTACAAAGTCATAGAGAAACCAGGCACCGCAAGTACCAATAAGGTCTTTCCAGTAATACCTAAGGACAAGACTGTACGGCACGCGCTTCTTGATGGCTCCAGCGCGGTACAGCTTCGAGTTGAGCATCCGGATACGGAAGTAGAAGATGACGAGTGGGATGATACAGCCGATGCCGAAGCACACACGCCAGACGGTAGAGAGGTGCGTCTGACCGGCAGCCGATATGACAATGAGGAAGACGATGACAGCCAACGGGCCGCCAGAGCTCAGGGGTAAGTTCGTCACCAAGACGAAGATGGGACCACGGTTCTTGAGCGTCCGCTCGTTGGCGGACTCGCTCGCACTGGTCGACGCAGCGGGATACTCGCCGCCAGCACCGAAGCCGACGATACCCCGTGCAATGGTCAACATCCAGAACATGCCTAGGGTCGTGACCCCATGCGAGGCACTAGCGAGGATGCCACCGACGACGACCATCAGCGTGGTCATGACGATGGCGGTCTTTCGTCCGAGGTAGTCGCATGTCGCTCCAACAACGACTTGGCCTGGGATCTCGCCAACCAGGAGGGCATTGGAGACTTGGGTCTTGACGTGGGCGGTGTAGACCTTTGGGTACTCTTGGGTAAAGAGGACGTTGAGCATGGTCCTGTGCCAGGTCAGTGCAGGCCCTCGCTGGTAGGTAAGTGGCAATCGGGAATACTCGCATCAAGTTGTTCTGGTACCCATCTGATGCAAGCCCAGCGCCGGCAGCAATGATTGTCACCAGATCTGAAATTCGCTGACGCTTGCTGGACACCTCTTGCGACGGCGCCGCGGGGTCGTCAGGATTGGGAGGCGCATCGGTGACGTATGATGTGTGAGCTTTCTCTTCAAAATTGACGCTGGCATCAGGCGCTTCTACAGCGCTTACGTCTCTTCCAGCCGACATGCTGCTCTGCAACGTCATGAAGGGAGCCGCACAAGTACTCGAATGGTAAGGTATATGGGGTTTCTAGAAAAATGACCAGGGAGATATGGGGTTTTGATGCCTCACCTTCACCCACCATCCTGCAAGATTTGCCCTTTCCCTGAAGCTAAGTGCAGCTCGTAACATCGTGTACGCTTAGTGGCCCGGATCCCCAGGAGACACAAAGGGATACCCCGCGCTCATGCCCTTTGCGGTAGGTAGATCCCCAGTCGTCAGCTAATAGAAAATAGAGAAGCCCGTGCCGATCTCCGTCCCGGGACCATGTCGCCGGGAATAATGAGACCTAGCCGGCCGTTCAGTGGTATCGGCCGCCGGTTCGAAACATGTGCCCGCAACGGCATTACCTGTTGGCGGATCATACCCACCGCCCGGTAGCTACTGATAAGATTTCAACATCGAATGGTACAAGTCATGGTCTGCCTGCGGTCACGGACAATAGAAAAGGGTTCGAAGAGTCAAATTTGTTGTTGAAAGAAGTTGGTTGAAGGATTCATGCTAACTGAGGTAAGCTCCGTCAAGCTTTGAGGCGTCCGACTTCCCGACTTGGCAAAAGTCATCGAACACATGTGAATCCAGCATTTGGCTCGTGTGACCATACGGAGTCTGCTCAGAAGGGCGCTATCGACCATTAATCCGCCAACGAGATGGCGACATTCAACTTTCAGTTGCCGTCTTTCTGTGTGCAATGGAAACACCGAACTTTTCGGGCCCTGTATCGCTGACCTGGCGCGTCTTGACCTACTGTAAATTATTAGGCGCGGAGTGTTCCGTTATGCCGTTCTTCAAGCACTTACACTCTGACGCTCTTCGTCGGGATGCCGCTCTGTGGCACGGTTGTGGTAGGAGATTCTCCCCAACCCGCATCTAATGATCTATATGAGTGGAAATGCAACCATTGCAAGGCTGGCTTAGCTAGATGTCTCCATGGAAGAATATGGAGGAGTTGTGGAAGCCAAGCCTACAAGTACATGGTAGCTCGGGTGGTTCTAAATGGTCGGGACCGCTGCCCAGTAGCCACGGTATGGACGCGCCAACATAGATTATCTCGCTTAAACGATTTTTGAGACAATAACGTTGTAAAGGCACCTAAAACACAAAGTAAACCTGGACAATGGCTGATACTCGCACAAAGTTTTGAAGGACATGATGGATCCAAGGGCCGCTTGCTTTGCTAGTCGCCGAGCAGTTCTCGTTCAGCTTCAGGCGATGATCTCTGCTTTGCCTTGGGACCAGCTCTGGCCACGGCAGGTTCAACAAAGAGTCGAGATCAGAGACAACTTGCTGGACAGCGAAGGCACATCTTAAGGTCGTCTATCTATCATCAAGATAGCACCTTCACCCATGCTGTTAGATTCCACAAGGATGGTGAAGTGAGGGGACCTTGTAAGAACCCCGAATGTGCATAGTTCAGACCATCATTAGTGAACTACAGTGGCTTCAAAGACGATATCTAGGACGGGGATGTAACGCACATCTACCAGCCACACCGCTACTGACCGAGAGGGCCTCAACAACGAACGACCTTAGCTTGGCTTGTCAAACTCAACGCGCATTATCCCGAGTCAACAGTCACCATGACGAACGGCGGCTATAGCAGTTGAAAGAGATCCGTGACTATTGCAATAGATATATCGTCAATATGGTACGCTATCAGTCAGAGGAATGACGCACGAACGCCACCTTACTCTGCCCCTGATCATAGCCATACTCCGCTGTCCCATCTGCTCCTGCACATGATACTTGCCCCCCTGCCCCTCAACCATCATAAATTCATCCATCCCCACCTGTTGTTCTACTCCCACAATCCTCCCATCGACCCACACCACACTCACCGCCCTGGCCCTCCCCTCCATTCATCCAGCGTCTCAGCTCCGTCAAACACCTCAGCAACCTGCGCGGCCCTCGACAGCACAGCCAGCGTGCTCGAAGCCCAGAGCGGTATCCCCCTCGCCCGGCCCGCGACTTCTACAGCGTATACCCCACGAACACAATCCCAGCGCATCTCCACAAGCCAGTGCAGAAACGGCTACCGCACATCAACCGCGTACCTCGTAATCAACACCTCCACCTCGCTGCTGACCCAACTCGCCTCCTCCCCATCATCCCACGTCTCGTCAGCCCCATTCCTCAAAGCATCACCCGCGCTAGTCGCAATGCCCTCAAACACCGCGCTCACATCGTCCGCCCCCCAAAGTGCCTTCGCCACGCTGGGACTATACTGCGTCACGTTCTCCGCCCCCTCATACCGGGAGACCATGTAGAACCCGTTGATTGGTGTCCAGCCCCTTTGTGCAGTTCCTCGCCACCCCGTCCAGACACGTCGCGAAGATCCGCTGGAAATAGCTGCTCATCCCGTCCACCGCTGGTTGCGAGAGGTTATAACCCCCCTCGAACTGCAGGTCAGTTCGGCGGAGGTAGCTGAACCGCGGATGAGAAGGCGATGGTGCGCTCACGCTGCGGCGTGAGGGACGCCGCAGACTCGGCGTTCCGGTCGGGGACGAGGGACCAGGAGGACGGGACGCGGGATGCGCCGAGGTCGACGGAGCGCTTGTGCAGGGTGCCGTTGCTGACGGCGGAGGAGTACGTTTTGACGCAGTGGTAGAGCATGCACTCCGTCGCCTCGACAGTGTCCGTCTCGTTGCTGCCGAGCAGGGACGGGTCGTCGGAGCGGCGGTGGCGGAGGATTGTCTGCGCCCACATGAGCCCGGCGGCGGCGCACCGGTCGGCGGAGAAGGAGGCGCTCTGCGAGAGGTTGGCGGTTCCCGACATGGTGAGGCTGACGCTGTTGTCGAGCCCCAGAATGGAGGGGAGAAGCAGGCGGTAGCGGGCGATGTTCCAGTTGTGGGCCGCGGCGGCGTTGGGACTGACGAGGGTGATTTTGAGGCGGGAGGAGTCCGGGACCTGGACGAGCTCGAGAGTTGGAGTGAAGTCGTGGCAGGCGCTGCAGACGGAGAGGGAGGGTAAATCTGGGTAGAAGCAGTTGCCTGTGGGACAGCTGAACCGGGCCTGTTGGGTTACCGCTTCGAGGGTCTGCACGATGCCGTACATTATTGCTGATTCATGGAGAAGTCGGCGTCGGCGGTGCTATTGCCTTCTGTCACTGGAGAGATTGTCAGTCATCCTCACGGAAGAGGGATGGGTGAGTGGGATGGCAGGATACATTTGATTGCAGCGATCGCGACGCGGGTTTCGGTCCCTTTGGAGTAGCGCGTGGCCGCGCAATGGTGGTCTGGCCAGAGCCATCAGGGACGCGAGCCGGGGCACTGGTGTACTGGAGGATTTGCTGGGTGAAGGGATCCATGCCCACGGCGAGAACGGTCAACAAAGCGCCCCATCGAACTGTGAGTTTAGGTTTGCTGTCAGCCATGACCACTGAAAGTGAAAGTGAAATAACACACTCTCAACTTACACGCGCCGCACGTGCTTGTTCCCTGGAAAACTAAAGCTGCCCAGCGGACCGCCACTGGCGGACTTGATGCGCTCAAGGTCCAGCGAGCGCCGCTACTGCCGGCCGGACATTGCGATCCATTTCTACTGGCCGATGGCGTGGCGCACAGAGGATGCTGGCTTTGTTGGCAGTGGAGATGATGGCGACCAGCGTGTTGAGCGTGACGATGCCGTTGTCGAAGGTGAGCCTGCCATCCAAGGTAAAGAGAAGTCCGGCCAATCCGCCCAGTAGCACAAGAGATGCGATGATGGAGATGATCAGGATGGGGACATCGCTCATCCGCCCGCAAGTGCTGATCTTCTCGACTTAGTGACTCTAGCGTCACTTCTTCCTGCCATCGTGATTCTATGCTGCTGGAAAGTGGTTAATGGTATGCATCAATGTGAGCATAAGCATTTCACCGGATGAAGTTAGGACTGGCTCTATTTCGCAGAAGGCTACCCAGTGCACCACTGCAACGGTAACACGATACAGGGATCACAGCGTGTTACGCCTGGAGGCATCAGGATAAAATCCAATCCAGAGACAAGCTACTCTGAGGTAATTGCTGAGTTAAACAGTACATGAGCCGCAGTGCAGTGGAACAGCCGTGTTGATGCACGGCGGCATGGTTCTCATATACCCCTAATTGTCTCTCACTCTTCAGGACTTATATCTATACGGCCGAAGCACAGACCACGGGTTGGCAACAGTCATCCAAGAGCAGTAGATGATGCCCTCAAATTGACCATCTCCGTTGTGTGGTATGGTGGTTTTCAAATGCTGTCTCTCCGCACTAGTACCTGCGACTTCTGGAAACACCTCATCGTGGTGGAGGCCTTCAACCCGCTCGAGCTGCTAGTCAATACTCAGAGTCAGATAGTATGCCAGCCGGACGTTGTCATTGTAGCACCCGATTGTGTGTGTACCCAAAACTTTTCTGTCGTCGAAAACGGATCGTTCAAGCCCACGCATAGAGGCTGCTGTATCTCTGACGCTCAGCCCGAGGAACGGCCTTCTTGGGGATGGCTCGCCCAGCGACAAAGAGGAGCACCTGATATGCAGGATATCGGGAAGGCTTGGATGACAATGTGCCCCGCACATGGCTGGATAAGACTGGACTGCTTGCTTTATCGAGCAGACCGTAGCCAAAATCTCATAAAATCCAAAACTTCCTCTCATAGTCAACATCGTCCTCAATGGGTCAGTACTAAAGTAACGTGCGTAAGGAGGCTGAATGAGTGCTCACTGATCAACTTATCGCGTATTGGCAGGCCGAGCGTCGGGATCGGACCATCGCTGTAGAGTATAGCTGTGCGGGTAATACTTCGGAAGACGTCCTTGAACTGGAAGACCGAAGATACGAACATCCAGAACAAGATGTCCCTGCCGTAAGGCAACCTCTTCGGTGGGCCTAGCTGCTCCATCCATGCCTTAGCGAAGACCTCGGTGGCTTGATAGCACTCGAGATCATCGACAATGACCGCCACCTTAGCCAGCTGGTCGAGCGTGATCTGGTCGGGCACCTTCTAATTCAAATCATGAATGAGGCGCATAACCATGAGGAATGCCTCAGCATCGAGGCCATCCATGTCAATGTGGCGGAGGCCGTCTGGGTATATAGTCGTAGCTTCAGCCCAACTGCCAGCCATCATCTTCTTGAACCGAGGAACAGCAGAGCACCACCTTGGATGATACCTTGATCTCAAGCAAGTCTGGCTCTGCTGTGGTGGTGACCTCAAATGATCGGGCCCAGCAGGATTGCTCAGCGTCTGGCAATGCAAGTTATCGTCATATGTTGTTGTCGCATCATCCTCTTCATATGGCTCATTCGGCCAAACTGCAGAAGGATCTGTTGAAGGAACCAAGGTGATGAGAAGGTCTCCTTCAGGGTCGATTTCCCGGTACATTTTGGATGGATGTTTGGTCGGATGTCTTGGATGTCGTGCTGCCGGGTTGACGAAGGTTCATGAACAAGACCGCCATCGAAAGGTTAGCCGTGTGAGCCAGCCTAGAGTGAGAGATGACTGATGGTCTTACCTGATGGAAATAGGTGATTTCCATATTTTCAGATTTAAGATACGCAAGATGCCCTCTGCCCTAGGGTGCTTGACGCCGGAAAAGCAGCCTTTTGAAAGCCAGGGAGTGGGTTGGGTTTAAAGTGTGACTCCTGGACCGATGGCAGTCGCCAAAGAAATCAAGGCCGGAAGCAGGGCCGAGACCGGTATCTGTCCTCTGGTCGAAAAAAAAATCAGGTGTGGGGTTTCCATGCTCACATTAGGGTGAAGTGGAAGTGAGCCTCAAAGTGACAGCTTTACCTGGACCCCTCCCGAGGTTGGCAAGCGTCGTTCACTCTTATTTATTATCAAAAAGCGTCAACTCACTGTGTGGTTATTCACGTCCACGCTATTTGCCGACAGCCCTCATTCACGCTATTAGGCCGATCTGAAACTCAAAAGTTCACTAGCTATAGAGCAACTGTCCACCTACTATCCGCAACCCTTAAATACAGGCAGGGCAGACTTTTCCACCGAACCTAAGCTTCCAACCTCTCCAGCAAGTTCTTCCTCGATACTCTTACAGCTCAGCACTCCGACGTGTCCGGAAAGACAAAAGACATTGAAAGGGTTACTCGACACAATCGCTCGCCATGTACGACGAAGCCGACCCTAGCGGCGACCTGCTTATCACCCTCCTCCCCTCTTCGGAACCTTTTGCAACGGAAGCCGAAGAGTCGTGCAGCACGCTCAGTGAGGACTTCTTCCTAGCTGCGGCTGGACTGGACTCATTGGAGATGTGGGACTTAGAAGAAGATGACGATGATATTGGCGACGAACCGGAGCCGCTGAGAATCAAGGTGTCATCGAAGCGTCTTTGCCAGGCCGCCGCGCGCTTCAAGAAGATGCTTACAGGCCCTTGGATTGAGGCTACCACGGTGTATGATGATGGGCTACGACATATCGACATGGACGGGTTTGACGTTGATGCTTTCAGAGTTGTCATGCATGTCATCCACGGCAATGACTCCAGGGTACCCTCGGTGGTGGACCTGGACACGCTGGTCAAGATCGCTCTCGTGGTAGACGACCTGCACTGTGCTGAAGCGGTTGCGGCATTCGCAGCTCTCTGGATCAGTGGCGTGAGAATGCAGCTCCCGGATGTCTGTAACAGGGATCTCGTCCTCTGGATCTTCGTGTCTTACACACTCCGGTTACTGGATATTTTCCACACAGCCACCAGTACCGCAATGTTCAACAGCCAAGGACCTATACCAACCTATGGCCTTCCAATCCGCCAGGGAATTGTTGGTAAGTACACTACTTCGCCCCCATGTTTGACACCCTCGTGTGTACGAGCTAATTCTGTAATGTGGCAGACAGCATTGACAACCGGAGGCGCAATGGAATACAGGAGCTCTTGGCGCGCTCCAACCGTGAGCTCGGGGTCCATTGCTTGGGCGATATGCCGTGCTGCGAAGGCTGCCATGAAGCCTTCCACGACATGATAGCTGAGAAGCTCAATTCGCTGTTGTTGACAGATGGCAGAGCAAGATCCGACTTGGGGCCAATGATCGGCCACAGCTACAACAATGTAGCCGGGTCCATATTCAACATCTGCTGTCCAGAGTTGCCTTGCCAGCAGCCTTTCAGTACGCATCTTATCTGGCACTGGTACGAGTGTCATCTTGCCGACGTGGAACTCGAATGTCTCTCCGCCCTGACTCTCGGCGAATTTGGCTACGCCACCTAGATCATGTTGGACGATCTACGGTGTGCTGTGTGTGTGAGAGGGCCAAGGATTGTGGCACAGACTAGAAACGAAACCAAGTTAGCCTCTCCCTTTATTGTTGGAGATCGGTCACAGGCCTGGGGAGAATGTCTAGTAGAGAATATTATCACGTCACAGATACTTACAGCCCTTGACATATATAACACCACCGTAGTGCATTCCAGAGACCATTAAGGGTGAAATCCGTGGTATGAATTCTCCTGGTCGCTCCGCTCAAGAGCGCTGCAAGGGCTTGTGTAAATGCGCGTGGACTGTTTATGGGCTCGGGAGGTCCGCATGCCAAATCTCGCAGAGACCTTCTTTTCTCGTCCCACAAACCATCTGTGCTTTAACTGTCAACGACCGCGCTTGAACAAAGCGATTTAAAGTTTTAGAACTCACCGGAAGGGTCTGACTGCGGCCAGCATAGACCGTCTGCCAGGTTCTCCACGCGGGTCATCTTGGGCTCCTTCTCCAGCCCTGCTGCGACGTGCTCTTGCTCCTTGCCTTCTTGCTGCCCCAGTCATTTCAAAACCTCTGGCCTTCGGAGCTGAAGGGGAAGGTCCGGAGATGGGAGTCCCTCACCCACTGGGGAGGCAGGGACTCGTCTGCGGCCCTGGGTCGGCAGCTCCGACCACTGGCAGCCTTACGGCCCAGTCGTCGTCGTTAACTCTGTCGGCTGGAGTTTATAGAGGCTGAGTTGGAAGCTTTCACTGAGTATGGACCGTATATATATGGGTGTGTATTTTATGCGGATGACATTACGATGAGAGGCTCGGGCTCAATGCTGGCTTGGTCCTTCTAAAAGGGCTCTGTACGCGACTTCTTTGGACACATCAGAGCAAATCGCAGATTGCCTGAACAAAGACAGGACATTTAATAGAGTATTCAAATAATATAAAGGCCAGTACTCAACACCGCAAGACCTTTGGAAAGGACTAGACTTGTGCATGAGGAGTTGGCATTTCAAGCATCACGACACTGGAAACGGTAGGGACCAACGTCTATTTATACTGCAGTTCCAAGGATGCCTTGTTTCGTGCGGTGCAGTATCGTATGCCGTGAGTTTTACTAGTCTCGCATGGCACATGTTTGGTTTGGTTTGGTTGTTTTGCAAACACCTTAGGTGGTGTGTCGAATCCCGGATGGTTGAGGGGTTTTCTACCTATGCTGCTTGACCATCACCGTATGGCGGCCATCAACGGCAATCACTTCTCTGGTTATGGACCGTATGTGGTATTTCTAGCGAACCTTCCAATCTCTTCCCAGGCAACATCACTCTCAGCTGCAGGACATCGCCCCAAGGAGGTCAAAACACGAGAGCATAAGGGTATCAGTAATGGGCACGGCAAAGTTTACGCGCATGATAATGGTTAGTACTGAGGAAGAGCTCATAGGTTTGGCTAGCCAGTGTTTGACAGGGATGTGCAGAGACCACTGTTACGTCTTTTGTTTGCTGCATATATAACACTACATGCCAGCGATGAATGCAATTACGTAGCAAGTGCCTGTTCGACCATGATGAGTTTTACGATGTCGGAACCACCACAGCGGACCTACGGTGCGCTTGTGGCTGATGGGCTTCCGATACCGTATGGTATGGAAGGAATCATCTAGACGTTCGACGTGGTAATTAACCATCTTCCCCATGTGGACAAAATGGAAGGTCATCATAGAGACAAAGACAGCAATGTATGAAACATTAGAGTGGGTCGTCCATCCGCTGTTGTATAAAGAGGTTTGGCAGCGCTTCGAGTACCTGTGATCCCGGATCAGTGTGTGGCCAGTTGGTATTGGCTCTGGTTCGATGCCTACCGTCAGCCAGAGCTAGTACTAACGATGATGGTAACACATTGGTTCGAGGTCGTGGGTTCGACTCATTGGAGAGTAAAGAGTTTTCGTATAAAGGTGCGAACGAGGGTGAATCCTCACCAAGCTCAGAGGAAGGGGGCTACCTTTTTCTTCTCGATGCTCGAAGTCCCTATTCCATTTTGCTGTTTGTGCATCCTAGGCCTTCAAGATGCCAGAACGACAGGAGAACGTGGATGCATTCGAGAGGACGCGCCTTCTGGTGATCTCTCTCTCCAACAGCTTAAAGCTTAGACGTAGCCTAAAAGGCACAAACTATCTGGTGATACCTTGGGTAACCGGCTTGAGGGGTCAACAAGATGTCGCGTGGCTGTTCTATGGCCAAGTTTCCAGGACGAACCCTCGCTTGCCCCGTCCTGTGACTTGCAGCACTTCCAGCTTTACTCATGATTAGGGTGCTAAGTCGAGATTATGAGAGAAATTTTGAGATAGGAGATATGGAACACAGCGTTCTGCAGATCGGAGTTCTCATCTTGAAGAACTGGGCGGCTTGATCTATGTGGTATTTGGTAAGATGCTTCCAAGCTTTGACCACAACTTTACTATCAGTTCACCTTAGGATCACCCAACGTCATCGACCGTGAACTTCACTCATTAATTGCAGTCTCTGCTCGCCTATAGGCCGACGTTTATCCACACTTCTCAGATACATGTGACCAAGCTGCTTTCCCTCGCGTCCCTCCAGCAAGCCCCCAAATTCTCAACCAACCTTTCACCCCTCCGCCTCCATCAACCTTCTTCACAAGAAGGCCGCTGCCGCGTCCCTTCTCACCCAGATCGAGCCGTCCTACCAAAATCCGACCGACCCTCACGCCCACAAGCGGACTCTCAAGAATGTCCTCCCCAAGCACGGCTTCGAGTACATCGGCGGCGAGCATCCCTTCGACAACATCGACACGCGCAACCGGATCCTTGACGCCATGCGAGCCTACACCGGCATCGTCCACAACATCACTCCGCGAGTCGTTGACGGCCTGCTCGCAGGCACGGTCGTCGAGATCACCAAGGTCGTGCACATGATGTCGGTCTTAGGTTTTGCCTGGGTCCTGACAACCATCCAGAAGCAGAAACTTGTGCCGTGGACCACTCAGCCCGGCATGACGCCTTAGATTGTCGACGGTCTCATCACCTACCTCATCAAGACCCGTCTGCGAGCCGTCGCCACCATGAAGCGTGATGCCAAGAATTCGTCTGCCTCAACCAAGAAGATGGTTGAGCTGTCCCAGACCGCCGTGGCCATCGACGCGTATGTCAAGCGTCTGGGCGAGAACTTTCTGGCTGGCAAAATCCCCGTTCTGGACGAGCAAAAGATCACCCCTGACAACTGGGATGATATCTTGTCGCGTGCCAAGACAAAGGCGGATGGCGCTGCCAAAGCGCTGCAGGACAAGATGGACATGGTCAAAGACGGTTCCGGCGTCGCAGGCAATGGCAAGAAGATGCCCGTCGGGACTCGCGGTGTGAAGCGCGGGGCAACAGTGAGTGATGAGGTCGCTGCAGGCATTGACACGCAGGACATGCGAAGAACTAACGAGCTATCTTACTCAGGATTATGAGGAGCAAGTGAACACAGCCAACCTCTTGTGCGGCCCGGAGCACAGCATGGCGTCACTCTGTGTGAAGGCTACAAAGCGCTCGATCGTCGACTTCCACGACATGGAGAACCAGTCCTATACCACCCAGTTAGCTGTTGAAGACTTCGAGGAGCTCGCCGAAGAGATCAAGAAACTGAAGCTTGCTGCCAAAGACAACGAGGCAGTGGAGAAGAAGGACGGTGCTGGGGACGGTGGGGTTGACAGTGAGAGTGAGGTGTCGGAGTATCACACCGACACCGACGAGGATTGGTAAACGGGAGTCAACGCGTATTGTCGGAACAGAGTTAAGCCGTGAAGGGATAGCGACGAGGGGCAGTACAATGCAACAGCCGGTCAGAATGCTGCCAGGCTACCGAACAACGGAGCTTTGAGATAAAATGACATGTGTTTACTCCTCTTCCCTTCAATACGGTATAAATGCAAGTTTTGTGATTTGCTTTCTCGAACATGACGCAAATCCTTGCCTACACAGTTTCCATCCGCCTAAATCCATTGCACTCAGGCTATACCTCAAGAAAGAGCAGAACGTGCTTCACAAACAGCGTGGCGTATTGGAACAAGAACCCGTGGCCGCTGTTGGGGTACAAGATCAACTGCCCATTAGGGACCTTCTGCTGGATCACGTAGCTAATGGAAGTCGGGATCATGTAATCATCCTGCAACATGTCAGCTGTCGTTGCTAAACGGGTGGTTCCCGGAGCTTACCTTTCCATTAGCAACCAAGACAGGCATCTTGAGCTCTCCCAGCCGCTCATACGCGCCATCCAACCCCCTGGCCGTCTCGGGGTTCGCACCGTGACTCAGCTGGGCCCCCTGCGCCTGCATACCCTTCCCGCCATCCACATAGTCCGTGCTCAGATACTGAGACGGCTCCTCCCCGGAAGTCGCCGGCCCCCTCTCGTGGACCCGGGCCCACCACTGCTCGCTAGCAAACTTCCCCTCCCTAGTCTTGGGAAAGAACAGCGTCTGGAAAGTCTCCTCCAAGGTAACCACCGGCGCGGTAGCATACTCTATGTAATCCGTGTTAGGCGAAGGCGGCACGTCCGCTCCCCCGGCAGTAGTGCCCGTGCCGGCGAGCACGAGCTTCCTCACCCTCAGCGATGTCGGGTCGGCGTTGAGGGCCACCAGCTGGGCGATGTAGCCGCCGAGGCTGAAGCCGAGCAGGTCGACCTCTCCCTCGCCGATGAGGGCGAGGAACTCGGCCACGTTGTCGGCTTCCTGGCGGAGGGTGGTGGATACCTCGCCGGTGCTGTGGCCGACGCCGGCGTAGTCGTAGAGGATGAGGGGCCGGCTGGCTGCGAGGCTGTTGACCAGGAGGGGGTCCCATTTGTCCATGGTGCCGCGGAAGTGTATCAGGAGCAAGAGCGGTGTGCCGGGACCGGTGCCGAGGCGGCGGTAGGCGTATTTGGTGCCCGAGCGCGACACCGCGTATTGGGTCTTTGCTGTCTGGTGGGTTGACATGCTTGCGGGGGCTTCAATGTTGCTTCTGGTTCTGTGCCCAAATACGACTGTCCATAGCATCAGTCTGTGGAAGGGCACCCGTCCCTTTATGTTTCTCTGGCCAGCGCAAGGACTCGGCAGCCACTGCTGCGCTGCTCCGTGCTGGGAACAACGCATTCCGCGCGCATTGCCACTGCTAAGGGCCTTGATACTGCTTTACGCGGGGGACTTTAGTATGATGAGTGATCACCGTTCTCAGAGTACTAGAAAGATTATATTTGCATGGCGCTTTATAAGCCGTTGTAAGGCGTGATGAGGCAGAAGATTACTCAACATTGCCAAGACAGCCACAGGCGCACCACAGCATCAAATTCAAGGCCGAGGAACACGAATGCCTGCTTTTGGAAAGCAGTTGTCACAGCGGGTAGGTAAGGTAAGGTAGGTGGTATATGCATGCAACGCGCTGCTGTGCTGCCTTGAGGTCCAAGTAAGTTTAAGCTGACTGAGCTGCAATTGACCACGATGCAGCCGGCGCGCAGCGCGCCGAACAGGCAGACGGGGTATTGCAGCAGGTTGGGCATCATGAGCGCGATGCGGTCGCCCTTGCCCAGCCCATTGGCGTGCAACCAGGCGG
>Ga0209127_100419_pt1 | contig 14745 bp, 13 predicted proteins | sample LakSupMetagenome_FD_187469 | JGI IMG/M metagenome (GOLD analysis project Ga0209127, IMG submission 187469) | Freshwater microbial communities from Lake Superior, Canada - Sta WM archaea (SPAdes) (version 2) | ecosystem: Environmental > Aquatic > Freshwater > Lake | place: Lake Superior, Canada...
CCTCGCTCTCCGGTGCGACATGTCGCGTTTCTGGGTCAAGATGGCCGGCCTGGTCTTGATGACTATGAATCAGGACCGGCGGCACGATCCCACATTGCTGGCACGTGTATCCGGCATAACTGTCCAGGACGGAGTGTGCCCGAATACCCAGCTACAGGGCGAGAATTTCCCACCTCCACGCGTCTCGAGGGTGTGGTACACCATTCGCGACCCTGCAACGGGCGTCACGCCGCTCCCGGGCTGGACAGTGTGCTCCCACTGTGTTGTCAACATGCAGACCCTCTGCCCGACCATTTCCAGCGCATGGGTACCAACCTCGCAAACTCCGGTTGAGGGATCTTGCGCCTTCGTCCCCTCTGACCACTTCGACGATCAATACACGTCTCAACAACTGCAATACGCAGCCACCTGCGTTGTCATGTCAGCACAAAGTGGCCGAACCGACATGTCGGCGATGGTCAACTGGCTGAGAGAAAACCCGCCTCCGGCGCGGGGTGGCGCCCCGGGGCGGCCGTGGCAAGCGCCGAGCGGGCCCTGCCCGCAGAACTACCCTTCCAGTACCCTGAGGTGCTACGTCATGCGGGATCTGTTCGACTTCACCGTGTGTGAGAAGTGCTTCGCCGAAGTGATCAAACCGGATCAGGATCGAGGTTTCGAGCTGGCAAAGCGCTTCGACACGGCGCCGGCTACGGTGCCGTCGGGCTTCACTTGCCAGCTTTACTCGACCAGAATGCGCCAGGTCTGGGCCCAGGCTGCCTCGACTGGCGATCTGGCGTTCTTGGGACAGAAGGCAAGTAAACATCGGCGGACATGATGGGTGACGAGAGCCAGCCGGCCAGAGAACTGCCACTAATCTCCGCAACAGGTCCGCGAGCGACGGTCCAAAGAAATGGAGCTGCAAATGAAATCAACCCAGCTCGAGCAACAAGCCAAGCAGCTGCGCGAACAAGCTGGCGTGCAGGAGCACCTAGCCGCCAACGCCATGCGCGTCGAAGCCAGCCGGGCCAGCAACGCCATGATGGTCAACACCGTCGGAGGCGGGCATCGAATTGACGCTTACACGGTGGAATACCAGAACTCGAATGTGCGTAAGTCGAACTGGCGATACACTGGATATGCACTGACGAGCAAGTAGGCCGACTTCACCCCGACGACCCGAATGAACAACCAGGCCGCTATGCTGAAGGTGCAGGCTGCGCAGCTGCAGGACCAGGCTAGGATGGCCGAGGACGAGTGGAAGCGGTTCTGGGAGTGACGTCCGTTGACCTCGGACAGTCCAGATGCACTCGGAAGGCGCGCGACCAGGTCTGCCTGTCCCTCGTCTTGGCCCACGTGTGTGCCCAGCTTCTGTTCAAATCCGCCATGTGGTATTGACCTCCCATGCTGGGAAGTCGGTTGCTGGGGAACTCTAAGCCGTCCAACTCTATCCTCTATCCACGCTATGCTCGCTGCTCATGCGCCGGTGCCTCTAGTCTAGGTCTAATCCAGCATCTAAACCGCAACATCCCTCTAGGCCATGTCTATCTGTCGCCTGTCCCAGAATGCTCTATGCTGGTCTATGCCCAACCAATTCTAAACAACTTGTAAAACGTCTCGTCGCCCCGTCCAACGCCACTCCTCTTCTCCAATTCCTGGCTCTCCAAAATGGTCAACCTCTTGCCCGTCTCCGAGTCGTTCGCCCTTCCATCGCAGCCAAATACATCCTCAACCGTCTTGTCCACGCCATTAAACCTCCCATTCTGTCTCACCGTCGCCAGCAGCCAGAACACGCCCCCGGCTGCTAATAACCTGCTGGCGCAGTCACACAGCATCCTCGCGTGCTCAGCCGCATACACGACATCCGTCGCGATCAGCAAATCCGCCTTCTCCTCGCCCAGAGGCCACTCCTTCCCGACCTCCTCCTCCGCCCAATCCAGCTTGCAGGCATCCACCCTCCCTTCCTCCTCGTCCCCATAATTAAGCCTGACATTCTCCTCCAGATTCGCAATAACAGCAGGATGATAATCTGTCGCCACCACCACCGGCCTCTCCACCCCCAACATGGGCAACAAACGCCCCAGCACAAGGCTAACCAACCCAGTGCCGGCCCCGAGCTCAACGATGCTCGGCTCCCCGCCCAGCTCGGCTCTCGTCAGCCCAAACCTCGCCGCGTCATCACACATCATCTGACACAGGACAATCGCCGCCCCCCAAGTCTGCAAGCCAACATCCAGATGATCCTCCCCCCTCCGCCCGGCCAACCCGTCGCCGACCCTCACGCAGATGGGCGAGTACCGCCTATACCGCCCGTCATCCCCGCCAGGCAGCGCAAACGTGAAGTCCCTCGTGAACACATCCTCCTCGTCTCTGTCTCCTCCCCCCTCTCCGTCCGGCGGGGCATTGACCAGCGCGTTCAGCACCTCCGCAGCCCTCTCCAGCGCCCCTTGCCTGCCCTCCTCTGTCTCGAAGCAGGGGAGCTCGTCTCCCACCGCGATAAACCTCGTCACCCACCTCACAGCAAAGGCGCGCTCGTGCTCGTCGGCGCGGAGGCGCTCCAGCTGCGCCTCCGGTCCTCCCGCCGAGAGGGGCGAGTTGTCGTCGTCATCTTCCTCCTCGTCGTCTGCCGAGGTGTGCCCGGAATTATACCCGGAGTCGGTGTCCGGCACAAAGCGGGAGGACAACTTGAATGGTTCCGAGGCGGTGTAAAGCACAGACGACGTGGTGGGGAGTGCGATGCCCGGGCAGTAGATGCTGGAGAGGCTGTCCAGCGCCCCTAATATCCGCGACTCGGTGAGGCTTTCCGGCTGCCGGAGCGGAGGCAGGCTGCTTGTCGGCGGCGGAGGAGGGAGCGGCGGTCGGGCGTGACCGCGACCCTTCCTCGCTGGCCCCATTTCACACCGCGTTCTATAATCCTGGGTGTAGGTGTCTGAGCATGGAGTGTTGAAAGCCCCGGTGAGAACAAGTTGCGGTGAGGCGTGGAAATTTCTCTCCTTCATCTATTTTAGCTCGTCCGCAAAATTTTAGCGGCTGTTTTGGGTGCCCCTTGTGGTCTGGACTGGATCGGGGTTCTGCGGGTGTCGATACGCCTCTATCGCGCGACTTCCTATTTCGGATGCGTCGTGGCAAATTGATTGGCTGAGGCGCAAACTTATTTTCGTCTTGGCCTTAAGGTGCTGACAGCCCATCCCGACTCTCGAGTCATGTCAAACCACCATGTAGGGACGGAGGCAGAAGTCACAGTATAAGATCAATACTTGGTATAAGGTATCTCTCCGCCGCTATTGATAACATGCAATCTTCGGCACTCTTTCCAGGACAGATGCTGTGTTATGAAACCCCATCACTAGCTCACGATACGCAGTCACCTCTCTGTTAACCGGTTTCCATTTCTCTCTACTCTCATGCTAGGAAGAATAGTTCTCAAACATCAAGCTTGAACGACCTCGAATCCCTGCATAGTGTCCAAGCCCTTCCGAATGTCGGCCTTGTAAGCCGGAATGCCACCCGCATAGCAGACAGGCTCCTTGACCTTCCCGGGGATACTACCGCCCATGTAAGTCGACTGCGCAAAGGGGAACAAGGTCGCGTTGTTGAGGTCCAGGATGTGCTGCTTCCACTCCTTGGCCGCTTCGGGCTTGGGGTTGATGTACTTGATGTCCTCCCTCTCCATCTTGTGGATCATGTCGGCGATCCAGCGGCCCTGGACCTCGACGGTCGACGGACCGTTGCTGAGGAGCGTCGGCCCGTGGACGCCGTAGATGTGGAACATGTTGGGGTAGCCGCTGACTGTGGTGCCGAGGTAGGTCGTCGCTCCGTTGGCCCACTCATCCTCGAGGGAGGTCTGGTTTACGCTCTGGAGTCCGAGCTGGGTCATCACTAAGGAGGGCATGTCAGTAAGGTTTCAAACTGGGGGTGTCTCATTGTATGCCATACCTCCAGTGACTATGTCCTGGGATTTAGGAATAGAGGTTAGCCCACGCTGTTTCTTGAGGTCTCTAGAACCGCTACCAGGGCTGAAGACTTACAAAGCCAGTCGCAATTGCAACGACATCGAGTTCGTGATGTGTTCCGTCCTCAAGAGTGATGCCCGTCTCTGTGAACTCCTTGATAGGGTTGGACTTGATATCGACGAGGTCGACAGACGGCCTGTTGAACTGCTCGAAGTAGTCGTACTCGAGGCACGGCCGCTTGATGCCGAAGAAGTGAGGCATCTCGAGCGGCGCGAGGAGATCCCTCAGACGCGGGTCGCCGATCCGGTTCCGGACCTTGGTAGCCCAGAACTTGTACGACTCGCGGTTGGCGTCAGGGTTGATCAAGTTGTCCTTGTAAATCGCAATCCAGAATCGGAAGCCGCCGTCTTGCCAGGCCTGCTCGTAGAGGGCCTCGCGTTCCTCGGGGCTGTCGTCGAAGGTGCTCTTCTCGGACCAGTCGTAGAGGAAGCCGCCGAAGCTCTTCTCGCGGAATCTGAAGAGTTCTGGATACAGTTTCTTGGCCGCCTCCTGCTCCTCTACCGTGAGGTGTCTCTTGCGCATGGGCACAGCGAGGTTAGGGGTGCGCTGGAAGACCTTGAGGTCGCCTGCCTCGGGGCCCCACGCTTGGACGATCTGGACGCCGGTGGCGCCGGTACCGATGACAGCGCAGCGCTTGCCCTTGACCTGGACCTTCTCGTCCGGCCAGAACGACGAGTGGTGGATGACTCCCTTGAACTTGTCCATGCCCGGCCAGTCTGGGATGTACCTCCTGGCAGACTGTGCGGTAATGAGTGGCATAAGTCAGCAAGCAGCTCCACATGACTCCTATCTGCGCCGCGGGGAAAAAGTCTTCACTCACGAATCCAGTACCCAGGACAAGATACTTCGCCTTGGTCGTCCGGCCATCATGCGTGCGGACCAGCCAACGGCCAAGAGAGGTGTCGAAGTGGCCGCCAACAACAACCGTGTTGAAGGCGATATCCTTCTTGATATGGAGGACTTTGTCGACGTGGTCAAAGTACGCCCGCAGGTCCTTGTAAGTCGGGTAGTTGTTCTCCCAGTTCCACGTCTTCCAGACTTCGGGCCAAGAGAATTCGTACTCGGGGACCTCGGAGTCGACTCCGGCTCCAGGATAGCAGTTCCACCGCCACGTGCCGCCAGTGTCGTGACCTGCCTCGAAGATCACAGCTTTCAAGCCCTGGTCGCGAAGGGTCTTGAGCATGAAGATGCCGGCTGAGAAGTTCTTGTTAGCAATCTGACCTTGGCAGTTTGAGACGGTTTCCTGCCATACCAAAGCCGGCACCAACGATGACCGCATCGACTTCGAGATTCTCAGCATAAGGTCCAGTCTTTTCCCTGTTCTCGACGGAGTAGTCCGTCAACTCGGTGTTGAACTTGAACTTCTTATTGTGAGATGGTATACCGGCGTCGCCCATTTTGAACAGAGTATATTGAGATTGACCCGTGTCAATAGCTTGAGTTCTGGTTTGATCGATCTGTGAGAATCAAGCGAGGAAGATGAAGATGCTTCTCATTTATAGTAGGCTGGTCGATCCTTACTGATAGCTGATCTATGCGGCAGAGGGTCGGCCTGCTGAAGGCAACCACTCACCGCACGCGTGAAACACAATCGAAGCATGGTGATCTTGCAGCTACGGTTCCGGCTGCGGCTACCGCCCTCCGCAAGAACGCGGGGTATGGGGTGACGGCTTCTGATTCTCATGATGTGCAAGATGTGCATATTGTAGCAGTGCTGAGAAAGCGAACAGTTGGACTTGACCTTGAAGCTCACACCATCCCCGTACCCCATGTCTCGGGGGAGGACCCTGCCGGATCCGCCTTGCCTTGATAGACATCCATTATTTCTCCTCACGTGAAATACTAGCGTAATCTGGTGCATTCTAATGCACGACGTTTTGGCAGTGTTTGTTATGTTGGGATTCGAGTGCGGATCCGCACTTGGCACCGCGTTCCCCAACTTCCCAAGCCGCGGATGCGGAGCCGCATCGCGAGGTGGGGGATGGTGTCACATGGGGAAGCTCTTGAACAACGAACTAGGCATTGTATAAGTTAGTCTTTCGACGCTAGATAGCCAAAGGATCGACATAGACGTGGCACTGCGCCTCCGCTCGTCCGTTTGTGTACCTGATGGAACTTGAGACAATCTACTGAACTCTCGCGCGTTAACTTCTTTCCAAGCTTATATCAAAACACGCGTCCTCAGCAGCACCTCGAGCGTCCATTGTTGCAGAAAGCCACTCAGCTACCATATTGTGTCGCCCGCTATACACCTATTCACATCAGCAGACATAATGCCGTTCACCGCACAGACACAGGCAACCTTGCAAGGCTTGGTGGACACCGCGTGTGCGGACGGGGTGTCAGGTCTTCCCGGAGCTACCGTCGTGGTGGTCGGCAAAGACGGAAATGACTTGTTCGCTCACTCGTCCGGCAAGCGCGGCCTGGCCTCCAACGAGCCCATGACACTAGACAGCGTGTTCTGGATGGCTTCTTGCACCAAGATGCTCGCGGGCCTCGCCTGCATGCAGCTCGTCGAGAAGAACATCCTGAGACTCGATGACGCGGAACAGCTGGAAGGTCTTTGCCCGGAGCTCAAGTCGCTCCAGGTGCTACGGCCTGACGGCAAGCTCGAGCCCAAGCGGAATGCCATAACGTTGAGGATGCTCCTGACCCATACTGCTGGCTTTGGTTATTCCTTCTTCAACGAGAGGCTTCGGGACTGGGCGTTCCCGGCCGGCTTGGATGAGTTTTCGGGACGCTTCGAGGACTTGAAGGTGCCTTTGCTCTTCCAGCCCGGCGAGGGCTGGGAATACGGCGTGCGTATATCAGCAAACCCCTGGAGCTGCAGGCCTCGATGTTATGGGTTCAGGCTGACGGACGAGAGTAGATCGGAATCGATTGGGCCGGTGTCGCCCTTGAACGCATCACCGGACTCACATTGAACGACTACCTGCAGAAGAATGTATTGCATCCTCTTGGGCTCTACAACATGTCGATGATTCCGGATGCGGCCATGAGGTCCAAAGTGGCTTACATGCACGCCAGAGAAAAGGACGGCACCCTGCGGCCAAGAGATCACCTTATGCATCTACCCCTGGTAGTCGACACTTCTGACAAGGCCGAGGTTGCGCGGGTGTTTAACAGCGGCGGTGCCGGAATGTTTGCGAAGCCGCAGGAGTACTGCAGTATGTTGCATCCCTTGCCTTTCGTGTTCGTGACAAAGCTGACAATCATCCAACAGAGGTCCTGGCAGCACTGCTCAATGACGGGACCTGTCCGAGAACCGGCGTGCAGCTGCTCCGGAAGGAGACGGTCGACGAGATGTTCCGCAACCAGATCCCAAACTTCCCCAACGCAAGCCGCCAGCCCATCCCTGCGGCCAAGCCGGACTTGACGAACCCCATCTCAGAGCTCTACCCAGTGGCGGGAAACCCGCCGCAGGGCTGGGGACTGACGTTCATGCTCGCCAACGGTGGCGCAACGGGCCGTTCCAAGACGACGGGACACTGGGCCGGGTTGGCCAATCTCTGGTGGTGGTGTGATCGGGAGAACGGCGTGGCCGGACTAGTCTGCACCCAGATCTTGCCCTTTGCCGATGCTAACGTGCTGGGCTTGTGGGTTGGAATCGAGGCTGAAGTGTACAAGGCCCTCGCGCAGAGCAAATAGTCGCGGTGAACTAGATAGGACGGCGCGTCAGGACCTTGCTGCTCTCCTGTTGCTGTTGTTAATCTTGACCACGAGTTCCAACCACTCCCGAGCGGATGCCGGGACGTACCGACAAATAAACGTGAAGATCTGCATGATCGTGCCCAACAACTCTGTACCATTCATTCCACACACATATTCGACCCCTTGATTAGTCCAGTTCGCGTGGTCCCTTTGACCGAGAAGGCTGCAGTTATGTTGCTCCCCTCAACCGATCTGCAGTAAAATGCTTGACCTGTTGCACTCACCACCCAACCCTACCGGCTGCCTACGTTTCTAGTCTAGACTAGTTTTAGCTTGGCCGGCGATCGTTGGCTGGGCACGCTGGCAGGTAGGCGTGCTGGTTGGGTGCTGTTAATGGTTGAGGGGGCGCAGGTTCGGCGAGTGGAGACGTCTTGTTGGGCGCTAGCCTGCGATCCATGCCTCGCTCAGTCTAGGGCGGGCCTAAGTCTAATAATTCCCCCCGCACTCCTTTCCTTGCAGCGCGGGGGAATCTGGGGAAGCCAGAAAGTCGCCCACCCATGCAGCGCACGATCCTTACAAACTCTCGGTTTCCTCCCATCAGCTCATTCGTGTTTCTCTAGCCATCTCATCTCATCTCCACCCTTCGTCCACATCAACAAGCGTTGACTAGGTTTACACAAATTAACCCGGGTCTGGAGGAGCGGCAGTAGTCCTTCTGGAATCCAAAAATGCGACGACAGAACCGCTCGTGCGACCAGTGCCGGAAGGCCAAAAGAGCCTGTGATGCACCGTGGGTTCTCAGAGACGCCCTCCCAGATGATAATGAAGGTACGACTGGTTGGTAGATCTGTTCCTCGTCTTGTACACGAAGAGGGAAGCTTACCGACACAATGACCCCAGGCTCCGAGACAGTCCCGTGCTCTCTCTGCCGGAAAACACGGAAGCGCTGCACCCTGGACTGGGCCAGGTCACAGCGATCCATGATTGCTGGGTCTGTATCCTCGCGCTCAAGTGACACGGTGCGTGCAAAGCGCCCACGCGCCTCAGGTCGGACAGCATCCACGGCACGTCAAGGGCGCCGGGACTCCACCGCTGGTTCAGACGCTTTCGCTCGTTCTCAGCAGCCAATCTCGCCGGAGAGCCAAGCTAGCAATCACCCTCTCTGGGATTCTGTCCTGCCCTCTCTCGATGCCCCTATGTTCGGCTCGCTTGCGGGCCTCCCTGAGAGTGTAGGCGGCTCCTCGCATGATAGCTTCCATCCTGGGCCAGGCATCGCTAGCAACGCATTTCACCATGGCAGCGGGTTACCGGACCTCGACTTTGGTATTGCGACTACAGTCCCTGCCTATCCGGATGACGGCCTTTGCGACATTGGCTTCGATCTGCCCATACAATGGTATCCTCCAGCATCAGACAGCATCAGCATGGACTTCCTTGACATGACACCGAGAGGCCATCAGTCCCCCGTGGTGCAAGCTTCTGCTGTGCACTCCCAGCACCCTTCGGCCGAAGGCTTCACGCAGTTCCAAACAGCCGGGATCCGCGGGCGCTCAGAGCAGCGCCGCAGGTCCTCTTCTTCAACGCAGTCCCTGTCGCCGTCCGCTGCAGAGAACATGATGGTTACGAGGATGAACAACAGCTCCATCTCCGAGAATCTCCTAAGGATATACCACGACGTGCTGGAACATAATCTCTCCTGCTGGGTCAGCAGAGACACGTGTCCGTACCTGTATACCATCGGTGGGCGGGAGAGAAGTCTACCGAATGCAGCCTACGGCATGTCTTCTGTGGGAGTGAATGCATTAGCACGACAACAGAAACAGGAGCTTGGGCCGCAGTGGTCAAACAGGATATACCAACGCGTGGTCAAGCTCGATCGAATAGCCCAGGCGACCGGGCTGATCCGACTCACCCGAAACCAAGACCAAGCCATCCAAAAGGCCCTCCATCTAAGCATCATGGCCTTCGCGACTCAGTGGGCGCAGGGCAGTCGCCGCCAACGAGAGAGCTACACGCCCGATTTCGCAGATGGCAGCCTTCGGAGGCAGCAGATCGACACACTCGGCGACTTTGCCGAGGAATTCGACCGCGACCTCCAGCGGTCGATGTGGGAGCAAGCGAGGAAGGCACTTCGGGACTGCTCGGATCTCGAGTCGTATAGGCTTGTCTGCGCGGAGCTCGTCTTTGGCTTGACGCAGAGGCCGTGGGAGGCAGGTGACGTCAACGACACGGAGTTCAGCGATGGGATATCCGTCCGCATCGGCAGACAGAGCCCCGTCGAAGTCCGTAACTCAGTCCAGTCGAAGGTCGAGGAGATCTTATCACGGGAAGGACCACCGGTTTTCATCGAGGCGGCGATTAGGAAGATGCGCGCTTTGAAGTTCAGTTTCGACAAGTTCAGCTGTTACAGCCATGGAACTGGTCCGATGCCAGCTGAGAACGGTTATCCGACTGAACGCGGTCGGACAGGTTCTACTATGGACATGGCAAGCGCTGAAGACAAAGAGACTGTTCGTTTGCTCTACTGGATGGTTATCATGTTTGACACTCTTTCGTCCTCGATGAACGAACGCCCCGTCGTCGTAGCGGACGAAGACAGCCAGCACGAAGCTGCCCAGGACGCAGATACGGAAACCGACTCCGAGCCTCCCACGACCAAGTGGAGGAGTCGTCACAAAGAGCGTTGGCGCATCGACCTTTTCATCCAGGACAATCCCGAGGGCCCACCCAAGTCACAGCTCCGCTGGCCATGCTCGTACGACGAGGCCGCAGAAATGGTCACCAGATCGGCCCCGGTGAAGGTGCTCCTCTTCCGCTACGTCCACTATCTCCAGAACATGGTCCGGCACCCTCGGACCTCCTCCGGCGAGCCCATCGAGGAGACCATTCGGGACACCCTGATGGTCTACCGGTACTGGAACATCACCTACGGCGCCTTCTTCCGGGAACTCATCGAACACTACGACTCCGTCCCCGCGCGCATCCGGGGCTGGTTTGTCTGCATCGCCGCCCACTGGCACCTGGCCGCACTGATGGTTGCCGATCTACTCGAGCTCGTCGACCGCCACAGGCTAGGTCTCCCCGAATCCGCCCAATCCCGGATGAGCGCCAACACGGTGTCCCGGATCCGGAAGTCCAGCGCGAGGCAACTCTCCGACCTAGCAAGGGTCGCAACACCGGTCGGGGACATGAGGGCGGAGCCGCAGATGCCGGACTTCCACTTCGCCGTCAGCGAGGGCACGATCCTGACGGAGCCGTGGACCATGGTCCTCATCCAGGCGTTCACCAAGGCCTCCCTCTTGCACCTGTGGGAGGTGGACGACCAGGGGCCGCGCGACCAGGCCGATGTACTGGGCCACGGAAGGGAGGACTGCCGGGAGCGTCTGAGGATGGGCGAGGATTGTATACGGGCTTTGTGGTTTCTCGGGAAGAAGTCAGACATGGCGAGGAATCTGGCGACAGTTCTCTCCAAGGCGTTGAAGGCGTCGGAAATAGGGGTTTCGGCTGGTTCTTGTTGATGGATTCCAATGCAAGGAAGCAAAAGAAAGGAAAATAGGGTATAATGGTCGAGGGAACGGGGCATCAGGCACAAGTGCGCTAACGTTTAAGGTCTTTGTTGCCTCTGCGGGTTTGACGCCGCCATTGCCGCGTTCGTCCATGGGAAACTCGAGGTTTTGTTGAGCACCGTCATGACATGTACAGATTTTCTCAGGAATGCCAACTTGTAACAGTTCTCAAGTCATCTGGCAAAACGTCACCGAGGCATTGTTTGTCATGCGCAAGCATTTCTTCTACAATCCAAACACAGTGTAGCATTGATAAACCAAATAACGAGGGTATCTCTAACGTAGCAACGCCCGCCTCATCTCTGCCATCATCCAACAAGCCAGCAAACAGTCCCATCGATCAACGCACAAAGCCCCAGGCGCTGGGCCACAGCACATGCTTCTGGACCCCAAAAAGTCTACCCCGATACCTCCTCCTTCGGCGCTGACTTCTCCGGTGGCGTCTCGTCTCCCGGCGTCGCCTTTTCTCCGGCAACTTCCTGCGCCTGGATAGTGTTGGGGTGCCACTTGCCCGTGATGTCGAGGTACATGAACTTGAAGGTCCGGGCCAGGGTCTTGCGGCCCTCCCACACGGGGAACAGGCCGACGGCGCCGAAGGAGCAGAAGATCCACAGGATACCGACCGTGACCCAGCCCGTGAAGAACTTCTTGCTGAAGATGTAGCCCGAGCCGTACATGGGCATCGGCCAGAGGACCAGGAGGGCGAGGGTCTGAGTTGTTGAAGCGTCAGCAATGGGATGAAGGGATGTGATTTGCCAGTGGGCCTTGACTTACCAGAACGACCGTCATGGTCTTGCTGATCTTGCCGGCCCGCATGAGCTTCTTCTGCTCCTCCTCGAACTCCGCGGCCGTCTCTGTGCGCTCTCCGGGGATGCCCTCGAGGTCGAGGTGGGCTTCCGCTGCCATGTCGTGGTCGTCGCCCTTGCGGATGCTCATCATAGACTGCCAGTCGTATTTGTCCTGTGCGCAGAAAGGGTTAGCGAGGTTGTTACCCAGACTTCTAATGGGGTGCTGTGACACTTACCAGTCCAAAGATGAGAGTGAAGATAGGAATAAAGACCAGGGGTGAAAGCAGCGCAGCGACGTTGCCTGCCAGCATGGGGTTGTTGGAGCCTGTGCATGCGACGTCAAGGGAGCCGCACTCCTTCTTGGCGGTCACCAGCCAGGCAATGAGCGCAACGATCAGGCCCAGGACGGGAGACAGGCTGGCGGCCCACTTGTTTTGGCCGGACCATGTCAGTGTGAGTGTGGCGGGCAAGACGGCAGCGGAGATAATGACTCCCATCATCACTGTAGAGTATCGCTGTCAGTAAGCGCCAGTGGGACAAGGGCGAGCATCAAAGGTAGGACAACTTACCGTAGAGGTAGCCCATCGAGATGCCAGCGTACCAGAGTCCGACCGAGAAGGTTGCGATGAACAAAGCATAGCCAACGACGATGCAGTGACTCATGTAGATCAGGCGCTTGCCAGAAGCATCGGGCTTGAAGTAGGTGCGGTACAGATCGTAGGTGAAGATGGACGACACGGCGATCAGCTCGGATGAGGTAGCAGAGGTCACGGCCATGAAGACGATGAGCAGCGTCGCCGCAGCGCCACCCTTGCCGAGCAGAGCGACGGCCGCGTAGGGGAGGACGAGACCCGCAGAGACCTCGGAATCAGGCATGCGGTCGGGATAGGTCGGGAACGCCGGGTTGCCTTCCAGCGCGAGAGCAGCGAGACCCATGGTGGTAGCAGTGAGCCATGGGATGGCGAACCAAGACAGACCGCCCAGGATGTACCCTGGCAAAGCATGCACAGGCGAGGCAGCAATGGCCTTGTTGTAGTAGCCGTTGTCGAGGAAGACGGTGCCGAAGTTGCCCACAATGTTGATGACGAAGAAGATGGCGCCCTCACGAGACTGCATTGTCAGGTAGCTTCCGTTCTTGTTGCCCTCGACGGGGTGGAGGTCAGAAGCCTTCAGGAGCAGATCGTAGACGGCACCGGGAGAACCTAGGACGTCGGAGGAAGCATAGGCCGTCAGGGAGAAGACGATGATGATAATCAGCAGAATGAAAGTGTGCATCCAGTCGGTCAAGATGGTCGCCTTCAGGCCGCCGACCATGGTGTAGGCCACGACACCCACCGGCAGCAGGTAGATGGCAGCAATGGTGTGCATCCCGGTCAGGGCGCTCACGGTCGCGGAGCCACCGACAATGAGCATGAGGGAGACCAAGATGTTGGTGGCGAGACCGAAGACCATGAAGACGATGTGGGCGACGGTGCCGTATCGGGCCTTGATGACCTCAAGGAAGGTGTGCGCGTTGGGTGCTCGTCTCTTGAGTTCGATGGCCAGTGTCGCAAACAGCAGGATCTGGACTGTTGCTCCGGAGGCATACCAGAAGGGTCCCGAGACGCCGTATCGATAGCAGACACCAGTACTCTGCAGCAGCGTAGCGGCCCAGGTCCATGAAGACACAACAGCAGAGCCAACCAACCCAGACTTGACCGTCCGGCCAGCCGTATTGAACATCTCAGAGGTCTGAAGTTCCTGGTTGTATCGCTTGAGGATGAAGGTCACGAGGATCATGCCTGGGAGTCATCTGTCAGTGCCATAATTCCAAGATGCAGTCCAGTACAAGTATCAGACGCAACTTACCCAGCGCGAACGCAATACCGAGTCCCAGGACGACGCCATATCCGACGCCTTGGTCTAGCGCGGGGGCAACCATTGTGCCACGGTGGTTAGACGAACGCCGTCGAGGCTGGAAGAGGTAATCAGGGCGTTTTGTCGTCCGGACAAAGCTCCGGTTCGTCTGAGGGTTATGAATAAGAAGTAAGCAAGGCAGGGGGGAAACCGAGGGAGCACGAGCAACTCCAATGCTGCAGGAGATCGGCGGGTTTGCAGCTTATATACCATCTTGACGACGGCCAGGTACACGGAAGGCCGATCTCGCCCTGTCACAGACAAATCATAGGTTGTGACAGGTTGATAGCTATCGCTGTGATAGCGCGATAAGGGTCCTCTTCCCCATGTTCGAGAGGCTGGAGCTCGGATCTGATATGCACGAGCTGCAGGTCGAGTTGTGGCCGGGGTGAGACCCCCATCTTGGCATCGGATTGCTAGACGGAAACGGCCCCACTAGATTTCAACGAAGTGAAAACAAATGCCTGCTGCTGGGGCATACCTACGATGCCGACAGTTTGACCGAGATCGAAGAGAAGACAGTTTGATCCAGAGAGACACAGTCAGTACCCCTCTGGCATGGCCTGCAAGACTTGCAGTGGAAGACGGAGGTATCCCTCCTGACTGGTGTCCAGCAAGAAGCTGACGCGATGGGATTTGCGAGCGTTGCATCCAATCTGGGTTAGATCTAAGAACCCCCCCTGCCATCGCTTGTGGAACACTGAGAGGTCGAACTCCCGACGCCACCAGTCAAGGCTGCAGATCCAAAGATAAGGCTGATTACCATCACTCGATCAGTCATAGGTTTTGGTGTGGTCGAGCTTCAGACTTCAGTCCAGCATTGACCAATGGCTGGTCATGGTGTCGACGCTATGA
>Ga0209127_100420_pt1 | contig 14738 bp, 5 predicted proteins | sample LakSupMetagenome_FD_187469 | JGI IMG/M metagenome (GOLD analysis project Ga0209127, IMG submission 187469) | Freshwater microbial communities from Lake Superior, Canada - Sta WM archaea (SPAdes) (version 2) | ecosystem: Environmental > Aquatic > Freshwater > Lake | place: Lake Superior, Canada...
CCCCGGTTCTAGGTACCTAGACACACAGCGTGCGCATGTCCCTCTTGTTATTCGGTTGGGTCTGACGGGACTTTGGACCTGGCCCCGTCCCGAGCATCTTGGTGTCAGTGGCGGGCAACAACACCCAAAAGACCATCTTCATGTTGCAACTTCGGCTTGGCTTACATACAGGCTCCCGGGCATGTATGTCACTTGTGCCCTTTGCTATCGGCCCATGTTGTGGTATGTGAAGGCTTGGAAACTCCGGGCTTGCATAACCCTCCCTGGTCTCCTTGCCTGTACCATGACCACTCGCCGTTCCATGGCCGACTACCACCTTCACTCCCCCTGTAGTTCGGTGGATGCACTTGCTGTTACCACTTATAAAGGTTACTCTGTTACTCTTCTTGCTTGCTTCTGTACTTCCTGGCCATCTCACTTGCAGACCTCGGCCGCTCTCTTTTCTTTCCCTTGGCTATCACTTCTCGAATGACCAGTCGGCCACCTGATAGGCGTTGGCAGCACCCTGCTTCACTTGTTTGATCACCTGGATGGCTCCAAGACAATAACCTCTTGAGTGGTGTCTGCTTGCTCCGCTTCACCTGTTGTCGTCTCCAGGGCTATATATCTCTTACATTGGCCTGCCCACAGCGCTACCCCAGACGGCATAGCCTCGCGAAGAACCAAGCATTTACCACTGACCGTGCTGCACTACCATTTCATTTATTTGCATTCGAGCCTTGGTTAACGCCATGCGTCTCTCAAGTCTAGCCACGACGCTCCTGGCGATGGCGGGTAGCCTGGCCCAAGCGTCCACATTCAAGCCCACACGGGCGCCAGCCTGGCCATTGGCCGTCAAGTCGCCATATGTTAACTGCTGGCTTCAGGGTGACAGCGGCGGTCTGCTTCCGGGAAGCTGGCCACGATACTGGACGTATGTGGCCTCCGTTGCATATACTGCAGATGCCTGGTCGCTGACAAGGAGTACAGATCTCAGATCCTGGGCTGGCAGGGTTTCGTATCAGTAGAGTGAGTCTTGCCTTCCCGGTGCGTCGTAACATGAGCTAACTACATACGTCACAGTGGTACTGCTGTAAGTACAGTAACCGAGTGTTTCTCTCTGGGGATCTCTCTTGGGATCGGATTACGGAGACCGGCTGTGAAGCGGAATAGTCCCGGTTAGCCCTCAAGGGACCGGGACTCTGAGAGCTGCAGTCGATCCCCTGACGCATTGGCGATCCTGCATGCTAACGCAGACTTGATAGTACAACTGGATGGGTGGAGCGCTCGGTCCGGCAACAGTGGAACAAATCAGCGCAGAGGTAAGTTGATCCCAGCTCCGCGTGCTTCTCTGCACCGCCGTCCCATGAGTTTGGCCCAGGGTTCCGGTACACATAAGCACTCGTGCGAGAAGCCCAAGGACGGTACCTGGACAATGGAGATACTCACTGACTTGTTTCCTAGTACACATCGACACAAACAATCTTCACCTTCAATGTAGCCAACAAGGTTACTCTAACAGTCACTTTCCTCTCCCCCGTCTACCCGGAAGACCTAGCAAAACAGTCACAGCAGTTCTCCTATGTCTCTGCCAAGGTCGTTTCATCAGACGGCGCTATTCACAGCGTGCAAGTCTACATGGACATGACAGGAGGTGAGTCACGTGCAGTCGCACTCATGTAACCAGTCGTACCGTGACTAACCCGTTGTCGCAGAATGGGCAAGCGGCGACCTCTCACAGGTGGTCACTTGGGATTACAGCACCAGCAACGGTGTCTCATATCACACTTTCCAGCGCCAGACCCAGGGTGTGTTTACTGAGGCAGGCGAGATTGCTGCCTGGGGTACATGGTACCTTGCTACCAGCTCTAGCGATGGTGTAAGTTGCACGCAGTCTTGCTGAAGCGCGTCTGCATGACTGACCTAACTGGTTCATATCACAGCTGACCTTCCGGAGTGGCTTTGCCGATGATGTCCGCGCACAGTTTGCGAGCAACCACAGTCTCGACAACACCAAGGATACTAACTTCCGCGCTGTCAGCGATCGATGGTAAGCCAAGTACAATGACGGCGGTGCGATATGCACTTTGTGCTGACTATGCCCCAGGCCTGTGTTTGCCTTCTCCAATGATCTCGGTGATGTCGGCTCCACTCCAGCCGAAGTGATCTACACCCTGGGCATTGTCCAGGATGAAGTCATCAGCTTTGCCGGCGCGGGCGAAGGCATGACATCTCTGCCCGGGCTGTGGTCCGCCTTCTACAGCAACGGCGTCGACGCCATGGTTGCCTTCCTCAAAGACTTCCCGAACGCGCTGCAATCATCCCAAGCTCTCGATGCCAGAGTTCACGACGACTCCGTGGCGGCCCATTCGGAAGACTACGCCACCATCACCACCCTCACCGTCCGCCAGACATTCGGCGGCCTCCAGTTCGCCGGCACGTCGGAGAAACCCTACATCTTCCTCAAGGAGATCAGCTCCAACAGCGACATCCAGACGGTGGACGTCATCTTCCCCGCGCATCCCATCCTGCTGTACCTCAACCCGGAGCTCCTGAAATACCTCCTCGACCCCCTCTTCGAGAACCAAGAGACCAGCGGCCGCTACCCCAACCAGTACGCGGAGCATGACCTCGGCACCTTCCCGGTAGCTAAGGGCTACCCGGCCGGCAACGACGAGGCCATGCCCCTGGAGGAGTGCGGCAACATGATCATCATGACCCTCGCCTACGCCAACCGCACGGGCGACGTCGCCTATCTGTCGACCCACTACCCCAAGCTCTCCCAGTGGGCCTCCTTCCTTGTGGACGAGGCTCTCGTGCCCGCCAGCCAGCTGAGCACGGACGACTTCGCGGGAACGCTGGCTAACCAGACCAACCTCGCGCTCAAGGGCATCATCGGGCTGCGAGCCATGGGCGAGATCGCCCGGCTCACGGGCAACGCCGACACCTTCGGCGCCACGGCCGAGGACTACCTCGCCCAGTGGCAGACCTACGCCATCACCAACTCCACGGCCGGCCTCCCGCACACGACCCTCTCCTACGGCGACGCCTCCAGCCACGGCCTGCTCTACAACCTCTACGCCGACAGGCTCCTAGCCCTCGACTTCGTCCCGCAGTCCATCTACGACATGCAGTCCGCCTTCTACCCCACCGTGGCCCTCGAGTTCGGCGTCCCGCTGGACACGCGGCACACCTGGACCAAGTCCGACTGGGAGATGTTCGCCGCGGCAGTCGCCTCCCCTTCCACGCGGGACATGTTCGTGTCCAAGCTCGCGACCTGGATCGGCTCGACCTCCACCCAGCTGGCCATGACGGACCTCTTCGACGCCGGGACGGGCGGCTGGCCCGAGGGGGGACCGCAGTTCAAGGCCCGGCCCGTCATGGGCGGGAGCTGCGCCCTGCTCGCGCTGCCGTAGGACTGCGGCGCGGGCGGCGGCGGGGCGGCTCTCGCCTCGGCGGTGGTCAGGAAGGGTAGGGAGGGGGGGAAGAAGGAGAATGAGAAGAGGCTGAAGCCCATCGAGGGGTGCGAGTGGGATCTTAGCTGCCGGTATTCCTGCGATAGGAGGGGGACGGGGCTAAATATCGAGCAGAACACGTTTTGCGCGAGGCCGGTGCAGGGAGGGGTGTTTGCGCTGCTTGTCATGCCCGACAGTAAGTTGGCGAGGAGGCCGCTGCCTGGGCCGACTTGTCGGACTTGTCGGGGGCCCTCTCCCTAGGGAGAGGTTGCCGAGTAGTTTCGGGGAGGATTGTGGTTTCGCTTCTTTTGCGTCGGCATCGGATTGTTAAGGATTTTTCGCTTCTACTTTGCATACCTCGGTTGCATGATATCCTCATGGGTTGGTTTTGATGGGGTTTGACGGCATTGGATGGGAGTCGCTGGGATTTACTTGTTGCTTACCTCGCTATACACACGCTTGGAGACGGGGCTGGGTCAGTCTGCTCGAACAGAGGCGGGAGTGGCTGCGTTACTTTGTGGTGATGAATACCATTGCTGCTCCTTATGCGTTCAAGTTGTGATCTCAGTTGAGGTTATGCGTCTTCGCAGTGAAACATGACAAAATGTGTGCTGGTGGACAGCGAGCAGAAAGAACAGACATGCCACCGTTGGTTGTCCGAGTCAAAGCATACCGCTAGATATATTAACCAACGCTTTTCTCTAGACCTAAACCTGCCCTAGTGCGTGACCCTTGCCTTGACCCTTGATCATGATGATTTGGACACAATGCTCCTGTGATGATTCCCCACGCCATGTCCCAAACGAGAAGCTTCTCCCTGATCCTATGGGGTCTCGTGATCCATGCCCAACAGCCATTTCCGTCCCACTTCATCATCTGTGTCCCCCGGCCCCAGCAGGAGGAAGTGTACAGTGTCACCGCCCGGGTCGCGGCGGTGGCTGACGGTCAAAATTTCAAAGTCCGGCTCGCCTCCCTACATCTCGAGCGCCTTCTTCGCCATCGCCAGCGCGCCCTCAAACGTCTTGTTCCCGCCGATGAACCCGGCAGCATGCACAAACACCCCGCCGGGTATGCCCGTCTTCTCGCTGAGCTCCTCGTCCCTCACGCCCCTCCACGCCTCCGGCAGCGGCCTCCTGCTCTGGAAGCTGTCCTTGGTGAGCGGCACGGCCTGGACCCTCCACTTGGAGTCCGGCGCCGGCTTCTCCGGGTACAGGACGTACAGCACCTTCTGCTCCGTCTCGCCCTCCGCCTCCTCGAGGGTATACAGGTGGTCCTTCCACGGCACCGACTGTCCCATGAACACCAGTATCCTGCCCGTAGGGTCAACCTCTTTCCTGCCCCTGAACGCGCCCTCGACGATCTCCCTGGCCGGCAGCCAGCTGCGCGTGTAGTACTCCAGATCACGGTCGAACTCTTCGCCTATCCTCGCGCTGGCCGCCAGGAACCTGTCGTCCTCGGCCTTCTGCGCCGCCTCCGGATCCGCGGGCGCGGGGTCGTTCCAGTTGGGGTTGAGGCGCGAGACCATGGCTCCCAGAGTGAACCCGCCGTCCGAGAAGCGCTTCTCGATGCCCGCCGCGGCCAGGGCGGCCGGGTCGTAGACGCTGACGCCGTTGTCGTTGGCGTCGACGGCCTCGATGAAGGAGGTGTAGATCTTGTTCCAGACCAGGTCGACGGTGGCCTCGTCCGCCGCCGTCGCGGGCTCCTTCTCCTTCGGCGCGTCGTCGTTGTCGGCTGCCGCAGCAGCAGTGGCAGCAGCAGCGATGGACCGCGCCACGATCTCCTTGCCAAAGTGCATGTACACCAGGCCGGCCGATGACAGCTTGGTGGCGCGCCCCGGGAAGACGGTGTCGAAGGTGCGCTGGTGGTGGTCGTAGCGGTTCTTGGCGGGGTCGTACTCGCCGCCCACGTCGACGACGGTGTGACACGTCGCCAGCACGGCCGGGTCGCGGGTGCGGATCAGCTTGGCAGACGAGTAGGCGGGGATGTGCTTCCGCAGCATGTGCACGGCCAGGGCCTCGTCGGCGTGGAAGTGGCCGTTGTGGGTGCCGATGGTGACGGGGCTGCCCATCACTTCGGTCTTGAGCCGCTTGGCGGCGTTGCCTACCGTGTCGAGGACGGTGGATGTCATCTTGGAGGTAAGGAATGGGGTGCTGAAGAATGCTAGGCGGAATGATGGCATGCAGTGGTCAGTTCCTGGCAAAGGGGAACCTTGATGTTGAGGTTGTTGACTTTCTGCGCTGCACCAGCGGAGCTGCAGCTTCAGCTTCAGATGCTAACAGAGATAATCGAGCTTATGATTGGTCAATCGTCCCAGAGTCACGTGCGCCGGGTCCAAGTCTCAATCGCACCGCCCGGACTGTGGATCCCTCAGGGAAAGGGCGACGGAGCTTGATTGACCAATGGGCGGCACTATTTTCCTGCTTAGCGGAGTGCTCTTGACCGGGCGGCGAAAGATATCATCAACGTCAACCGGTAGTCGAAGAGCGGACCTCTTCTCTCAATTCACCCAAGGGACCGTCGCCTCCAACCGCCCCGACAGGCAGCTCAACTCGCGCCCTTCAAAGCAAAGAACCTCTCCTCTCTGCATCACCAACCGCACAAAATGTTCGCCTCGACAAGGACAGGAGCCTCGCTGGCTCTCCGAGGTGCGTTCTTTAACCCAGTGCCAGCGCGGGACTTCAGGATGTTGTCTTCGTCCCAAGTAACAAAAAATGCTAACTGCACATGCCTCTGCAGCCAAGCCAACTACGGCCGTCGTCCCCCTCCGCGCCGCCACGGCAGTCGCGCACCTGTCCTCCTCTTCCCGGTCCAACCACGCCTCCTCCTCCTCGTCCTCCTCCCTGACCCCCCACGGCACCACCCGGTCCGGTCCCCTCGCCAACCCCCTCCCGACCAACGTCCCGCTCCCCTCGCACGACAAACCCAAGGGCGCGGTGCAGTACGCCCTCACGACGCTCGACCAGGTCGTCAACTGGGCGCGGCAGTCCTCCCTCTGGCCCATGACCTTCGGCCTGGCCTGCTGCGCCGTCGAGATGATGCACCTCTCGACCCCGCGCTACGACCAGGACCGCCTGGGCATCATCTTCCGCGCCTCCCCGCGCCAGTCCGACGTCATGATCGTCGCCGGCACCTTGACCAACAAGATGGCGCCCGCCCTGCGCCAGGTCTACGACCAGATGCCCGACCCGCGCTGGGTCATCTCCATGGGCAGCTGCGCCAACGGCGGGGGCTACTACCACTACAGCTACAGCGTCGTCAGGGGTTGCGACCGCATCGTCCCCGTCGACGTCTACGTGCCCGGATGCCCGCCCACGAGCGAGGCCCTCATGTACGGCATCTTCCAGCTGCAGCGGAAGATGCGGAATACCAAGATTACGAGGATGTGGTACCGCCGCTAAGCTGTTGGATGTAGTCTGAGGAACGCGGGGGATTGATGGATATGGCAGGCGTCGGAAGCTGAAACTAGGAAGGTCGGAAGACGCCGACACGGGAGAAGAGGTGATGGAGATGGTGATGGCAAGGGTCGAGGTAGAATGACCGGGCATTGCACGGATGGTTTCCTTTATGAGGATGGGTGTTTGTACATATCCTATGCTCTAAGGCGGGTTGGGATCGAATGCACGGGGCTGTATAGTATGGTCTTGACATCTTGCTCCATTTCGACTCTGTGACTGTCCGCCGTTATTGTCTCACTCCTATCCCGGCTGCAAATCCCGGATGTACACTTACAGTTTAACAGGCTGCTCCTAGAGTCACAGTGTTCAATTTGTTAACCGTCATTGAGACTATCTGCTATCATAACATCAATCTGGTTGCCCCGACCTAAATCGACTGCCAGAACTCTTGTTACGAGGAAGTCATAACGAAGAAGGAGTGTTGTCACAGCGCATAAGAGCAGAAAAAGGATGAATAGTCAGTGTGAACTGATAACCCTCCCTTCCCTCTTCCCGACCATAAACCATATCGCAGACACTTCCCTAAAGCAAACGCCAGCAAAGACCCTCGTAGACTCGTAAAGAAATGCGCAACTCCGTTTCCCACCCGCCACAGCAACTTCAGTTCCGTACCCGTTAACCGAGATAAAAAAAAAAATAAAAAAAAACACTCAGGCGATCGAAGCAGACGACCTCAGCACCAACCCCCCCTAGTGCTAATCATCAAACGCTCCCAACTCGAACCGTCGTGGAACATCGCCCCTATCTCCGAATCGGAATCCCCGCCGCCTCAGCATTCTCACTCCCCTTCTCCTTCCTCCCCGCCTCCCCGCCAACAACATCCCCATCAGCACTCGTCTCCCTGTGCAAGAAACTGCTCTCCTTGACCGGGCTCCCCGCCTGATGAGCCTGATGCACGTGATGCGGCGCCAGCAGCGGCGTACCCAGGCCGGCACCTATTCCCCCGCCAACTACCCCACCGCCACCGCCGTTCGCCGCGCCGACGGGCGAAGACAGGTGCGGGATGTTTTCGGGGACGGGGTGCTCGGAGCCGACGGAGCCCGTGTCGACGCTGTCGGCCTTGCCGGCTTTAGACAGGGCGTAGTCGCCGCTGTCAAAGTACTTGCGCTCCTTGAGGTGCTTGGCGAAGTGGTCGGAGCGGGAGGGGAGCTTGCCGTAGAGGCGGAAGAGGCGCTGTTCTTCCGGGGAGAGGGACTGGGGCGGAGATAGAAGAGGTTAGCTTGGATGGGAAGGATGATGGAGGAAGGGGAGGGTGGGAGGAGGAGGGTGAGGGGTTGGGAGGGTTCCTGGATGGGAGATGACCTACGCTGACGTCGATCTTGTTCTTCTGATGGGGATTCATGGTTGCGATCGAAGCTTGGGTTGGTAGCTTTGAGGGGTGATAGTGTTCGATTGATCGATATCGAATGAGAGCTCTCGCTCGTGGCTCTGTGGTTGTTGTCGTCTGCCTGGCGGATTAAATGCAATGTGGACTGAGGTCGGATGGCGTCGCAAGAGTTGCAAAGGTAAGGAAAAGTTGCAGGACGGTGGCTGTTAATCAACTGCTCTAGCTCGGAGGGTGATGTTGCGGGCGTTGGAAGTTGGATTGTTGATTGGAGGTTCAGATGCCCCGCTATTTCAACTGCTGGCCTGAGCCCTGCATATGAGCCTAGGTATCGATAAGGGACCAAGGCCGAGAGATGGACGGCTCTGGAATGCTTGGCTAAACAGTAAACTTGAGATACACGGCAGACGATTGCGGTGTGTAACAACTGTCTTGCCTTGAAGTACCCAACGTTGCTTAGACGTATTTATATCTGCGCTTTCTCTATTTTTTTAAAAACCGGAGTGGTGTCCGTGTCGCCTTGAAACAAAATTGAGATTCATGCTGTTGCCAGGTGAATCCGGCCGGCGTCCACATCGTCCGTACTTTTACTGGCTGTCAGCGTTGCTAGCGGAAGGAGCCATGCTGCAGCCCTCTTTCTACGGTGGGCCGGCGAGGTATAATGGGGGGTATAGCACTGCTGCCGGCAGCCACTCAGCAACGTGACGTAGCACCCCGACACGGCAAAAGCTGCCGTCACTGTTGCCGGACAACAGGTACCATATATACCTTGCATCGTGTCGCGATATCGTTCAGATATCGAGTGAGTCACCGTGCAGTAAACAGTTTTCGAAGCGTCCAGTACGTAACACAGACGCATGTGCTTGTCAGCTGTCGTGAAGTTCCTAAACAGAAACGGTGCGGACATACTCTCCGCAAGACTTGGAGCTGATAGACGGACCTGGTGATCTTGTCTCCAACTCTTGGAACTTGCCGGCACTGGGACACAGATCGGTCACTTGACCGCACACCCGCGTCGATCCTGGGGCCGATTGGTCCGGATCTGGAAGCAGATCCAGCTCTCCGCGGTAGGCAACGAGACGCTACACTTCAATGTGTACCTCCAGACGAGAATATTTGCATCAGATGTTGACCACGGCGTGTGCCTGCTTGATGCTTATACCCGACGGTACATAAGATGCATCACTAGAACACTGTGTCGCAGCTTGGTTCATAACCATCATTTCTCTATGCTTCGTGATACAACAGTGACCGACCAAAGTCAACCTGACACGGCCAAAGCCACCGTCAAGGTATTACAGCTTCCTCTAAGTCTACATAGCAGCCACCGCCACCCGCCCAGTCTCAAAAGCCCCCATTCCCCTGCCCCTACTGCTCTCCGCCATCATCCTCCTCCTCTTCTCCCCCTCGGCCCTCTTCCAGCTCTCCTCAAACACCGTCCCCTTAGGCTCGAGCATACTCTCGGGGATCCCCAGCCGCCGCACGACCTGGAACGCGCCCGTGCCCAGGCTCATCGTCTGCCCCATGATGATGCACTCGCTGACGCCCTCGATGCGGTCCGTCTTCATCCCCGCGGCCGCGTCGAACAGGTGGTCGGGCGTCTTCTCGAAGCTGGCCAGCTGCAGTACCGAGTCGCGCATCTTGCTGAGCCCGAAGCGCGTGATGCCCAGGACCTCCCCCTTGTACGTCATGACGTCGGCCAGCAGCTGCATGTGCCGCGGGTCGATGCCCATGTCGCCCATGACCTCGCCGATCTCGTGCGCGATCGTGGTCCGCGCCGCCTCGATGCCCAGGATGTCGCGGCACTCCATGACCGAGTTGGTGCGCGTCTTGGTGCCGATCACGCCCTCGGTCGTCATGCACGCCCGCAGACCGTACCCCTCCACCACCACGGCGTGCTCCGACTGCTCCGACGTCTGGATGATGGCTCGTGTCGCGTCCGGGTACCCCGAGATGGGCACCGTGGGCAGCAGCCGCTTGAGGTAGTTGACGCGCAGGAGCATGTCGCCCGCCTCGTCCATGGCGTTGCTCATGGTGATGCCCTTCTCCGCCGCCGCCGCGCGGACCTTGGCCGCTTTCTTGGCCGCCGAGGCGTCGTAGTAGTCGTTCCGGACCACCACCTCGATGCGGTCGTAGCCCACGCGGAGGTCCGCCGTGTCCAGCTTCATCTTCAGCTTCTTGGCCTTGATGATGGCGTCGGCGATGTCCTGCATGCCGATGCCCAGGTGCAGGTCCGCGAGCGCCTGCATGTCGACCTGCAGCACGATGTTGGCCGTGTTGGCGTGCCACTCGTCCTCGATCCACGCCAGCACGTCCGAGACGTACGTCTTCTCGATGCGGCCCTTTACTATGCGGGCCGCCTCTATCTGCTTGTTGTTGAGCAGCGGGCAGGTGATGACGGGGGTCGAGATGGTCTTGGAGGCGTTGATGATTTCCTTGATACGGGGCACACCTTGGGTGATGCTCATGCCGGCGACACCGGCGAAATGGAACGTCTTGAGTGTCATCTGCGTGCCCGGTTCGCCGATGGACTGCGCTCCCACGGCGCCGACGGCGTGGCCCGGCTCGACCTTGGCCTTGGCGTACTTGGTGATGCACATCTGCAGGAACTTCCGGAGCGTGGCCTCCGACACCTTGTAGACGCGGTCGACGTAGGCTTGGGCTGCCGTGTCGGGCACGGGCTTCGTGTCGTCGTCCACCACCATGATGTCTCCGAGGGAGTCGGCGTCGAGGCCCATGGCTTTGCGAGCCTTCTCCAGCCTCGAGACACGCTCGGCGATGTACTTCCGTGTCGTCTCGATGAAGTTACGCGCACCCTCGTGCTCATCGATGCCGACATCGGTCTGGTCGTAGTAGTCGAGGATCTCGTCGGTCCCTAGCTTCTTTCTGGTGAGCTTGTTCCGCTCAGCCTGGAGAATCTCGTCGCAGATATCCAGAATCTCCTGCGGCAGCAGAGCCCGGTCATTGTTGTTCCAGGTGATGTTCTCGGCGTGTATCCACGTCCTGTCGTAGTGCACGGGCACAGCCGAACCCTCCATATCCACGGGGTCTAGGTTGTCTGCGCCGAACTGGAACTGCACAATGCCTCCGCCCGACGTGCGGACGGTGTTGTCGTACTGCGTCGACAAGTCCTCGAGTGATTTCATCAGCCGACGCGACATGTAACCTGTCTCTGCTGTCTTGACGGCGGTATCGACCAGACCTTCTCTTCCGGAAATGGCGTGGAAGAGGAACTCGGTGGGCACGAGGCCCGTGTAGAAGCTGTTCTTGACGAAGCCCTTGGACGGCGGTTGGCGGGCGTTCTTGTGGAAGTGCGGCAGACTGCGGTCCTGGAAGCCATCCGGGACACGCTGGCCACCGATGATCTGCTGTCCGACACAGGCCACCATCTGCGCGACGTTGATGTCGGAACCCTTGGAGCCGGACTTGGCCATGATGAGCGGCGCATTGTTCCTGCTCAGCGTCTCGACACAGTAAGTACCGGCTTGCTGCCGGACCTTGCTGAGAATGCCCGAGATGGCGTTCTCCAGAGTCTGCTCCATGTTACAGCCGGCGGCCTTCTCTAGCTTGCCGGCCTTGAAGGTGGCGATGAGGTCGTCCGACTGCTTGTAAGCAACATTGACAAGGTCGAGCTTCTTCTCGGTTAGAGACTGTGTCGGGAACACGTCGCCCACGCCGATAGAGAAGCCACGCTGCGTCAGCTGTCTCGCACAGAGCTTGGCCAGACGGTTCATGGCACCCACTGCATAGTCGGGGCCGAAATCCCTGAGGATGACGTAGAAGACCGAGTCTTTCTTTCCGGCTCCGACGGTAGACTTGTCCATGCGTCCGCACATGATTTCCGAGTTGCGAATGACCAGCCAGCCGTCGTTGGGGTCCATATCAGGAGCGTGGCCTGGTCGCGCTTTGTACTCTCTGCATTTAGCGTCGAGGTTCACCAGCACCGGGGATGTCTTGTTTGGGCGGATCATGATGTTGAACACCTGTTTGCCGGTCCACAGCATCCGGGGCTTGAGCACTGCAGGCGGCGGAAGGTCCAGCTGGGTGTCGCCGCCCAGCATCATCATGCAGATATAGGTGAAGGTCTTGCGGTCGAAGAACCTGTCTTTACTGCTGAGCAGGTATGCCGCTGTGATGAAATCCTGCGTAGCCGCAATGATGGGCTCTCCGTTCTTGGGTGTGGCCAGGTTGTACTTGACTCCCATCAGGTTGATGGCCTCTGCCCTGGCCTCCTCTGTCTGCGGAACGTGCAAGTTCATCTCGTCGCCGTCGAAATCAGCGTTGTACGGGCCGCACACGCACTCGTTGAGCCGGAAGGTCCTCCATGGGCGGACCTTCACGAGATGGCTCATGATACTCAGCTTGTGCAGTGAAGGTTGACGGTTGAAGAGCACAATGTCTTCGTCTTCCAGATGCCGCTCGACAACGTCTCCGTATTGGAGCTGCCGGGCGAGCATTTCCCTGTCACCGAATTTGAGGTTGATCTTGTAGCCGCCTTCTTCGCTCTTGATGAGGCCTTGGGCACCTGGCCAAACATCCGGTCCGTTGCGCACACACTGACGCAACTTCTCGATGTTCTGCCGTTGAACTCGCTCCGGATAAGTGAGGTTCTTGGCTACCAGCTGGGGAACAGCAACGTGGTCGACGCCGAGGTTGGGGTCCGGGCCAATAACTGTCCGGCCAGAGAAGTCGACTCGCTTTCCTGACAGATTGCCACGGAAACGGCCCTGCTTACCCTTGAGCCGTTGGCAGAAGCCTCTGATCGCCTTGCCAAATCCCGGCTGGTTCAAGCCGGGGATGTCGCTGTTGACGTACATGGCGATCTGGAGCTGGAGGTATTCCCACTGCTCCATGATTGTCTGGATGGCTACTCCCTTCTGTAAGCCAGTCCGGATGAGGCCGCTGATGAGTACAATCTCGGCAAGCTTGGTGGTCAGGTCGTCTTCGGTACTGGAGCTTTCCTGCTGCACCGAGGGCCGAATACAGACCGGCGGGGCGGGGAGATACTGCCATATGAACATCTCTGGCCGACCCTCGGACGGGTTGAGTCCCAGCAGCTCGCAGTCTGTAGGGCTGATCTTCTTGAACAGATTCAGCACCCTCAAGGGGTTGAGGTCCTCCATAGCCTTGCGGAAGTGCTTGTCGAGCTCGGGGTTGAACTTCTTCGCCTCGGCAAAGGAGGCATCGAACGCCAGCTTGCTCTCCGGAGCCACTTTCTTCTGTGCCGTTGACTTGTTGAAGGCCACAAACTTGTCGTGCACCAGTTTCAAGACGCCCTGCTTCCGGATCTGACCGTTGACCTCTCCGCAGTAGTGGCATATCTTTGTCTTCCTGCACTGCTCGTTGATCTGCTTGAGGATGGCAGTCCGCCTGAGATTATCGATGCCGGGTTTCCTCAAGCCCTTCAAGAACTGCCGCCGCTCTGACTCAGTGAGGAGGACCTTGCCGCAGTCCTTGCAGATATTCTGGAGGATGGTGGTGACGTATCGTAGGTATCCGATATGGAAGGCGGGTAGAGGCAGGCGGACATGGCCGAAGTGGCCTGAGCATAGTTGCAGAGGCTGCAGACAGGTGCTGCACTTCCCTGTCTTGCTCGAGGTTCCTAGTCGCGGATCGAGGGGTCCGTGTTGCGAGGGAGTCCTTCCCTTTTCGATGTCGTAGAGCATACGGTCCGAGACCTCCAGCACGGCCTGGTTGACTATGTCCTGGTTGGACCTATGGGAGTTAGCAACTGCTTGCTCTCTCGCTACGCCAACAACGTGGGGAAGAGGGGTGGCTTACTGGATGCCGAACTTCAGGCTGGCGAACCGCTTGGGCAGCCGGTCAACGACCTGCTGCTTGACCGGGACGGCCAGAGTTTCTGTCGTGGTCGCCATAATCTATCTTTAGTAGCCCAACGGCTACAAGGTCCTGGTCAACGTTCGGCAAATTGAGAAATGTGTCGTGGCGCAAAGTACTCTCGATATGGAACTTTGAAGATCGACGGACACTTGCGCGCAGTGCCACGCCTGGCAGGTTACCCGGGCATGCAGGTGTTGAACTTTCCACAATGCAGTCAACAGTGTTCCAGCATGAGGTTGTTTTGCAGAGTTGTCAGAAAGGCTGCTTGCAAGGTGTTGAAAGGGTACGCAGCTCTGACTCGACGGCGAGGCTGGAAATATTTTGTCAAACTCCCCTTCTCGAAAAGTCCCCTCCAACCTCGTACCCCACCATGGTCCAGACAGCGAGCGGCAAGCCACTAAATGCACTGTCATCAGTGCCACTTGGTAACCACCCGGACCTCAGGCACCTTTCGGCAGCGGTAGCGGGGGTGGGGCCTCCTGATCCGCTGCGTCATTGTGGAGGACAGCCGTCTCACATGCCTGCAGCCAGCGAGCTCTCAGGACGCGACCACATGTTTGCTCCCACAAGCCGATAACGATAACCTACCACAGTAAGTCAAAGTCCGCGAACAGCTGCAATACGCATCCTACCTTGGCATTGATCAGGCGGACATCACCTACATCATGCTGCTCTAACTCCTGC
>Ga0209127_100421_pt1 | contig 14735 bp, 20 predicted proteins | sample LakSupMetagenome_FD_187469 | JGI IMG/M metagenome (GOLD analysis project Ga0209127, IMG submission 187469) | Freshwater microbial communities from Lake Superior, Canada - Sta WM archaea (SPAdes) (version 2) | ecosystem: Environmental > Aquatic > Freshwater > Lake | place: Lake Superior, Canada...
CTTGGTGAGGAGCTGTCGAAGTGCGTTGATGAGGGGCAGAAGAGGATAAACATTGGCACCTGATATCGCTTGGGCTACTTCAAACTGGTTCAATGCAAAAATGAAAGACGCATGTTCATCAATAGAGTTGCCGCGAACATACAGTCGCCGTTAACAGCTTGGGATGCGACTCTAGTGTCAACAAGACATGACAAAATCAGTCACAGATTACTGAATGCGAATTACCAGGTCAAATGATTCGAAGTTCGATGTAGTTATCTAGTAGATATCAAAATCAACGCTATGGAAACCTCAATACTGGATCTTGGAGGCTTCCTCGCAGTTCCTGCGTATGAGAGCAGCATGGGCAGGGCTGCGTGGAGTGACTTGAACATGGAACGGCGCCGAGTGCTTCGTGAGTTGCGGAATGGTCATCGTATCAATGGGTTTCCCAGGCACCTCCTTGAAGTCGAAGCAGTAGAGAAGGCGGGCTATTGCAATCCACACATTCATCTCGCCAACTTTCCAGCCGACGCACACCCGCCGACCTTTTGTCACAATTGTTAGAATTTGCGTGGGAGGAGTATAGCGGGACTTAGGTGCTTACCCGGTCCAAATGCCCAGTGGCCCTTCAGTGCATTCTCCTCTTGCCCGTTCAGGAACCTCTCCGGCCAGAATCGTTCTGGCTCTGGGTATTCTTTGGGGTCTAGCGCAATTGCCCACGCATTCCAGGTGAACACAGTGCCAGCAGGGAAGCGGTAGCCCTCGTACTCATCATCCTTGATCAACATGGTTGGAGCACCGATTTCTGCGATGTTCGGCCGCCAACGGAAGCCTTCCTTGACGACGGCAGAGATGTACCTCAACCTAGATCTGTCCTCAAACGTCGGTAGCCTCTCTGCATTGTGTCCACACACAGCGTCCAGGTGTTCGCGGGCACGTGCAACCCAGTCAGGAGAAGTTACGGCACCAGCAATGATCTGACCGAGCGTTACTCTGGAGGTGTCGCTTCCAGCTTCCATAAGAGTGCCGAACAAGAAGAGCCTCTGGACCTCAGTCATGCTCTTGGCTTCGTCCGTCTCCAGGAAGTCCGTCGCGAAGCAGCGGCGCTGAGTCCCGTCCTTGATCCTTTCCTCCAGCTTTTTCACTTCACGGCGGTATACACTGTTTCGAAGGTAAGCAAGCGCAATAGGGAGGGGCACATTGCGCCTACGTACGCTTTTGTCTGTTCAAAGATCCGTTGTCCTCTGGGGCGCCACCACTGCAAGAACTTTGGCAGCTTATCCAAGAAGAGGAACACATCCACGATATTCACTCCAGGCTGCTGATTCTCCAGGAAAAGCTCCATCGTCTCGAGGAGCTCAACCACGTCTGGATCATCCAGCATTGAGCGCCGCCCAAACACAACACTCATGATCACCGAGTTGGCAAACCGCGCGTTGGCCGACCACCACCTGTCAGGCTTCTCGAGGTAGTCCCAGAGCAGATTCTTGGACTCGAGGTCCTGGAAGGGCATGAACACGTCCAGTGCCCTCGCGCTGAGGATCTGGTGCATGATCCTGCGGGTCGTGCGCCACTGCTCATTGTACGGCATGAGGACAATGCGCGAGTCGCCCGATATGATGCCCTGCGTCATGGGGAAGGGCGGTCGGGAGTTGTAGATTGCTGCCCGGCGCTCCAACAGGTCCGTGACAACCCGAGATGAGTTGAGGAAGACCCAGGTGGTGCCACCGAACTTGCAGGTAAACATCTCTCCATACTTTTCTGCGAGTTTCTTGGCCCAAGGCCCTTGTTGTAGAGGGGGGATCTGGAATGTGTTGCCGAGTACTGGAACTCCGGGTACCTGAGGAGGGAGCTTGTAATTCCTCTTGAACTGGACGGTTCGGAAAAGCCATGTTCCAAGGAGAAGTATGGCAAGCGTCGACACGGCGAGAACTAGCTGTTGATGAGCCATCTTGCCGGCCCTGACCACGGTGTCTGTGCCGTTGTCGTTGAACATGGCGGCCGATCTAGTGACGTGAAGAGCAGAGCGCCTGCGGAATGGGTGCACCCGATTGGGACACTAAGAGCTCTCTAATAGACCGGCCGATGGACCGTCTCGCGAGTTGATTGAACATGGATTGTGGGGTTAAGTGAATGTCGTGTGGGGTACCTTGAGGACATGTTCGGAGACACATGCACTACCCCACAGAGCAAAGGCCGGAATATTCAACGATCACATAGCAGGATATGTTGGGGGATATGAACTTACGCGGTAAAACGAACTTGATCACATCCCCGCCCAGCTCTGTAGCACACTGATATCCTTGTGGGCGACATGGAGTCAAAAACCAGGAGCAGGTGGAGGTTGGGGATCTCTTGCGGAATGAGTCAAGTACTAGACCTAGACTAAAGCACTTACAGACGTCTTACACACGCCTCACACGGTAGTACCTACAATCAAAAGGTTGGGGTATTATTTTCGTAATGAAAGACTAGTTGACCCTAGTAGCTTAGAAGAAGTCCGCTCCCACCGAGAAGCATCAGGAGGTCTGTAACTGATCTCAATCGAACGACATTGCTCTGCAAAGCCACAGGCACCACAACCATGAAGTCACCGGAGCCTCTCGACATGGCTCAACTCACGGCCTACGTGACCTCCCTTTCCCAGAATGCGAACAGCAAGGCCGTGAAGCTCGGACTCTCGGCGACCCTTGTGCTTGTCGGGCTGTATCTCTACCTGGTTCCAAATTCCATTACCGTAAGTGGTTCCGCAGATAGTACGGACAAAATCCTATGTATGGCTGACTTTGGGACTACAGGACCCCCGGAGGAGAAAACTTCCCCCCGGCCCTCGGGGCTGGCCATTTATCGGTAATTTCCACGACCTCGCCGACGGGGAGCAGGTGCGCGTCAAAGTGCGGGAGTGGCATCGAAAATATGGCGACGTCTTCTACACCAAGATCGGCGCGACAGACTACATCTGGCTTTCCTCGCCAAAAGCGGTCAAGGATCTCATGGACAAAAAGTCAAGCATATACTCGTCGAGACCCTATCTCCCCCTGGCGCAGGACGTCGGGAGCGGCAACTCCCGCCAGCTCTTCATGCCGTATGGTCCGGCATGGAGGAACCTCCGCAAGCATAGCCACGCGCTTCTCAATCTCAGCGCAGCCACCAAGTACAAGCCTGTGCAAGACTTCGAGTCCAAAGTGGTACTCCAGCAGCTCCTGGACCAGCCGGATCAGTTTTACACCATTAACCGCCGCTACTCTACTTCGGTCATCATGTTGGTTGCCTATGGGAGACGTGTCCCCTCTTTCAAAGACCCGATGATCACAAAGATCTTCGCCGTCATGGAGAATCTTTCCGTCATCATGGCACCGGGCGCGTTTCTCGTGGAGACATTTCCTGCCCTTGCCAAACTACCAGAGTTCCTCGTCGGAAACTGGTATACCTGGGGCAAGAAGACTTTCGAGCACGACAGCAGGATCTACCTCGACCTGTGGGAGAACCTCAAGAAGACCACCGACGAGGGCACGGCGCGGGACTGCTTCTGCAAGGACTTCTATCTCGGCAAGCCGGAGAAGAACGGCATCGGCGACCTCTTGGCCGCTTACACGTGCGGCGGCCTGATTGAGGCCGGTTCGGAGACGACGGCCACGACCATCAACAACTGGATTCTCGGCATGTTGTACTACCCAGAGGAGCTGAAGAAAGCCCAGGAGGAAATGGATCGTGTGGTTGGACCAGACCGGTTGCCCCAGTGGGATGACGAGAAGGACCTTCCTTATCTCCGTGCCATGATCAAGGAGACACTGAGGTGGCGGCCCGTGAATAAGTACGGCATGTATCATTCGTCCACCGAGGACGACTGGTATGAGGGCTACTTCATTCCGAAGGATTCGGTAGTGGTCCTGAACTGGTGGGCCATTCACAACGATCCCAACCGCTATCCCGAGCCAGACGTCTTCAGACCATCCCGCTACCTCGGCAAGAATTTGTCGGCTGCAGAGTATATCAACGTCGACGATCCCTACGAAAGGGATCACTTCGCTTACGGCGCCGGACGGTTCGTTTACACACTACCCTTCCCTCCCTAAATGTCGCTGACATGTTCATGGTAGACGCGTCTGTCCCGGAGTCCACGTGGCGGAGAAGTCCCTCTTCATCGTTATCTCACGTATCGTTTGGGGCTTCAACATCCGCAAGAAGCTTGGCGCGGATGGGACTCCTGTTGAGCCTACGACGAGGATGATGCCTGGGTTCCTCAGTATTCCCACGCCGTTTGAGTGCGAGATTACGACTCGCTCACCCGAACGAGAGAAGGTGATTCGGGACGAGTATGCTCGGTCGCAGGCAGAGGGATTGCATTACAGGGAATGAGGCGTTGGCATGCTCACTTAATACCGCGGGAAGCTATCAGCGCAATTATTGGCAGGCAAGATTGAGATGCTTTTTTGAAATAAAGTTTCATACTGGCCGTAGCTTGCATTATCGAACAGAGTGCCTTGACAGTCACAGACAAAAAACAACCTTTCCAAGTGCTATTACCGTCGTATATTCCAGGCTCCATGTTTCTCTACCTAATGTGGAGCGTATGTTGAGACACAACTGGTCGACAGATGTAGTCTTCTCTGTGGCCATTTCGAGCGAAGACAGATCGTTTACACGAAGAAGCTGGCCGGTGGGAACGATGCTTGTGGGCTCGGAGACCACTCTGCGTTGCGAGTTGACCTAGCCGATACACAGTGACGGCAGTACCGTGACGGCTAACAGACCGCCTTCTTGGATAGATATGACCCGAAAAGTTCAAGATACTCGGGAAACAGGTCCAACTATACAGGTCCAACTATGAGGGAAACCGATATAAATCCGAATTTTTGCTCTCTTATTATAGCTAAAAATGTGTGGCAGCAACTAGCGCACTCCAAGACCTCTATTTTGAATAGCATGCAGGAAGGGGTCTACGCGAGTGACGAATGCATGGGGTCTTGACGGGGTCTGTGGCCATGCCGGCCTCTTTTCTAAGACACGGCCAAGTTCCGCCAGATGAGCATGAACAATGGAACTTACGGCGCCAAGCGCATCTTTTCCAGGGAATCGGTTGATCTGATCTTCACAGACTTCAATGCTCACTTCGGTACTGGGAATTGGATCGGAGTTGGATCAGTATTACACTGCTGGTCCGATGGCAAACCTGTTGTCCTCCAGCCACGCGGGCACATACACCGGCACCACCTTGGTCATAGATCGGGTCAGCAATACACTGTTCTTGCACCTTGCCAACAGAGTTCACCCGTCCAGGAGCTGCTAATCGGGCAACAACATTGTCCGGGAGATGGTGGGTGCGTGGGTGGCAACAGCGCTTGGGAGAACCGTCGCATTCCCCGTCTGAAGTATATAGTAGACCTAGTGAAATGGCAGCACTGCATCAACGTCAAATAAACAAAAATACATGGTAGTAGCTATTTTGGTCTGTGTTGAAAGGTGCTCTTTATATCACATTCACAGACTTTCCCAGTCGTAGGAGTCATTCCTCCGTCTCATTCCCGTCACCGATCAGTCAATAAACCAGCACTCTTGTGTTTTGTTCTCCTCAGGTTCTACTCCAATTTCTTGACTTTGCCATGAACCGAGCTCTCCCAGTCACCACTGAGTTTTGCGCATGGTTCATCGCCATGTCGTGTTGACAGTAACAGCACTCTGGCAGCCTGAAGGCACCGTGAAGGACCTGTTCGGATCACTTTCCCATGTCACGGTTCCATCGCTTGCCACGCGGACGAATTTGTATTCGAATGTTGTCCCGACGGGCAGACTGACGGTGTAGGTCCACAACGGATTAGAGCCGGTGTATTGACTTGCAGACAAGGCTGGCGCAGATGACGGGTTCCAGGTACCGAGCTGAGAGATTGACCCGACTACCTTGATTGTCTGCCCATAGCCTGTGGTGACCACCTCGTTAAAAGTTACGTCAACTGTGCTCACAGCCGAACAGGAAGCTGAAGCTGACGGGGTTGTTGTGGCGATGCTGGTTCTCGTGCTGGTGGACAGCGTGGTTGAAGATGCCGGGCTCGTCCCAGATCCGCCCACAATGGCAATGTCCGCACAAGACAGATAAATCTGCCCAGTCTGGAAAGAGTTCCATTTGAATGACAGGAGCGTGTGATTGGACACGGCGTTGGGAATGCGAATCTTTTTGGTCACAGTATAGCCTCCTGAGATGGTGGTGTAGCACGACCCAAGCGCAGCGTTGTCAACCCCTTCGCAGGCCCGGCGATCGCTGGCCTGGAAGGCGTTGCACGTGAACCAGTCGTTGCGCCAGCACGCTTGATCTTGGGTGCAGTCTGGATTGTATCCGCATGACTGACCCGTAACATCAGTGCAAGGCAATGTGCCCGCTTCGAAACAGTCTTCAGCTTGCTGCTTCTCCGCGTCGGTGGGCAGGTATCCAGGTGTCAGGAACTTGTTGACTAGCTCTTGATTATCGCAGATGCGGTAGCTGAACATGCCGCCGTGATCGCCATTGTGGTCCACGCACCACTGCACATCAACAACCTGACCGGCAGTGTAGCTCACAACGGGACTGACACCCCAGTTGGTGGACGGCTGGTTGTAGTCGATGCTCACACGCGCATTGTAGCCACAAGGACCACTGCGACCGACAGGAGCAGCTGTCAGATTCGGCCATGACGACACCGGTTCCAGGATGGTGCATTCAGGACACGTGTCCAATCCGGCCTGATTGTACGCATGGGTTGTCAGTAGCGTTCCGCGACCAAGCGATCAGGAACCTGATGCCGCCTCTGTAGAATCATGGAAGCCACACTTACCTCAGCTCCGAGGCGTGTTCGGCTGGATGGAATGGTTAGATATCCATGTCCCCTGACTGCTGTCGCTGCTGACAAGAACCAAACAGCCGTGGATACGGCTGGATACTTCATACTTCTTGTTCAAATCACCGGACTGGGTGAGACGTGTATGAACAGAGTATGTGATGAGTGCGTGGTTCACGTGCCTAGCATCAGGTGTATCCTATATCTCGTCTGCAGGCCTCAAGAGCTTATATACTCCTCGGTATCATTGAGCGCAGATACGCTAGAGTAGACTAGGAGCGTTCGGCTGTGTTCATGAAATGGGCCGAAGAAAGGCATTACGGTGCGTTAGCATATGGACATGTGGTGGTTCCTTCCTACCCCCCCCCCCCTTTTTTTTTTCTTTTGTCTCTAGGAGCCGCACTTCTCGAATTTTCGGTTTGCATTCTCGGCGGCATAACAGTGCCGTGATGCTCGCTTACCCGTGTAGTACCGCCCGTTTGATCCCGGCGCCGACTGCTAATCCTGGAGCCACCCCGCGGCGGAGACAACGCGAAGATCGTCAACCGGTCCGATTCATCACTTGTGCATTGATTGATCACAATGCGGAACTTCAAGATTTGTGGTGTTGGCTGCTGCTCTAGGCGGATCATTATTCTCTCACTCAAGCCTACAGTAGATTCAACGGGTCTCAATCCCGATCAGCTCCCCCGGTGAGCGATACATGCTCGTACGACATGGTTATGATGAGAACAACAAGCATTGGCGTTCTAGATCTAGTGAGTGACTTCCATGAGTTGGACGGCATATGCACTTTGCAGCTCTGCAGTCTCTCCGAGGGGTGCTCAAACCGGGAGTAATGTAGACAGGGTGGGTGTTCGCTCATATCAGGGCACGGTGGTACCCTCGATATCGGTCAGAGACAGTTCTAGCTCGCCCATTTGCGATTCTTCTCCGATTTGCCTGTTCAATTCGGGGAAAGCTTCCGATCTGACGTCGCTTCGCTACATTCTCGTGACTGGTCTTCCTCCGAGTCCAGCAAATGCCAAGCTTGGGGCCTAAGCTTGAGGCTTCAGACCTAGGTTCTTGTTCATCATTACCCACGGCGATTCCTCATGAGAGAAGATTTCTTACTTTCCTACTACCGAGCGAGTATTTGAGTAAAAGAGACCCTGGTAGGTTTCTCAGCAGAGGATTTTAAGAACCTTCCGGCTACGGCGCTAGGGCAACAGATGAACAGAGCGACCATTGTGACGAATTCCACCAAGAAAGGAGACGTAAACAGAGAGCCAAAGAAATTGACACGTCCATCAAAACGACATTTCAACACTCTGCTCACATAAGTCATACGGTTCAAAAGGTGCTCTCCACCGACTCCGTCGTCTTGGTTCTCTCAGCTATCAGCTCTAGCCGTAGCCGATTACTATGCGGCATCTATCCTGGATCATGTTGGCACCAATGTTGAGGCTGGTTGCATGTTTCCCGGCGGTGCGAAATTGACTCGGCCATAAGATTTGGTTGCTGGAAGGTAGAGGCAGTTAGTTGTATGTGCAAATAAGAGGACCATAGACTGTCAATGCATACCGCAACCAAGTAAGGACATGAGGAATGGATAGTTGTGTGGATACTATCTGTCTCCGCCTTACTCTGGCTCTGTTCTTGGTCCCTTTTCCAAGAACTTGCTTGGAGAAGCTCCTAGCAAGTCTGCCGAGTCAGATAGCTCGGACGATGAGGACATGTACTGTACTTCATCGTCGAGGCAGGCATGGCTGGTCTTGGCCGTCTCTGATCGGCCCGTGATATAGACAGCCCTAACTGAGATATGTCACGTCGAAGCAGTAAGAGCTGCAATCCGCCCCTACTTACTTAAGGTACCCTATGGGCCATAAGGCCTAGTCGGCGATATTCCATTCTCATCATCGCATAAGCGGAAACGGCCTAAAATATGTCGGCATGTGGGCGGTCAGTCTTTCGTCCACGATGTAGAGTCGCATTCGGTCCTTCTGCCGCATGCTCCGCTCCATCGTAGATCCGGGCGTACCATTAGATCACGGACCTGTATGTGCATGGGAGGCTCCGAGAAATGCATGCCACATCGGCCGGCACTTTCACCACGCGAATGCGGGGTTATTGCGTGTTTAGGGCCGATAGAAATACTACTCTAAGAAATTGGTACACGTGGACGTTCTATCCTACTCTACCGAGTTCTTATAGTGCTGCGTAAAATCGTACTGCAGCTCATAGATCCCCATCATCATCTTACGAGCAAATCCCTCATCTTTCTCAGCCTGCAGACAAAGCGTGAGAAACTCATCCTTCCCGGGCTCCATGATGTCTTTGGGGTCCTTGAGCATGCGTCGCAGGTTCTCGCTGGAGATGGGATCGACCATGTTGCTATACTTTTCCCTTCGCACCTTGTCGTAGATGTCCAAGATGTCTTGGTCCGCCTTGCCGCTCCAGATGCCATACAGACAATCGCTTAGCCCACCAACGTCGACGATGCCTCCCGTCAGGCCGAGTCCACCACTGTGATCGAATCAGTTACCGGAATGAGGGAGTACTGTACGACGGCAGCTCCACTTACAAGGGATTGCACAGATGCGCCGCGTCCGCCGCCAGAAGGAACCTTCCCTCCCTCATCCTGACCGCCAACCGCTGGTGCACGCGATACGGGCTGAAGTTGGTGAGGGTGTACTGATCCGGCTTGGGGGATCCGGGCAGCATCTTCTCGAACTTCATCGGCTGCCTCGCCTTGAGCTCTTCATGAGTCAGCCCGCCCTTCTCGCCGTACGAGACGCGCCACATGCCGTCTTTTGTGATCTTGGACGCCATGTGCCAGTGCTCCGGGTCGATTACAAAGTTGGCATCTTCGTAGCCGTGCTTCTCAAACCCGTCGTAGTAGACATTCGTGGCGACGATTTGCTCGTCCCAAGTCCTGCCGGGGAAGGTCCAGTCCCCGTGCAGCGCCCGCCGGATCTGGCTGTTCGCGCCGTCGCAGCCGACAATGTAGTCTGCCTCCAGCTTCGCCTCTTCCCCGTCGGGGGTGGTAACCCGCACCCAGGCCTTGTCGTCGCTCTGGCCGAGCCCCGTGACGTTGTGGTTCCACTTCACCTCGGCGGTCTGCTGCCTCGCGAGGTGCCTAGCGAGGATCCTGCCCAGCTGGTCGAGGGGCAGACAGGCCACGCGGTCCGGGTCGTCGCCCAGGACGTCGTTGTCCAGTCCCGTCAGGTACGTGCCGTCCAGCTTGCGCCAGCATATCTTCCTGGGGAGGAAGCCGTCTGCCAGGACATCCTCCATGACGCCTGCGCGGCGGAGCTCGTGCACCGCCGGAGGACCGTAGTGCGTGGCGCGGGGCCGGTGGTCGGGCCCGTCGGCCGCGTCGAGGAGGGTGACGGGTATGCCGTGCTTGGACAGGAGGAGGGCGAGTAGTAGACCGGCTGGGCCGGCGCCGACTACGATGATCTGTGTGACTCGATTCGTGAGGGATGGGTCGCGATACTAGAGGTTGTGGAGAGAGACATACCTTAAAATCTCTTTGTGCCACTGCCATGGTTTCAGGCAACCGATTTACTAGTTATTCGAGCGGGATGGTGATAGAAAGCCGGAGATCTTGCGGCGAACGCGGTAACAGTGTGTACTTTCTCAGCTAAAATCGAGCAAGCATATCGCTGATACCAGATTTAGATCCTTTTTGGTTTGTACTGGGATACTTGGAGAAAGGGAGTACAGGGGATGGGGTCGTGTGGGGAGCCATGTGGTGGTGGGGTCTGCGGAAGGTTACCCCATGGGGCTTGTTTGGGGTAGGCCTAGGTCCTAGAGTAGCGATCAGAAAGCGGCCTTATGAGCCATCTCGACTCAAAGGGAGTCGTTAAAAAATTCGTAAAGCACTTCCCGAGAAGGAACATGCGATACAGAATGGCAGCACACAACATGCTTCGCTCATATCAGTCGCAAGAGATGCCCGTAATCTGTTCCTGCATGCCCCGGCCATACAAGCGAAGCTCATCCACACGTCAAAGCTCCCATAGAGCCTGAGATTATGAACCCTAGCTCGTAGGCTTCTGTCCATATACCGAATGAAACGTGAGATAAGTGTGAGCAGACGAATCCAGCAGTGATTTCCTGACGTCGACGAGAAACAACTCAACCTCGGCAGTGGACCACTTCAGGCCCCGCGTGAGCGGCGCGAGGGCCACGGCCTGCAGTGCGTCGTAAATCATGGCGCGGTTGTAGAGCCCGGCCTTCTTGAGCTTCGGGTCGCGCGGCCATGTGCCGATCGGCACCTTCCAGACCTTCTTCTGGACGTCCTGGAATCCGCCCTCGACCAGCAGCTCCGTGTTGCGCTCCATGCTGAGCGGGTCGATGTTGAACGCGCGGAATCCCGCGATACAGAGTTCTGCGAAGCGGCCGTAGCCGTAGTCGGGCGGACGGGTATCGTCGTCGCACTGCACCACGAACCGCAGCTCCTGAAGTTCGATCCAGCCTCCGGGTTTGATGGCACTAGGACCTGCGTGTAAGTCATGATAAGGGCGTACATCCCGCGGTAGGGGGCACTCACTCGTAAGCTCTCTCCAGAAGTTGTGGCCAGTTCTTGATAGCCATACACACGAAGCGAGCATGGACGAGGTCAAAGGTGTTGGAGCCAAAGAGCCACTCCTCCTGCTCGGCGTCGTCGACCATGAACTTGACATTTGGCGGCACCCAGTTCGGCTGTATCGGACTCAGGTCAATGCCAATGACTTCAGCCCCTGGATATTCATCGCCCACTGTTGGAACGGCTCTGTTAGCAATTGCGAGCGCATCCCATGTTGCGCCGGTCACGTGATGACCACTTGTCTGGATGTCCCCTGGCCAGGATTCAATGCTTCACAAGAAGGTCTAAAGAGGTAGGGCAACTTGCTATCGATGGCCCATATTCCCGTCCCGGTGCCAATATCCAGTATGCGCTGGGGATGGCTGATGGGCGCAAAATGCAGCTGTCCGTCGCACACGCTGACGACCATGGCATGCTTCATATCCTCGCGCTCCTGCTCGGGCTCATCGTTTGGGATGAGGTAGCGGCCTTCCTGGTACCGGTGATAGCGTCTGTTGTTCTCAAAGACATAGTCACGCACCCTCGACGACACCGATGCCGACGATGTCGATGCAGAATCAGAGAAGCGACCTTCATCTTCGTCCTGGGCGTGGGCATGGGCCTGGCCCACGTGCTGCGGCCCTTGCACCCCTAGCTCAGCGCTTTCGGGTTCAATTGTATTCTCGGCCACCGCGCCGGCGGAGGTGGCAGATTTTGGGCTCTGAGTGTCGGCGGGAGATACCACTTTGGGTGGGGAACCAGCCAGGGACGCTGCACCGCCGGGGTTCTTCGGCGACGACGCGACCGGCGATGGCGGATTTGAAGTCATCAGAGGCACCTTGCCATGAGGACAGGGTATCGTTGCTGATCGGCCGGCAAACGACGATCAGATTGAGAGTAACTCCATGGGGCTGTCGAGCCTGTAGATTAAGGAGTTTAAGACAACCCCCGCTGCTGAGCCTGCAGCATCAATGCAGGTCTTCAGCAGGCGCCGGATAAGGTGACGGCTTCAATCCGTTTGGCTGCCGTCCGATTCTGCTTGTGCTCTAATACCCTTTCCTCACAAGCGTCGGTGCGGATAACTTCGGGCGACTACTGACAACTAACGGCGCCGGCGCCGCTGGTTTCCAGTTATCGTTGCAGAAGCGGGGGAACTCTTTGCGGCGATCTCAATGGCCAGAGCCTTGAGCAGCTGTCTGCTTATCGCTCCGCAGCGCAGTGGAGTGCAGTTGGACATCGTGGCGTGCTGGAGCGAAGTCACTTGCATTTCATGATCGGATTTGGGTAGACGATGAAGATCCCCAAAACAGTCTCAACCTGACGCTGCTCCGAAGCTTGAAATGTCCTCTGGTTATAACTCGCAGGCTGCATGTCCCATTATAGGTACCAGGCCCTTTCTTCTCTTCGCACCGCTCAGATCCGAATGGCCGATTGTCCGATTGTCCGCCTGCACAAGGCACCTTGCCTCGGCTGTCGTGGTACTGTATCTAGGCTCAAGAAAGTGTAGATTTGTGACTCGTTTGCGTTAGCAACCCATGCACCTCAACGGAGACAGAACACCTGCGAGGTAGACCCAACCCCAATGCACGTGTACATGTCGCAGCCAGTTTACGTCCATGGCTCCTCACCGTTCCAAACCACCGGTACATGTGTTAAGGTAGACACCACCCGTAATCACTCGAGATAATCATCAAACAAGGGCAAAGAAGGGACTATACTGGGTAAGCGCTGTGGTTTTATATGCAGCCGGAAACATGTCCGAATCACCAAGTCGACTGGGCCAGCAGGAGCTCCGTCTCGCAACGGACAAACTGGCCGCCGCCGTGGCCGAGTTTGAGGCGCACCCGGTTCCGGATGGCAGCGACACGGACAAGGCCCAGCGGTCTGCCATTGTCGGCGCTGCCACTGAAATCCTAGCCGCTGTCAAGAACCCAGCCGATCAGTGGATGGATGCCACGGCCCAGAACGCCCTCATGGCCGCTAACCGTCTCTTCTGGGAGTGGGGTGCTTTTGACGCCATACCTCTGGACGGCAGCGCGATCTCGTACAAAGACCTGGCTGTCAAGGTTGACGTGCAGCTCAAGTTGTTGTGTAAGCCGATGCTCTCTCCACCGTCCGGCATGTGCCCGGTACTGTACGCTATGTATAAACGAGTTGACCTTCGCTGATGACAGTGTCTGGTAGCTCGCATTGGCGGCGTCATCGTCTCCTTCGGCGTGCTGAAGCACGTTGACGATGACGAAGTCGCGCACACTCCTCGGTCACTCATGTTCACCAAAGAGAATCCCTCAGGCCTAGTATACCAGATGGCGTAAGCTTCCTTCCCGTATTCTCTGACCTAGACGGTCCGCGCAAGGCGCCTTGAGTACGACGCCTACTAACGGCAATGTCTACGCGGCCTTTGTAGCTGGGAAAATGGGTTCGTAGTCTACGCACAGTACCCCAAATACTTCGATACCTACGGTCGCAAGGAGCCGGAGGCACTGACTCACGTGCCGAGCACCTTTGCCTATGGCCACCCCGAAATGAGCTACTACGAGCTGCTTGAGCGCGACCCGGAGCGCATGCGCCGCTTCATGCGCGGCATGGCTCCCATCGAGGAGCGCATGCCTATAGCTGGGATATACGATTTCAGCTGGGCTGTCGCTGCCGCCGAGGCAGATCCCGCCTCGGAGCGCCCCCTTTTCGTCGACGTGGGCGGCGGCCGTGGCCATGCAATCAAGGCCATCCGCACCGAGTTTCCTGCTCTACCCATCGCCCGCTTCGTCCTGCAAGACCGGAAGGAGGTCATCGAGGCGGGTAAGGCCCTGGATGATCCCGACCTGAGGGGCATCCAGAGGATGGTGATCGATTTCCACGAGTCGCAGCCACTACAAGGTCTGTCTATAACTGATACAATCATGTCATGGAGCGCCATGTGCTCTCATATCCTTGAATTCGAAGCCGCCGACTGACCGAGCATAGGTGCCCTGATCTACTGGATCCGCCGCTGCCTGCACAACTACAGCGACGCCGTCAGCACCAACATGCTGCGCAAGATTGCCGACGCCATGGCTCCCGACAGCAGGCTACTCCTGCAAGAAGACGTCATGGAGAACCCGCCCAACCACATGGCCGCCATGCTGGACTTCATGATGCTCGGCTTCGGCGGCAAGCAGCGCACGCTGCAGACGTGGGAGGAGGTGATCGGAAACGCTGGGCTGCAGATTTCGAGTATTTCGAAGGGCAAGGGTCCCTGGCGCAGTCTGGCTGTGATCGAGTGTGTTCAGAAGGAAGATAGTGGTCGTGATGGCCATGATTAATCATGAGACGTCCAAGGATTATTTTCCGTCCGAAAGAAAGTATGATTTCCCCAACAAGTTCGCAAGTTTCACAGCCCTTTCTTCAGTTAT
>Ga0209127_100422_pt1 | contig 14733 bp, 16 predicted proteins | sample LakSupMetagenome_FD_187469 | JGI IMG/M metagenome (GOLD analysis project Ga0209127, IMG submission 187469) | Freshwater microbial communities from Lake Superior, Canada - Sta WM archaea (SPAdes) (version 2) | ecosystem: Environmental > Aquatic > Freshwater > Lake | place: Lake Superior, Canada...
GGGCAGGGACGGGAGGAATACCTTGTGGGACGACTGTGCGAGTCGCCGGAGGATTGGGCCTGGCCTGCTTGGTGACAGCGGTCTCTAACCCCTTCGTGGCACTGCCTTGCGTAGAGGGGGAGGCGGCCGGGCTCTTGCGCTTCTCTTCGGTCATGGCGGATACCTTGACACAGAACCTGGGTCGTCTTTGGTAGTCTCGGTCTGGGGGTTCTGACTTCTGATTTGTGACCACAGGTTAGCCAGCCGTATTGTGCGCAATTCGAGCTCCGACGTGTCAATCACTTGGCACTGCACCAGACCTTGCGTCCTGGCTGCATTGGCCTTTGGCGCGTCAAAAGGTGACACTTCTTCTCTATGCGCGCCATAGTACATACGAGATCTCATCAATGTGGCGGTCTTACCTTTGTCGGAAGACAGGGAGTCGGATGAAGAAGAGGGCGCTCGCAAGAAAGGACGCGCGCTGGACTGCAGCCGTACAAAAGAAAAGAATGAGGCTGGGAAATGGACGGTTTTCTCGAGTTGCGGTGAAGAACGATGACTGGGGCATTTGCAGACGGCTGGCTACGTACGTCATCGCCCGATGGCAGCAATCTCTGTCGGTACCTGCTTCGCGCTTGTTGCCCAGCTGGCAAGGCCCCACTTTCTGTTCGGCTGCACTGGTTCACTTGTAGCCACATTCTTCTGTTGAACTGAGTCCCTTCTGAGGTGTGTCACTGCCGGTGAAGTGAGTTGACAAGGGAAGAGCTATCATCACCGACAACTGTCTGGGAGATGGGAGATGACACCTCACTTCTTTATCTTGACTTGTGAAATTATCTGCAAAGACTCTTATGGGTACTAAGAGCCTCATCTCTCTTGTCTTTTCACCGGAAATGGGCCACCGTTACATCAGACTTTTACACACACAGTTGAGAGACTCTCCTGACCTATTCCTACCTTCTATCACAGCCAGCAGTCAGGGATCATTGAGTCCTTCGACATGATAGTATCCCCACTACGGTATTTCCCACAATCCGAGATTGCCTGGCACGAGGCGTCATTACCTACCTTGTATCACAAATCCCTCCACGGTGGTTGAGTCCTCCGCATGGCCGCTGTCTCCGTCATGTCTTCTGACGCAGGGCCTTGGATTTGCTGATCTGGGCTGTGAGGAGAAACGGCGCACTCGTATGTAGAGACGGAGCAAGCGTCCGTGGTAGAGTAAACTAGGGGCGCCGTATCCAGCTGATCGGCTTGCTGGTTAACGACGGCGCCTGCATCCGCAGAAAGCCGATTAGGTCAGACCGTCCTCTTCGGTGAGAGGGGATACTCGGTGTCCGCGGATAGACCGTGTTCCAAATTCTGTCGTGGAGGGTGATCACCAAAAGGGTAGACTGCTGACGGTTGTATGGTAATTTTGGGGATACTTGGTAACCTACAGGCGACAGCATCTTGGGTGGTTGTTGCTGCATCCATGACCACCGATCCTGGCCATTCTCTAATAGTCGCCTCTTGCAACCTAGTTCGGGTATTCAAGGTGCGAGCTGGAGTCACTAGCCGCCGCGATAAAGTGTGCTGGATGCGGAGGCAGTACCTATCAATATTGTCGCCCCCAGAACATGCACTCCAGCTAACACCGATAAAACTGGAATCAAGAAGAAGCGTGCCAAGTAAAGACTTACGGCAATCCCCAACACTTTGTCCCAGTTCATCGCACCGTAGAACGGCGCCTTTTCTTGTCAAGAACTGCGAGACGAGGTGATGTTGGGAATACATGCAAAGCTAGACGTAGTTCCAGGCCCGGCACCGATCATGGAGCCGTCCTGCGAGGGGAGAGTGGGACTACCCAGCCAGTTAGACTGGACCATGTAAATGGGGCCGGGAACGACGAGTTCGCGATCCTTTTCACTTCAGGACTCTCTGCCAGCCTAGCGCCTCGATGCAGCCTCGACGCAGCCGAAAAGACAAAAACGATATAGGGGTATCGATATGCGCAGGACAGTGTCGCTATAGTCGGGTGGTCGAACGACGTTGATCCGTCTTAACTGCTATATTTGACCTGATCTCTCAAACCCTCCCGCACCTCGGACATCGCAAAGCCTTGACCTTGGACTGACTTTGGGACACATACCATGTTTATGGATACAAATGCATAGAGAAGCTCACCTCGTACCTCGCGAATCAGAGCAGATTGGGTGTTGCTGGCTTCCACACGTGTACTGTTTCTGGAGAACTCTCCTCAGACGGAATCGGTTTGGGAAGAATCGAGACAGTATCAAGGCTCCAACATGGCTATCCATTGATCGTCTTCCCGTCCAGAGGGCAAGTGACGGTTCACATGCATTCCAAGAAGATATCTCCATATGAAGGACGATTCATTGCGGTGGTGATTAATATATCTGTGTAGATAGACCAACTGCAGTCTATCTATTTGACTTTGCATTGCGGGCCCAAGACCAAAGCCAAAGTGCCGGGCGACTGGCCACCGTAGCACTCAAGCCAATCAGGGAGCCGGCCTCTGACTCCGACCCTCAGACCGCGTCTCAATGCCGGACCAGCCAGCCCAGGGTACCCGTGGTGCGGCGTCCAAGCAGCGCAATTTGACCAGCAGCAATGCGGTCAAGACCGCCTCCAGCGCCACCACTACCAAGGCGAAGAAGACGAGGAGAGACGATGAAAACCCCAGCGACCGGGGCAGGGGGCTGGTGCTGCTGCTGCTGCTTCATCAGCAGGGCAGCGAAGCCGCCGGCCGGGTAAGGACCGCCGGCGAGCGAGACGGCATGTGAGCGAGGCAGACTACCGCGGGGAGCAAAAGTCCGAGTCCTCGAGGTGGAGAAGGACCGGGCGCCGCCGCGACCAGTTGAGCCGATGGTGGCTCGAGCGAACTTGGGATCGTCGGTGTGCTTTACGACCGGCTGGGTGCGCCGGCCTGTGGCGACCGCGGTGATGGTCTTGGACAGGTCGGCGTAGCTAATGGCCAGGTTGGGGCTCTTGAAGGCTTCCCTGTGGGGGTGGGATTCGGTTAGTGGGTATAACAAAACGGCAGGTAATTGGTGGTGGGATGTTAAGGATACGCCGGCCAAGGGCGTGGGATGAGGACTTACTGCTGGGGGTAAGGACGCTGGTACTGCTCCGGCAGGGTGGCGTCCTCAACGGACAGGAGGTCGGAACCCCAGAGTGCGATGTGACCTCCAAGAGTAGAGAGGGCCTCGGGACGGTGGACGCGCTTCGCCTGACGGCTGGCCATGTCGTAGACCCACACGGAGACGGTGGAGCTGTCGATCTCGGCGGTATTGGCTCCGGGCTCCCACTCCTCGCCCAGAGAGGCCGGGCAGATGCGGACAACAACGCGAACGGGGATCTTGGCCATTAAATGGGCAATATCCTGGTCGTTGGTTTTCTTGCCCAGCACAAAGATGATACCAGGGTAAGACTCGGGGTCGCTGCCGTAGGCGATGATGTAGCTGTACATCGGGTCGTCGGGCTTGGTGATGTCGAGACAGCCCTTCCACTCGGTGATTGGACCGGGTTGACCTCGTTTCACAGCGTCGAGGGTGTTCATCGTGGTGATGAGAGGGGCGATCTCTATCTCCGTGGCGACCTTGTGGTGGAGGGCCATGGCGAACATGTGGTTCTCGATAATAATGATCTCGACTTGACCATGAGCGTTGACAGACTGCGAGAGACGAGTTAGTAAGTCTGGATAACTTACAGACTTGACGAAGGATATGAGTGAAGCAGCATATAGCATATCAGGTGGAAACTACAAGTGAAGTAAAGGCAGCCGTAGTACTTACCGATGGCAGCAAGATTGTTTCACCCATGGAAAGCTCTAGCTGACGAAGCAGTTTCTGGAGGATGGGGTAGTTGGAAGAATGATCCAGCTGGAAGGTGACGCTGGTGATGTTACCGACGAGATGCTCAGGGCAGCTCGGCAAGAGATCATAGCGGTTGTCCACCAGATGATAGACTGTAGATACGATGTCCTTGACGTCCAGCTCGTCGGGGAAGTGGACCTTGGATGTAAGGGAACCATAGACCGTCAGCTCCTTGACCGGAGTGATGCTGATACGGGCGTCCTGTTCATGCCAGATTAGTCTCATTCGGCTTTCTATCGTCACCGCTGACCGGCCGCCTGGCATGCCAAATGCCGTAGGTCAAAGGCCGTCTTCGATGTATGAAAGCCAGTGACCGGACTAGCTGCAGACACGCGCCGCAGTAAAGAATACAAGACAGAGGCTTACCATGACCATGATGACCAGACTGGTAGGTGCTAGTTTATGCTTTCAACAGCGAGAAGAGAAAGGCAAGAATTTACGCGAATAAATGCTGACCGATATCAGACTTTCACACTTAATCGAAGCCGATGCTAAAGAGGGCGTTGCAAGTTTTCAGAGCGCTACCCATGGACAAAAGATAAACTCATTCCTGTCCTGCGGGCCCGTTCAATTTGCGGCAAAGCTTGAAGCGAAGATTACCCCTGGATTATCCGAGGATGGTCGACGGCGAGTGAATGCCTCGTGTATGAGGAGAATCGACACAAAGGGTGAGCGGTAAGTAAGCTGTCGGTCACGTCACTCGACAAGACTGCCTACAATGGAGGCATTTGCCTTCAAATGCTACGTAACATGCCCTATATCATTGATATTCACAACGATAGCTTGGGTCGTGTCTTATATGTCCCCTTCTTTTCAAAATGTCGGATGATGAGACGACGTCAAAGATGTGCCATGATATACACTGTAAAGTATCATACAAAGACTCGCCTTTCTGATCCGGAGAAGTGCTCTTAGTAGATCTGCGAACACTGTGTATAGAGAGGCATATTCTACGACTATTTTCCTCAGAGACAGTAGTATTTCGGACGATATAAAGGACATTTTTGTCGAAGATGCGGCTGGCTAATTTCCGGAGATAGGAGCGGCGATATTGAAAGGACGCAATGCCGTCTTCCTTCACCCCCAATGCTGCGGATTCTAATGAACCTGCTTTGCCGATCCGGTTCTGAATGACCCGTCTTTGCACTCACTAACTGTTTGGCTGAGCGTAGTGCGGCACCTCACGGATACTTGCAGGGTGGTAAGAACCTTCCATAGCCGCTAAGCTCATGCTTATCTTCAAACGACGATGGGGAGGACAACACTGCGTGTCGGAGTAGTCGAGTCTGACATTACAGTCGATTTCATCTCACATGCTGGTTGGAGGGCGGCGAGTACTCATAAATCCTGCACACACTCCCGGCTCATGTTTAACTGCGTAAGGGAGCAAGATGTACCGGAAGCTGGGGCGCTGGTTGAGACGAGGTAGCGGAGAGCAGAGACATAAGAGTCAAAAAATGGGAGGAGCAAGCAGGAGTTCAGTGTCTCGTGTCGACACCGGATATCTTAAAGCGAGGAGCCTTCTGGCACTTGACCTTCGAGTCGGTGTTGCTACCACTCTTCGAGCAGATCACACTGGAATTCGCCAACATGATGTCGTTCGTAGCCTTGGCTTGAAAGTCTGCTGTCTAGCTTGCCTAGAGAAGGGACAAGTCCCATTAGAACGAGTCTGTGAGAGGAGCTTCCAGAACGGCGCCACCTATGCGAGTTGGTGCGCTGCGACTCAGATCGGGAACTCCAGCTGATTTTCATGCTCGTCACATAGCTCCGAGGTGACCCAGGATTACTTTTGTATACGCTGTCTGGAAGTTGCTAGAGTCCCGGGAAGCATTCTCTACCTGATGATCTGGTATAGATAATGACCGTTCTCGGCATTGACTTTTTATAGCAGGTGGGCTCGAGGCAGGATCTTGCGGACGAGAGAGGTGGGATACCGAAAGGCAGAAGCTCGAGTGACAAGAGGCCATGGGCGGCACAGCGGTCACCCTGGTATTTGACTGAAGACGGCCTTGGCTACCTTTTATGGTATTTCGGCTACGTGGAGACTGCCGTGCGAGTTTCTAACTCATCTGGTTGCGATTCACTTCAACAGAGTAATGCCAGCTTTCGCATCCCGACGCCATGCCACTTGACCTCCCACTATGTCGCAGCAGCACGTGTTGTTCACTTCATCTCTGTTGTCAGGCACTTTTCGGTCTGGATCACATCTATTATGACGTGCCTCGACTTCCTGCTCCCCCTATTCCCCTCCCCATCCTCCCCATCAGATCATAGCAATTAGTCTGGTGTTCTTTCTCCCTGCGAGGTCTGTTAACGCTCAACAGCATCAAAGAGATGTTCCAGACAGGGGTTCACCGGTAGTTCCTCGCTGCTAGCCCCCTTAGCCACTGTCATGTCACGTCAATACTGGTTAAAGCAGGATACGCTCTCGATGTTTGGACGCAGGAGTGGTGTTCAGAGGTAGCGCTGCCCCCCACGAACATGGTCAATTACGAATGTAGTGCTCCAAGTCGCTCCGTGTTGGATGACTTTCTATTCTCGCAGTTGCTCGGAAGTTGTCTTAGTACTTGAAGACGAGAGACAATATACACAGCCATTCCCTCCAGCGAGCCAAGTGTAACACCGTCCAGGTGATATCCTATGCCAGTTCAGGGCGAGGATCTAGCTCCCAAGGCCGTACGTGGGTTGTTCCAAACGACGTGTACCAAAACTACTTCTCCTGCTCCCTCGAGACCTCAGCCTCCATCGCGTCAGCCAACGTGTCCAGCTTATGCTTGGCCAGGTTGACGGCCCCGGCCTTGACGTGGTGGAAGTCGGCCTCGGGATAATGAAGAGCCTCTTTTAACGTCAACGTCGGCGGCGTGCACTCTGCGTCAAGAGTGATACGTTCTCCCGCATTATCCTTCCAATCAAACAGAGGAATGATCGAGTTGGCCACGACAGTCTCCATGAGTCTGGTTTGACGTTCATCCTTGATTCCTAGCGCCATAGCCTCAATTGGATATATGATCGCATCGGTCTGGACGGCATCTGTATCGTCGCCGAGCCCAGGATTGGCAGTTACATCCACGTGGATGCGGTGGACGTGACGGCGTTGGTACGTCTCCCACGGGACGATTGTGTCCCTCCAGCCCATCTGCAGACCCGTGAAGTCGACGGCAAACTGGGCGCCGCCGGGCAGCGTGATTTTCAGGACCTCATGGGCGTTCAGTGCACTGAACTCGTTGAAATGCTGGCTGGCAATTTGCACCGGGCGGGACATGTTCTTGGCGTCGAAGATGACCCGACGGATCGACTCGCAGGCAGCTATAGCAATGTTAGAATGATGCTTGCACTCCTCGGAGCGATATCCTGAGGACTGGACTTACGGCGTATCAGGGCCTCGAGCAGGGAGCGGGCCTCGTTGGCAGGGGCATTGCAGTAGGTATGCATCAGGACTGCCAGTGCTGTATTCTCGTCGTTTGCCAGAGCCAAGGGAAACCGGGACCACTTCGTCGTGTGATCTGGGGCGGGACTGAAGGTGAGGGTGGTGGAGCTGAAGCCGTCGCCCTCCTCCACTGTACCGACAGTGTACTCGGGGCCGGATGACACCGGGTCTGTTGCGGCAACCACGAGTCCCTGGACGACAGATATGGACTTGATTGTGAACCTGGAGTGATACGTGATGGTGAGGAAGTGGCGGAAGATCTCGTTGAACATGGACACGGCCCGGACCAGAGCCCTCGCCTCCCTGCAACCCTGCTTGTGATGACTCCAGTTCCTGGCTTGACAGGCCTTGCCGCAGTACCAAGCCGTGAAGGGGCCCTCGTTAAGTGTGTCGCCGACGGTCAGGCGACAACCGGTACACCCGCGAAGCTGCGATGTCTCTGAGGTGGCGCCACAGCCAGCACATCGTAGGATAGGCTCACCGGTATCCGGGAGTCCAAAGGGCGACGACGCGTCATTGCGTCCCTCTGCGACCCAGCGGATGTAGCGAAGTTGCGTGGCGTTGGTGCTTTGGTCGGCTGGGTCAATGTCGGTGGACAATGCGTAGGCGGCGAGATGGTCGTACACAGCAGCGGCGCCTTTGGCAAAGTTGCCGTAGCTGGCCTCGGCAGCAGTCTTGACGAGCTGAAATTCGGCGTCAGTGCGAGCCGCACTTCCAGCCTGAGCCAAGAACCGGGCTGCGACCCTCTGGACGATTGGCGCTAACTGAAACCATGACTTCGAATGGTGCTCCTCGGGTGATGGCAGCGAGGCGAAAAAGTGGCTAACGGGATCACCGCCATGGTCGTTGTATGAGATAACTCCCAAGGCTCGGAGCTCGGCACGCATCGCATCAAGCATAGGCTGCGTGGGAACGGTCAGCAATAGAGACAATCAGAACGGAAATGGAAGTGGCAACGGCAGCCAGCTGAATCACAATCTTCTCTAGACGATAGCGACTTACCTGGAGAGCCGAGTCGTTCAGAATCTGGTCCATCTTCGAGGTACGCATGCCAAAGTCTGCGGGGATCGTTTGCCTGTGATGAAATGAAGAGCCTTGAGAGGCCAGCAAATAGGGTTCGAGAGGCGCGTTGGCTCTTCCGAACTTTCTGACCTGTTTTGAGGTAAAATCAGAGAAGTGACCTAGGGATTAAAGAGCCGGAAAAAGAACGGAGGTAAGAACTACACTCCGACTTTGGTAAGGGCAATGATTTCACTTTGCGACCGGTAAGTCAGGTTTGTTTGAAGCCAACGGTGAGTCAGCCCGCGCTTTTCTTCACTTGTGTTTGGGACCCACCTAGGACCATTTGGGGCTGACCTTGGTGACTTGCATTGATCTTGACATATTCAGATTTCCGTGTCCACCTGAACCCGGCTTCGTTCCCTCGTGACCAAAGACTTGCAACGCCAGTACGGGATCCTGAACTCTCCGCAACGTCGCCAACGTACACCCTGGGCAGGAACATACCGTCGCCTCCCTCCAAGGCGCAACAGAGCGTAATCAACCTGCAGCAGACCCCAAAACTAGTGATGAGGGTGGAAAGTCGCAATGCCTAGGACAGTACTGGAGCCAGTGGCAATGTCATAGGAACATGTCCCCGGAAGACGAGTTCAAAACACATCGACGTGAGCATGGCATTCGTCGCAGCCCATGTGGTACCCGCTAACCTTAGCCTTCAGCGGTGAAGCCAGAGATCTTTCGGAACAGGAATACCGTGCGGAACGAGAGCGCCTTCGTCAGGAAGAGCGGCCTGACCAAGGACGCAGTGCTGAAGAACTTCACGAGGATTCAGGGAGGATTCAGGGTTAAGTCGTGAAGAACTGGGTCGGGAGGATCGTTGCTAGGAAGGGCGTCTTCAAGAAGAACGTGGTTCAGGCCTGGGAAGGATGTTGCAAGCAAGGACAGTTCGAGAGGCTGGCTGTTGCGAAAAGGAAGAGGAGGATAGACATGCGCGCTAGGGTTTGTTGTAGTGTTGGGGTTCCGATGACTTGAGCAGGCGGAGGAGGAGCATTTCTGGCAGGTCTCGCATCTTGCAGGCAGATGGAGAGGTATTCGTATCGGGTACTACTTCATTCCTTCGTGATGGGAACTAAAATATCGTCATCTCATCCCGGGACGCTAGGTAGTGATATGAATGTCCTTGTGCTTCTTTGTCGACGGACCAGTGAATGGACCTGTGGTCCCGGGTCGCTGATGGTTGCGGCTCCAGCCCTGTCTTCCACCCCTAAAGTCATTCTGTATGAAAGATCTTTCTACGTAAGTACTGTCAACTTGCTCACTTCTCTCTCTCGGACGAACCGTTCCAGTCACCGACGTTATACCGATTAGCTAAAATCAAAGAGCATTTTCATCATGGCATGCACACTCGCTCCCGAGGGTCCCATGCCTGGGCGCGTTTTGGGATTCTGCAAATTCGACCCTTACAACCTCAAGGCCTTGGATCTAGCTGTCAAGATCCAACCAACAGCATCAACCATGGCGACAACAACCGTCACGAACATCGACAACAGGCTGTTCTTCGAGGATGTTGATGACCAGGACGGCCAATTTCTCGCCCGCGTCAGCCTGTATTCAGGCGCTCCTCGCCTGTCGCAAGCCAACCTGCCCTTCATTCAAAGTCGTCGTGCCGTACAGCTGGGAAGTCACGCGATAGTCGGTATCTGGGAGCAAGGCTTGGAGCCTGAGCTCTCCCCCGTGCTGCTCGAGATGGTTGAGAAGCCGACCTTCCTCATGGCCTTCCGGATTGGGTTCAGTAATTCAGACCCTAGCGACTGTCCCGTCACCATTGCGATTGGCGTCGAGCCGCAGTCACTCGAGCGTCATAAGGCAAAACAGATCCTTGGAGCAACTCTCGTACCGTACCTACAAGTCAGTGCATTCATCATCATTAGGCTTTAGTATATGAAACATGCTAACTGTGACCCTAACAGGTGGACCGAGTTGCACGACGTCGCAGTCGAAGTGGTCGAAGCCCAGCTCGCCCTATACGACTCGAGCCCTCCTAGCACGTCACCAGGATGGCCATTCGTAGGTCCACCGGGCTACGAAGTCGGGGATGCCTTTGTTGCCAAGCCCGCTATGGGAAGCGCCATCGGCATCGAGGCCGGCGGCACTGCCACCCCCGGCGGCTACGTTGAGTTCCGCGGCACAGATTGCTCGACAGGTATAGAGAAAGTCATCGTCACCACTGCCATGAGCTGCAGCCACAACTCTAGCAGTTTGTCAACTCCGGTTGATTCACTATATGTCCTTCTCAATTCTGACCGCGTCAAAGAGAGCGAGTCCGCCGTCGCAACCTCCATGTCTGCCGAGGGTGCTACTGTCCACTGCCAGTCCCCATTCAACATCGAGGCTTAGAAAGTCCATGTTACGGATGACCTGAACCAGCACGAACAATCTCACCTTATGGAATATCTGCGAATCAAGAGCAAGGGTGGCGACAATGTCGCAACGCAGCGCCTGCAGGCTTTTGAAGCAGATCTGGCGAAGAGCCAGCAGAAGCTCGACAATCCGGCCGGCTCTGGAAGGGTGACCAGACGAACATCATTGCATTCGGTTGTTCGGGCGACTCGGGCAGCTTGGTGTTCAACTACACCGGCAAAGCCCTAGGCATCTACATGGGCGTGCAGCCGAACGACCTTCCCGGGCAAGTCTGCAACGGCGGTCGTCTGTATCGCCAATCCATTGACGGCATCCACTTCGTGTCGCCTATCGAGCCTAACCTCCTGGAGATTGAGGGCATTGTCCGCGGCTCTGGCATCTTCAACGAGTACGACGATGTGAAGATCAAGATGATGTGGTGATGAGCTTTGACCATGGAGACGCGAAGCGTGATGTTTCTCTTGGGCTTGGTCGTCATGGCTGGATGGTTCTATATGGTTACCCCAGTGTTGAGTAACGTCAGGCAACCTAGACAATGACAGCACATGATATGCACTGAGCGCAGTGAGGTTTTACGTAGCGGAGGCATTTTATAGGCTTGTACTACCAGGCTCGTTGCACATGGGGAGGCCGACAGGTCACAGTAGTTCTATACAGTTCGGACTCCCATAACACTAATGATCGTGTGACAGTCCAATCTGTGTTGGTCTGACAGCCTGACTCCTCCACGCATCCTCGACGCAGTCCAAAAAACAGAAAAGACACAGGACATCAATATGCACGGGGAATTTCTGCGCCGTACAGTGAAGTACATTGACAGACAGTGGAATGACTACAGTAACGACACCCAGACCTCATAAGGGAGGCATGCACTTGCTTGACTCTCCATTAAGGTGTCTTCACTGCTGATTTGTTTAAAAATGACTGCTTGATGCGATAAACCCTCTCCTTTTGTTCCCACGATTGGATTTCTCCCTAATCTCCACGTTTTTAGTATCATTATCTTCCACACGCTCCTGCTCCCCATTTATTGCTCCTTCTCAGCCACCTACCCCCAGGATCTGTCCTACTCCCAGCGCTCAGCCAACTCCCCCGCCTCCTCCATGCCCGGGATGCGCTCAAAGGCGATGCCTGCTACTGCTGGCCCTACCACGGTCTTCTAGGCAACTATGCCCCGTGCTTCGACTGGGACGGCAAAGGAAGAGGATACAAATCCACATCTGGCGCTACGCCAAACAAGATCTAGACCGCTTAATCATGACTCCGGTCATATGTTGCCGGATTGCACAGTCAAATCTGCGCGAGGTGCTGGGCTGGTTCATGCGAAGGGGCATCCGCCAAACGATAGACGTTTTCCCCTTCTCAAGTCAGCCGCCGTGACATATAGTTCTCTCGTTCTTCATCCCACAAACCTTCATGTCCGTGGCGAGGCTGCATGACAATGAGGGCGCCTCTGGTATTGATACGAGATGCTGCCGTACTTTGATGTCGTTGTTGCGACGCAAAGTCGGGCTGCGACCATGCGACTGTGAGACGAAGTGTCCAAAGTTGACGTGGAGCGCCCGTATTTCGTCAGCCGGTCCTGGCGGTGTGTCCAGTGGGGCTCACAGGACTTTGGAGCTGTTAAGGATACCTTCACCCCAAGGTTCGAAATCAAGCGCTATCTAAATGACAAGCGGCATCTCAAGTATCATACAGTGCCAAAGTATGTTCAGCTAAATTTTGAAGGCCGTCGCGCCCTTGGTAGTGCCGTGGTGGGAGATAAAGCCATTTTGGGCAACGTTACTTTGCCCAAATTATCGCGGATACCACCCGCACCCCGGCGTTTAAGGGGCTGGCAGCTCAACAACCATGACGACAAACCTGTTGAAATTTCTGGAGAATACTTGAACAACCTCGTGAGACCGGTACAGTGAGTCTGAAGGATGTGTAATTTTCATGTCATTTTTTAAGGCCCCAAGTGCGCCTCTTTCGCGCCCTTCGGACTCTGGGTCAGATGGCGAGACAACCACAATTGCCAGCAATATGGGAGCTACACTGTCAGGTCTAGAAGACCAGCTCAAACAAGCCAATGGGTGCTTTGCCCTGATTAAGAAAGGTTGACTTTGGTGTTAAGGGGGTTGGGGGTATGCAGCCTTGATACATTTTGCAGACGCGGCAGCGCTCCTAAACGCTAGAACCGACCGCTTCACTGGCACCCTCGCCCATAGCCAGTTTATTAAGGATATGCAGCTTCCTAACCAGTCGCAGCGACCCCTTGTGTTTGTTCCTCGAGGCCGAGAACTCCAGGATGTGCAGCCTTCCGCGACCATACCGTCTGAACAGCGTTCAACGAAGGCAAGGAAGCCGCCTGTGATCAGTATATCAGTGAAGGGGGGATGACACTGGCGCTCGCTGGCAGCGATGCTAATTGCCCTGACAAGAAGGAGTGGTTAGCAACGTCGCTAAAGAGAGCAAGAATTCTTCAAGTCAGGATGACCGAGGGTCCATGGCTACCCCGTAAATGGTAGCGGGCAGTGTGTTCCAATGGCAACTCGACGCATTAGCCTGTTCATATACGCCACTGGCGCCCAAAGCTTTGCCCGTATTTATCTAACCGACAATGACATGTGCCAGTTCATAAATCGGCTATCATTCCTGGACGTCACCACCAGGTCGGCTTTTGCTGACCAGTGCTCTTCACAGTGCAGCACAATGGCTCACCTCGACCAAATTGGGGCTGGCGTAGTTTGGTAATGTGGGCGGGCCGGTGAGTGCCCCTTCGCAGTGCCCCTTCGCCATGCCACCTTTGCCATATACCGCGGGACTGAACCAATCAGAAGACCACGGTTTGGAATTCGAGCCTCTCTCGGCCGTGAGGTAAATTAAATTGGATCATTGGCCTACTATCCTTGTGACTATGGGATATGGACGAGTGGCTAGTCTGAGGTATGGGCTTTCGGCCTACTGCTTTGAGTTCGGTGAGCTTGGCAAGGCCCGTGAGTGTCAAGCGTCTTGCCGGGGTACTCGTAGAACGTTGCTTCGTCCCAATCTGGACGAATGTCAGGACGTCATCCTTTGGTAGACTCCACCCCTTTGTTGCACATCTCCTGCGGCTGGTGAACGATAGGTAAGGCTGCCGGATTCTCCCAACATGCGCTAGTGGTAACTCGGACTCTTGTGCATTTGGTCCAACGCGGAGTCACGATCACTCGTGGCACTGAAGATCCACTCGAGGTACTGGAGATCCACTCGAGGCACTGGAGACGGTCGAGGTCCGTGGAAACTTGGCTGATGATCAGCACCGTGCCTCTTAAGCTGCACCGGCACGGAAATACGCTTATTGAAGCTCTCCGAACATTGCTAACGGAGTGCATAAGCGGCTTTTCAAGAGTGCCACCGGTGAGGCGTCTCACTCGTCAAGGATGCTAGAGCCAACCCCGTAACACCGCACACGCTGTTCTCAGAAGGTGCGCCTACGCGCCCCGGGTGCCAAGGCCAGCAGACGCGTCAAGGTGTCTGAATGTGTTGGGAGAGGACTAGGCACTCGGATACAAAGAAAAGAAACAAGAGTCAACAACAGTCTCTGACAGCGGTCTGTACCTCCTCGAGCGCCGGGTCTTTTTGCTGGGCATGTCTTCATACGTCCGCTACATCCTTGGATGCCCGGTCATCCCTGGAGGCAAGAAGAGACAACGCGACGAATACGACAATAGCTTCGGGGACGAAGAGTCGCATCGAGGGAGGAGAAAGAAGAGGAAGATCTGTACGTCAGTTTTCGACAGTGACGTGGCGCTAGAGAGCGTGGAGTAAGACTTAGTACGTGTATATATTCCCTAATCCGGTCCGGGTTAGCTCGCTTTTTATGAATGTCCAAAGCCCTCAGGTCGTAGGAGTATAGAGAGAACGGAGAGAGTGGCATAATCCTGGCAGAGAGTACGCCAGGCCAGTGTGTGCGCCAGGGAGTCACAGCCTTCTGAAAGCGATAGCAAGGCGGCAATGGCAGACCAAGATTCTGGAAGCCCTGATACGAGGATTGACCTGAGGCAG
>Ga0209127_100423_pt1 | contig 14729 bp, 10 predicted proteins | sample LakSupMetagenome_FD_187469 | JGI IMG/M metagenome (GOLD analysis project Ga0209127, IMG submission 187469) | Freshwater microbial communities from Lake Superior, Canada - Sta WM archaea (SPAdes) (version 2) | ecosystem: Environmental > Aquatic > Freshwater > Lake | place: Lake Superior, Canada...
TAAGCCAAAACCATGAATTATTCCGGCCTAGGATCGAAGCAAAAAGCTCGCCTTGGTCCGGACTACACTTGGTGGCTGCCTGGTACGTCTGCCATCTGTCCTGTCGCACCACAACTAGGACTGTCCTCTTGTGTCCTAGACTGCTAGTAGCTATCGGCGGCACATCGAGATGGTGCTCTCGTGGAAAGAGCAACACTAACCGTACATTTCATCCGAGCCCAGGCATGCATACGAGTCCCAGGACACCGCGCTCGATTTCGTATCTGTACACTCTCAAATCCGGTAATAACGGGCGCTTCGTACTCTCTTTGAAGAACGTGACCCCAGTGTGAGTGATTTCATAACGTGGCTATCATAACTCATGGCAGCTGATTCATTAAGCACGATCCCCCTCCATGTCCATCAGACGTCCGCATATAACGCACCAAGTAAACATCCACCGCCACCTTCTAAGAGAGCTCAAGCAGATCATTATACCGACACCAAAGAAAAGAGTCATAACTCATGATCATTCACTACCCCGCCGTCTCCTCCTCCTCCTCTCTCCCCTATCATCATAGTCATACCCCTCCTCCTCCCTATCCCTCAACCTCCTCCTCCTCTCTCCTCCCCTCCCCTCATCCTCCGTCTCCCCACCACTCTCTAGCAGACTCCCGCTCAATATTCCCCCCAACAAACCCAACACACTCCCCCTCCCCTCAATCACATTCGTCACCTTCTCCACGATCCTCTCCACCTGCCTGTCATCCGTGCCCGCCACCCCCCACCGGCCCTTCACATTCCACCCCTCCCTCCCGCGCGGGGAGCGGTAGACGAAGTCCCCCTGCCGGCTGTACATCCTGTTTATCGGCGGGCGGGCGAGAGGCCTGCCCTGGGAGTCGAAGCGGTCCGGGAGCAGCTCGATGACGTCCTCGTCGTCGTCGCCGTCGCTGTCCCGGGCGTAGGGGCGGTTGTGGGAGGTGTCGGACAGGCGGCGGGAGCGGGGACGGGAGAGGGAGGAATGCTGGCCCGGGGAGGGGATCAGTTGGTGTTGGGAAGAGGTGTCGGAGTCCGGGGTGGGTTCGTCGTCGGACTCTTCTGATTCGGAGTCAGGGTGGTGGTGATGGTGGTCTTGGGCTGTCTCTTGGCGGTGCTGCTTGAGGGTCTGCGAGGATTTGGGAGACAGGGGCATGAAGACGACGGATTTGGGAACGTTTGGGTCCTCGCCGGGGACCGTTATACCATCTGTTTTGCCCATGTGGTTAGCACAGTCGTGGCATACTACGGGGTAAGATATTTTCGGGTGGGCTCAAGCAGTGGCTCGAGTATCCGAAGAGAGCGGAGACGCACCCTCTTCCCCTGCTCGTCGGGGGTTGACGTGTTCTGGTGGACGAGAACCAGGACGAGAGGCTGCACTCACATGTTCAGGTCCGAGGGGCGCCGGCGGGTAGCCGTTGGTCGTGGCGGCCGAGTTGGGTGGTGGACCTGGCGCTGGCGGCGGCGCGGTGTAGTCTGGCGGGGTGTAGGCGTCGTAGTGCGGGTCGGCGAGGTTAGTGGTCGCGACGTTGGGGTGTGCCGTGAAGCCCTGAGTTGGCGGGGCGGCGGGAGCAGCCGGAGGGTAGGGTGCGGCTGGGGGAGGATAGTATGCGCCGCCGGACGCGTGGGCGGGCGACGGACTGCGACGGGGATCGTAGTAGTCCTCCTCTGTTGCGTCCGTCTCGTCTTCGTAGCCTGTGCAACAGTAAGTAACCGTTTTGGGTCGACTCGGGAATGGCAGTCACTCACGTCTTCGGTCCCTGTCCCTGCGATGTCGCAACCGCTCCTTCTCCCTCTCCCGTTCCCTCTCCCTTTCACGGTCACTGCCATAGTCCCTATCCCGATCACGATCACGCTCCCTGTCCCTATCTCTGTCCCTCTCATCCCGATGTCTCGACCGCTCCCTGCTTCTCTCCTTCTCCTCCTTCTCCCTCTTGCTGTCCTGGAACTTCTTGATGCCGATAGCCGCAGCCCCCGCAGCAGCAGCACCGGTAGCCAGATCCCTCAGCCGGCTGCGACTCCGCTTCTTGGTCGCCTCCCTCTCCGTCTCCCCATCGCTATCATCCCGGCTCCGTCTCCTCTGCCCGCGCCTCCCCTCGGTCGCACTGTCGTACCCCCGCTCCGTGCCCCTCGGAGCCCCGTACCCGTTGTACTCGGCCGGGTGCGGCGCCGGATCCGAATACAGCGGGTGCGCGCCGTACTCAACCATACCTAGCTCTGGATCAGCGGGGCCGGCATCGGGATACGGGGGTCTGGCTGCTGACCGGCTGTTGACGGACCTGCTGCGCGAGCGATGCCGCCTGTCCTCGTCCCGGTAATACTCATCCTCCTCCTCGCTGAGCTCGCGCTCGCGCTCGCGCTCCTTCTTGTCCTGGTGGCGGTCGTACAGCTTCTTGCCCGCCGCGCCGAGGAGGCCGGCGCCCACGATCTCGGCCCCCGTGCGGATGCGCGACCGGGAGCGGGACTTGCCGTCGCGGGCCTGGCTCTTGTGGCGCAGGTGCTGGACCAGGCCCGCCACGGCGGCGGTGCCCAGCGCGGCCTTGGCGACGGAGCGGCTGCGGGAGCGCTTCCGGCTCGGGGAGCGGCTGTAGTCGCTGTACGCGTCGCGGTGACGGCTGCGGCCGCGGCCGAGTTCTTCTTTTTCTTGCTTGGTGCTCTGGTAGTATTTGGCCGCGCCGGCGACGGCGAGCGCCGCGGCTGCGATGCCCAAGCCGGTCTTCAGCTTGGAGTGGCGGTCCTCGCCGCCGCCGCCCCTCGAGCGAGACCTGGACCGGCCTCTCTCGTCGCCATAGTGGTCCTCGTACGCGCTCTTGGCGCGTCTGGCGACTTCTGTGCCTAAGGCGCCGAGTGCGGCACCGGCAAGGACCTTTCTTCCGCGGTGTTCTGGCAGTTCGCCACGGGAGCTGCGTCTGGATGCCAAAAGAGCCGCAGCACCAGCACCGGCCAATGCACCTTCAGCCAGGTGGCGCTTGTGGTGATGGTCTGGGCTGCCTGACTCCTCACGTCGGATGGTTCGTCGCACGTAGTATTCGTCGTCTGACTCGCCGTCGCTGTACCTCCGCCCACGGTCGTCGTGCCGGCGGCGTGCCACAACCGCATAGTCTTCGTCGCGGCGGTCGTCGCCGTAAGAGTCCCTGACCTCACGGCGATAGCGATACTCGCGCTCATCATCGCGATATTCCGGGCGGCGCGCAATCTCGCGCGTCTCTTGGGCTTCCCGAGCGATGATCACGGGTGCGGGTGGTGGAGCTTCCTGCACGATGATCCTCTGCTCCGGGGCGCGCTGGCGGATGACGATGGGTGCCGGAGGCGGTTCGTAGTATTCTGTCTCCCTGCGGTAGCGCTCAATCTCCCCTGGCGGGGCATAGCGGTCATCGCGACGGTCCTCGCGCTCCTCGACGCGGCGCTCAATGCGGAGGTCTACCTCCCTGTCGTCGCGCTCCCAGGGAGCATTCGACCGACGGTCCCAGTCGCGGTCGCGCGGAGAGACGTGCGCGTCCCTCTCGACCTCCTTCGTCTTCTCGTATACCGTCGTCCTCGACCTGTCGCGCTCGTCGCGGAAGTCGTCGTCGACGGGAATAACCTGCCGTTCGATGACAGTACGCGAGCGCGCATCCGGATATCCGTCGCCATCGCGGTCGACGACCCTCTCGCGCTCGATATACTCCCTCCTGGGCCGGTCGCGGTCGTCGCGGTGGTAGTATGCGTCCCTGTCGTCGCGCTCGACGACCTTGCGCTCGACAACGGTGGTGCTCTGGCGCGGGCTGTTGTAGTCTATGGCCGAGCGTGGCCGCTCGGGGATGTAGGTGCGCTCGACGCGGCGCTCGACGTCGAGGAGGTCGCCGCTCGAGCGGCCCGGGTGGGCGCTGTAGCGGCTGCGGCGGTCATCGTCGACGTCGACCTCGCGCTCGATGCGCTCGACTCGCTCGGAGCGGTTGGGCGTCACTTTGTAGCGGCGCACTGTGGTGGACTTGTACTTGTCATCGTCTGAGGACGAGTCGTCCCGCTCCCGTGAGTAACGGGTTTCGCGGTAGATCTCGGGCATCTCGGAAAGGATGCGCCAGTCGGACAGGAGGATTCAAGGAAGTTTATTTGGTTTGTCCGAGATAATATTCGCAATAAGGTAGAAAAGGGAAAGGGTATCTCTAATGCAAACTGCACGCCGTAAAGGCAGAGTGTCCAGTGAAGCACAGAAACGGTTGAGGTTGAGGGGTGATGATTCTGAGGACTGGTGGTTATTGAGGTGGCTGAAGGGGGGTTGACTAGAAGGCTCTGAGGGGCATTTACTTGGTGTGCTGACGGGATGAGCACCACCAGTAAGAATGCCTTCTCGGTACGCAAGAGTACCGTTACAATACCCCTGCCCACCCGATATATTTCAATGATGGGGGCCTAAGGCAAGACCAAAAAGCCTCGAGACTCGGAAGCTGACTCGACTCCCCCCTCCGTCTCTTTGATTGTTGGGATGTCGGGTAGTGGATAGTGGAAACGGCGTCCGCAACGCAACGAGTCCCGGTTCGGCTTGAGCTTGTGGCTTGATGATGTCCTTTGTTGTTCACGTTGGCAGTTGGTGGAGGCAAAGCGAAGCGCAAGAATGTAGTGACAAGGAACAAAAGCTGAGGTCTTCCGGCCCGGCCGCAGAATCACAGACAAAGCAGGACTGAAGCAGGGCAATCAAGCAGACCCGATGGAATCATTACGCCGCCCTCAGGTGCTGCTAAACCGGGAAACGGCACATGCCTTGGCAAACATTTCTTGGAGTTGAAGCAAACCTGAAAGTGAGAACAGACGTAGTAGTGTGGCAATCGACAGCGAGAATGTCTCGCTCGAGGGACGTGTGACCAAGACATCACGAGCCCACCAGAACTCGAGATCCATGTTGGCCATGTGAGTCGTGGACTTGCCCATCCCCTACAGTACCTTCCCGTCCTCGTCCCGTTTTGAAGCTGGGTGATCGTACGTACTTCGTAGTGTCGGCCATCAAGGACGGGCCGGGCCTCCCTGGAGCCCACCGCATTCCAATTGTTGATGGCGGCTGAGCATAGCTTTCAAAGGCTTCGGACTGCGCCACATCCATCCTAGACAACAGTCCCGACATCTATCTCTTATCAGGGCACTCGCTCCGGAACAGAACAGTTCTACACATGTACATTCACTTGAGCCGTTGCGACAGAGTGGTAGTTAACCCGAAACTTACTGTCGTATGACGGCAAGACGAACAACGATTTGGCAGTCCTGGCGATGACGACACGCCAAAGTCAAACCCCACCAAAAGGCAAGGCCCGCAGCGGACGCCCCGGGTCTTGGAGGGGGTGTTGCTGAGTAATCCACCCTAGCGTTAGTGCCGAGTCTGGGGCCGAGAAACGTAAAAGTGAAGCTGGTGATATCATTCTCGCACACATTATGTTCGAAGTTCATGGTGTTTGTCCATCATTGACCAAGTTTCCCTTTAACACTCCAAACTACCTGTCCTTCCAACACTGCTGCGAGATCCGTCTTAAACACTGGTCCGCCGTTTTATCCATGCCAAACCCGGAGTCTTGAAGGGGCAAAAAGGTGGTATGGTCAATTCCTCTGGCAACCCGGATGCCATAGCCGAATGCTCAAGTCGTTACTCACAAGTGTGGCTTAGCCATTGAGGGTATACAAGCAGCATCGTCATCCGACGTCTGTCGTAAACGGATGAGAGTTATAGAGTTCCGCTCTTTCCGTGCTGGGCGCAGGGATACTGCACTTCGCCTTGTCTCTCGGAACCTTCGTCTCAAGCTTCCTGCGTCGTATCCAAGATGGTCTGTTGGTTAGCTCTTAGCAAAGTTTGACCTGATATCTCTCCGAGGCTTCAAATGATCATCAACGCAAAGTCCGGCGAGCATCATTGTGCTTTGCGACGGTGATGCGAGGGCAGAATGCTCAGATATGCTGATACAGTAGCCAAGACCTAGAGTGTTGATGAGTGTCGACTGGTCGTTTACAATTCAGGAGCAGCATGGCTTAGGGATTTGGGTTATCGGATAGGGGTCAGAGCAACACTGCGCCAAGGAGCTCCCTGCATAGCTGAAGCTTCTAGACGTGCTCCAAGCCTTGCCCCTACGCACAAGTATGGGCTTCCCTTGACCTGTCTTCTTGAAGGAGTGGCTCTTTCGGGCTGTGTTTAGCTGCGTCCGATATAAACAGGATCCAGTCTCTCAGGAGCGGCGGCCTGCAGCAACGACGTCGTCCGAAAATACCGTACTCTGCCTGTTGCCGAGCTCGCAGAGGGTCGGTACTCGGGCATCCCATGATGAAGGTCAAGGAGCGCTCACCGAGCCAATATCCCACGCTCGCACTTAGGTAGTCCCTGACTGCGCCATCATGCCCTGACGAAACTAACAGTCAGGGTATCTTTCCCGTATCTGATGCGGTTCAGGGTCATCCGTCCTGCACACCAGCACCGCCATCACCTTGGCAGCGAGCCTGTTCCCCTGATGATGGCAGCCGCGGAAAAGGCAAGTTGCGTCCCCATCCGGGGAGAACACATATAAGCAGGGGCATATTCCAACGCTGTATCCCCAGATCTTCTCCCACAATCATCTCAATCCGGTCAAACAGTATCTAATATCTGGACTACTCTCATCCGTTTGACTTCTACAACTTCAGCGCACATTCGTTTCGTCACCTGCATAATCACATTCCATTACATCAAATCACATCAGACAAAGCACCACATAAGACGAGATGAAGGTCGACTCCAAATACCTGTCCTTCCTGCTGGTCGGCAGCGCCATTGCGGCCCCGGCCCTGTCGGTCGGCAAGGAGAAGAATGTTGCCCGCCGTAGCGGTCATCAGAATGATGGCGTTGCGCCTCTCTTTTCGGTGAGGGCCAAGACCTCTGTGTGGCAGCGCCATGGCGGAGGCGGCGGCCAGGGTCAGAATGGCTTCCAGACCCAGGAGGAGGAGGAGGAAGAAGAAGAAGAGCAAAGTGCCGAGAAGAGACAGGAGAAGGAGGTTGAGGTGAAGAAAAGCGAGGAAAAGGAGGAGAGTGAGGAGGAGAAGGAGGAGGTTGAAGCAAAGGAAGACGAGGAGAAGGAAGAGGGCGAGGAGACGGAGGAGGGCGAGGAGACGGAGGAGGGCGAGGAGACGGAGGAGGGCGAGACTGAGGAGAAGGAAGGCGAGACTGAGGAGGTGGCGGAGGGTGAAGGTGAAGGCGAGGAGGGTGGTGAGGCTGCCCCTGCTGGTGAGCCCGAGGGTGGAGAGGAGGGCGGCGCGGCAGAGGGTGATGAGGCTCAGCAGGGTGAAGACGGTCAGGCCACCTCTGGAACTGGCGAGGAGAGCGAGGGTGAAGGCGAGGGAGAGGGTGAAGGTTCTGGCGAAGGTGGTGAGGGTGAGGGTGCGCCAGCTGGAGAGTCTGAAGAGGGGAAAGTCGCTTCCGGTGCCGGTGAGGAAGGCGAGGGTGAGGGCGAAGTTCAAGGTGAAGGCGAAGGTGAAGCTCAAGCCGAAGGCGACGGCGAGGGAGAGGGCCAGGAAGGTGGTGAAGAGGGTGGCGATGCCGCCGCTGCCGGTGAATCTGAGGGTGTCGAGGGAGGTGAAGTTCAACAGGGCGAAGACGGCGAAGTCGCATCTGGTACGGGTGAGGAGAGCGAGGCCGAAGGCGAAGATGAAGCTGAGGGTGAAGATGAGGATGGTAAGTCTTAGCAAACCTGTCCTCTTGATCATAAGGGCTAATGAATCCCCTAGACGGTGACGACGACGGCATCCCCGATTGGGTCAATGACAATTTCGCCAACTTCAACGGACAGAGCCGCTCCGCTCAGCCTGGTGGCCTGATCAACGGTGAGCTTCCCGCCTGGATGGCCAGCCTTCAAGCCGGCCGCTTCGGTGGCGGCAAGGTCCGGCGGACTATGCTCTCCCACTAAGCGACAACACTCCCGAGTCGGAATATCAGCATTGCAACACGAGTTATGACTTGACGATTTGACGACTTGACGGCATTCACCAACATAGGACATTCTCCAACTCGCATCAACATCAATATTGCATCATCAGCACCAGTACCCTGATTTATCTAGTCACATATGGTCTTTGTGCTTGTTGGCTTGGAAACAGGGAGTTATAGCCCAAAGTAATGGGGAGTGAGGAAGGAATTGTTCGGCAAGCTATGATATTGGTACTCTGTGCTTCATGGCGAGTCGAATTACACAGAGTGGCCCCGCCTTTTGTATCTACCAATAATGAGAATATGAGAGAGATTGCTGTTGTTATTCATCTTGTAAATCGTATCCGTCTAAAACAGGTGCTGGAGGTTGTTGGCTGCTTGACAAAGTTCGGACTCATGAGAGAGAGGATACTGCCGTCCCCACATTAAAGAAGCATCTCGCGGATTCGCAGCGACCAAAATCACAGCCCGATCTTCAATTTCTCAGCATTTGTTCTAGCTCAGACAACACAAAGTTATGGCGGACGATCCCTTTGAAGACATCCTGAACCTTGAGGACCAATTCTATCAAGATGGCTACAAGCTGGGCCAAGCGGACGGCGACAAGGCAGGCCGGATAGAAGGCCGTTCTCTCGGCTTGGAGAAGGGCTACCAAAAGTTCCTGGAAGCTGGGAGACTGCATGGCAAGGCTATAGTCTGGGCGAACCGGCTAGCAGGATTGAAGACCAAATCAGCATCGGAGAGTCAACAGCCGGCGGAGAACGGTGGCTCGGAGGAGACACAGCGGCAGAGTCTCCCCCAACTACCGGGTAACCCAAGGCTGGAGAAGAATGTCACCACTCTCTTTGCCCTGACGGAGCCTGACACTCTCTCTACTGAGAACTCGGATGAGGCAGTCAACGACTTTGATGATCGGCTGAAGAGGGCGGAAGGCAAGGCGAAGGTCATTGAGAGGATGGTCGGGGAGGATCAAAGGAGGGATGATGCTCAGAAAAGCGCAAGTCCTGCCGGCACGAAGAGCCCAAGCCTGGAGGTCTGATACGGCACAGCCAATCACTACCGAAGAGCCAGCTCCCATCGGGGTCAATTAGCTCTTCCTGCGAGTCCTACGACGAAGACTGTACGGGCTGGTCCGGACAAGGGCGAACAAGGAATATCGTCGCGGTCATGCATCACTATGACGACTCGCTGCTACGCCACCAGCCGGGTTCTAACCGTGGCCAGCCAGGGGGTTGCGCAAAGGAGGCCAGTATTTGCCGGAAGCTGCTTGATGCTGTCAGACGAAGCTAGCAACACCTCCAAGGGTGCCATGAGGGTATCTGAGCCCTTTGCATGGCACCAACAACACTTCATTCCCTGCCTGCGCACTGCGCCAATTGGTGTAGGATGACCGAAGGAGAAACGCGCCTAGGCGATGTATTTGCATGCATGTCACATAGAATAGTCTCCAGCACCCGAATGAACGAGCGTCACTGTGCGGCTTGAGACATGCACAACTAGTCTTACCAACTGCATAAGCGTTGCTTGCAACAGGTCTATTCCGCAACCGCCCTCTATGTACAATGCGTCAACCCATCGTGCCAGCCTGCTCACGAGAATGTCCTGCACGGGTACCTGAATGTTTGTTAGTGTAGAATCCTCTTCGAGGAAAGGAGCCAGACTTACCCATCACCGTACGACTGTTCCTCCTCCATCTCGTATTTATAGACTTCCCACTTCTCCCCGGTCTTGGCCAGGCTCTGTCCACTCGGCAACGGCGGCAGGCCATCCTCCCTCAGCACCAGCTTAGCCACGCCGTCGGCGCCCTTCTTCTCGAGGTACGCCGCCAACCCGGTGTTCTTACCCTCCTCTTCGGCAGCCACGAGCGCCTTGCTGCCCGCCTCGCCAATCAGCTCCACGCGGGGCGCGGCGGCGCTGCCGACGCCCAGCAGGGCGACCTGGTCGGCCTGGCCGACGACGCTGAGGCGCGGGTAGGCGCGGCGGTGGTCGCGCTTCCAGTAGGGGTTGTCGGCGATGTCGCCGGCGGGGACGGTGACGGGGTCGTCGTAGGCCAGGGGGTCGTTGGAGCCCGGGGCCGGGTTGCGGAAGTAGGGGTTGAGGGGCACGCCGGTCGAGCGGTTGGGGTCGATGGCGAGGGAGCTGCGGATGTGCGCCCAGATGCCAACTGCTTCGAGTGTGTGTTTCTGTGGCATGTTAGTCCGCAGATGCCTTGAATCCCGGAGATGTTGTTCGGAGCAGCGGGGGAGGAGGGAGTGTGAGAGTGTTTCGGGGTCATCATCGTGATTGGTGCCGAGAGAGACACCGTGCTTCAGATGGAGAAATCGAGGGTTGCTTGAGGACCAATTACCTTTGACAAGCTCACGGCAGCGCCCGCCGAGGCCTTCGCTACAGCCTTGGAAGCCATGTCGGTGGTGTTGAGTGAGGTAGGAGGCTGCGTAGTCCTGGCCAAGTCTGAACGGCTTCAAGATCGGCTCCAAGATCACGGACGTTGCCTCGTTGCGCACGGGCCACTGAATCGTGGTTGTGCCGAGCTTTAGCCGGCCGATATCAGATAAGTCATCAACGCGCCTTCCCTTCCCCAGCTTTGAATTTTATTCCACAGGGCACCCACCCTTCGAGTCGCAAACCCTTGAAGGACAGCTCATATAACCGGGTTCAATCGGGTCCTGTGCAGCTTCTGCTAGACTGATTCCTCATAGCTATCGAGCAATCATCGTTTCCCTGCTGGTTGCCCTGTTGTTGACCACTTGTTAGCGGCTACCCCGGTTGGCCTGTCTCACCGGCCTGGAACGCCCGTACTACTCGAACATGCACTCTAAAAAAGCACCCAGCCATTACAAATCTGCCCCATCCTCCCCAGAAAGGACGGGAGCTCGGACGCAATGGTGTCATGCCGTGATCCCTGAACTCGAGACGAAGCATTGAGCTTAGCTCCGCGCGCGTTCGTGATTGGTCGCGACTCTGCGACCGGCTTCAACGTCCTGTTTATATTGCTTCCCGTCGTCATCTCATTTCTCTTGCGCATATCCGTTTCCAACCCATTTCTGTACTCAGTGGCTAATTCTCTGTCACTTTGACGTCTATCTGTCTCTTGCTTTGCTTTGCTTCATCATCCCTTCCAACTTGACCACCTCCTGCTGCGCGCATTCTTCCGTACGCGTAAGCCATCACAACCAGTTGTCCACCATGGCTCCCGAACTCCGGAAGCGCAAGGCGCCACCAGCTGCTCCTGAGCCTCCCGCGAAGAAGCCAGCGGCCAAATCCAAGGTTGCGAAGGCTGCCGACAAGGTTAAGGAGGCTGTCACAGGCAAACCGGCCAAGGCTGCGCCAAAGGCAAAAGCCAATGGGTCTGCCGCTGCCGCCGCTCCAGCGCCAGTTGATGCGCCAGCCCCGGCTGCGAGTGCCGGTGGCAAGCCTGTCGTAGGCGACATCATCGACCTCGAGGGTTTCGGCGGCGAGATTGAGACCAACGACGGCACCAAGACGACGCTCAAGGCGCTTGTTGATAAGAGCAAGGCTGGCGTTGTGCTGTTTACGTATCCCAAGGCGTCTACTCCTGGTTGTAAGCTATTCCTGCTTTCTCCGGGTCACCTGCATCATACTGTAATGCGCCAAGTGGTCGCGCCGGTCCAGGCCGTGGCTTGAGAGACCCCTACTGTCGATACGGTCCCATGCCATTGCACGACATCACCTATGCTGCCTTTACGTCGCACCACCACCCTGCATCGCGCCCAGACACTGACCCGCCCAAGGCACCAACCAGGCCTGCCTCTTCCGCGACTCGTACGAGCCCCTGACGGCAGGCGGGCTGGCCATCTACGGCCTGTCAACCGACTCGCCCAAGGCCAACACCACCTTCAAGGAGAAGCAGAAGCTGCCCTACCCCCTCCTCTGCGACCCAAGCGCGACTCTGATCGCCGCCATCGGGCTCAAGAAGTCGCCCAAGGGCACCCAGCGCGGCGTCTTTGTCGTCGACAAGGCGGGCAAGGTCATCCTCGCCGAGCCCGGCAGCCCGGCCGGCACTGTTGATGCGGTCAAGAAGATCGTTGCTGCTCTTGCTGGTGCTGGTGATAATGCGACTGCCGGGAAGGTAGAGGAGAAGGTTGAGGAGGAAGTGGCCAAGGAGTAGACGAGTCGCGTATTTGCGTGCGGTTGGAGTCCTCTGGGTATCTGTGAGCGGGCTGTTGACTTATGAGATGTTTTATACCTAGCTGATGCTTTTGGCAGGATAGCCAGCGTCTTTTGTAACAATGTATGCGGGCAATCAACGAGGCATGCCGGGATCAGCACACCATCTGCCACTATCAGGCCGTACGTGACTTGAGCTGGTCCGAGACAACTCACCAGACCAAAACACCACATCTGCAGACTGGCTCGGATGCCTCAAGAGGTGCACATTACTTCTCACTCCACTGCTTCCCACTGCTTGTAGATATTCAACCGTTTGTCGATCTACTACATCTCCCTAATGCAACATCAACATCCCGCCATTAGCACAAACAACCTGCCCAGTACACCACGCCGCATCCTCGGTACACAACATGCCCACAATCCCGGCGACCTCGGGCGTGTACGCCGGCCTGCCCCCTCCCTCCTCCGCATCCCTGACCACCTCGTCGCTATCCACCCCGGGCCGCGCCTTCATCAGCGGCGTGTGCATGATCCACCCCTTGATCCCGGCCAGGAACTCGGGCGTGTTGCTCTTGTACATGGGCCCCTCTACGGGACCGGGGTTCACGGCGTTGACCGTCGCCCTGTCGGCCAGCTCGCGCGCCCACGTCCGCGTCATGGCTTCGATGGCTGCCTTGGACCCGCCGTAGACGGACTGCGTCACGAAGCCCGTCGAGGAGGAGACGGAGGAGAGGTTGATGATGCGGCCCGAGCGGTCGTGGGGCAGGTAAGGTGCCACGGCCTGCGTGATGAGGAGGGGCCCGAGGACGTTGACGCGGTAGGTCTCCTCGAACTGGGCGACGGTGACGTCGGGGAGCATGGCGTTCATGGCGACCCCGGCGTTGTTGATCAGGATGTCGACCTGGAAGTTCTTATCTGTGGTGGTGAAGGCGGACTTGACGGCTTCGAGGAGGGAGGTGGCGCCCGCGGGGGTGCCGATGTCGGCTTGCACGGGGAGGGCGCGGATCGAGTGCGCGGTCTGCAGGCGGGAGGCGAGGTCGGAGGCGAGGCTGGAGGAGGAGTTGGAGGTGTAGTTTAGCACGAGGTTGGCGCCTTTGCTGGCGAGGTTCTCTGCTATTGCTGCGCCGATGCCTAATGGGGAGTCAATATAGGGTGATCAGGAGCTGGGGCAAGAAAATAGGGGCAGTTACCTCGCGAGCCGCCGGTTACGATTGCTAGCTTGCCTTCTAGGGAGCGTGCCATTTTTGCTAGATGGGTGTCACTGGTAGTCACGTTGGAAGGAAACAGCAGCTTCGGAGATATGTCACTGTGTCAGGAGAGTGCTGGAGTCACGAGGTTGCGATCGACGGATATTGTATTCAATGCGGAAGCTACTAAATAGCCCAGGAGGCGGGAGAGTTTGCCTTATATATGTCCTTCCAGCACGAGGCGTCCCGCTGCGTCAACCGCAACGTCGACGTCGCACCGATATGCGCGCATGTTGGTGCGGCAATCCAGCGCCTGGGAGCTCCGTCGCTGTGGACTTTTTGGCGGGGTAGCTCCGTCCAGCGGGGTCGTCGCTCGGCGGATTGCGATCCGAGTAGCCCGCTCATAGCCGGTCCAATGACCGCCGGCTCGGGAGGATCCAATGTTGACCGTCGTTGACTTCCATGCCGAATCAACCTAAAAAGAGCATTTGAGACCTCACCATCCAATATTCCTCAATCTGCACTACTTAACTACCCTCCTCTTTGTCCCAGGGCTCTAGCACACCGACGTATGCCACGGAGATGGGGACCTCGCAGCCAAGTGGCTCCGATGCTTGATGGTTCGTCTGTAACAAGATTGACTGCGCAGCTGAGCAGAGATAATGTCATGCAAGATCCGATCTCTCAAACATGTGTCATTGGTTGAAGGCTCCCTCCCGTATCTAAGGAGGGATGCGAACAAGCCGCGCCGGATTCTCTTTCTCGGACTGACTAGCCCTGATCTCAAGTCCAGTTAGCTGTCATGAGGATCAACCTACTCCTGTTACAAGATGAGCCTCGGTCAAAGGTGGCAGAACAGCGTTTGGTCTGGTGCTGAAGTATTTTCTGAAAACCTGTCCCATGTCTTCGTCCCACCTAAGCATGTCTACCGAAATGGACGATCATGGTTACGGCGAGGCCTCCTCCCAGGTGGCAGTACAGTCGGGTCCTGTGCCATCCGACACCGAGTCTGATGCAGACATCGGAATCGATGACGACGATGAATTTATCGACGATAAAGAGGACGAGAAGGACGAGTATTACTGGGAAAGCTTGCTCTCGGACCATGCCAGAACTAGCACTCAGGGCACTCCATTCATCACGGCTTCCGTCGCAGAACAGAGCTCGCAATCATTCGCAGACCTGAAAAGCTCTCTCCGCAAAGGCGCGCACTCTATCACGCATTGCTAAAGAAGCTCCAGCTCATTGGTAGCACTGCCGGTGAAGATCCGAAACAGACACTGGCGATGGTCAAGAGCGAACAGCAACATATCCTAGCAGCGATCGGCATGTTGATGGTCATGGATGAGGGAGAGTTTGAGTTGTGGAGAGGCCTATACGGAGGCAAGCTCTTCAAAAGCGATGCGCATTGGGATGTGAAGTATCCGGCAAAGGCGCGGGACGTGCTCGAGGCTTGTAAGCATATCGTCAACGGTTTAGGCACG
>Ga0209127_100424_pt1 | contig 14685 bp, 19 predicted proteins | sample LakSupMetagenome_FD_187469 | JGI IMG/M metagenome (GOLD analysis project Ga0209127, IMG submission 187469) | Freshwater microbial communities from Lake Superior, Canada - Sta WM archaea (SPAdes) (version 2) | ecosystem: Environmental > Aquatic > Freshwater > Lake | place: Lake Superior, Canada...
CATCATCTCCACGTAATCCTTCAGCTTTATTTCCCGTTCCTTCGCGTGCATCAGCCGTTTAGATCTCAGCAGCAGGGCGAACATCCTCGCTCCTCTCAACAACAGGCTTCTCTCCGAGTGCCTTGTTGGGGACCTCGTCGTCACTCGAATACGTCTCGGGCTTGTCGAAGTGGTACAGCGGCTCCAGCGTCGCGCTCTTGTTGAAGCACACCCACCGCCTGAACCAGTATGGCAGAGCCTTGGTCAGCTGGTACTTCATGAACACCCGCGTCGGCACGGCAAAGATGTAGTCCAGCTCCTCCAGCGTGCGCTGCTTCGTCTCCGGCACCGTGAAGAAGATCATCACGAAGGCGACGACGTTGAACCCGGCGTACAGGCAGAAGGCGCCCAAGACACCCAGTGATGCCAGAATTTTCGGGAATGTGATGGAGAGCACCGAGGCCCAGAAGAGGCAAGTAGCCACCGCCCAGCCCATACCGACCTCTCTATGCGACAGGGGGAAGACCTCGGCGCTGTATGCGAAAGGGACAGGACCCTCGCCGGGCGAATAGAAGGCGCCGAAGACGTAGATGAACAACGCTACCAGGCCCAGATGCGCACCACCACCATGCTCCGGGAGAGGGATGAGCGTGCAGAGACCGGCAGCGAGGAGGGACCAGGCCATGTTCGGGAACGTGAAGAGCAGCAGCGACCGGCGTCCAAAGGTGTCGATCGTCCAGATAGCCGGAAAGGCGAAGAAGAAGTTGACCAGACCAAACCCGAGCGAGGCCAGAAGAGCGTTGTAGTCCGAAGTGCCGGCCTGGACGAAGACGGTGCTGGAGTAGAACGCTATTATGTTAATTCCGCACATTTGCTGTGCTAGAACGTTCAAATAGTTAGCACAAGTGCTGGAGAAGGTTGGGTGAAGCTGTCGACACGCTTCCTGGCGACAGACACGTTTCGGCCAACCTCTTACATTACCCCAAGCCTGACAAGGCTGCGAAGCCCCATTTTTCAGGCAGTTCGTTTAGTGGCATGTGTAGGAGGTGGACCGAGAATTATATGAGGCTGGGAAGGGTGGGTAATGCGGTAGGTCAACGCTCAAGGCACACTTACCTATCATGACCGTGAAGGACGCAAGGGTCGCCCTGCGGACGCGAGGGATGGTGAAGAGCTGGACGAAGCGGGTGAGGTAGTTGCTATCGCCCATGATAGTCTTCTCGATCTCGAGCTGGCAGTGGATATAGTACAGGTCGCGCGCCGCCTGGATTGGGTTGTTGCGCAGCTTGAGGAGCGACTTGTGGGCTTCGACGTAGCGATTCTTCTTCATGTACCAGCGGGGCGACTCTGGGCAGAGGTAGATGAGCAGCAGGAGGGGGACAGCGGGGATGAAGGCGCTGCCAAGCTGAAGACGCCACGCGATCGCGCCCGTCTTGCCGACTGCGAGGTTGGCGCATGTACCGAGGAGGATGCCGAACGCGGTCCATAGTTCTGCTCCCGTTAGCCACAGTCTCCAACGCGTGGATTATCAGGGGAACGGAGGTCACGTACGCCAACTCATAACCAAAGCACCGCGGATCGCTGCCGGCGAGTTCTCGGCAGCGAAAATGGGAACGGTGCTACCCTTGGCGCCCATACCGATACCCATGAGCAAACGGCATGCCAACAGCTGCGGCCACGTCTGGCAGAATGCGCTGCCAATGACGGGCCAGAAGCAAAAGTGCCCAGAGAAGAAAATGGTGCCTCGTCGACCAAAGTAGTAGTTGATGGGGTCCGAAAGCCAGCAGCCGATCAATCTGTTGCACAGTTAGCCGACTGTTGAATAGTAGGCCCGGTCTCTTGTTGACTGAGCGACTTACGAAGCGCCGATGTAGGGTGCCGCATTGACAAGTCCGACGAGTAAAGTATCATGATCCGAATCTCCACCAATACCGAAGACGTCGGGGAAGGACAAGTTGGCGCCGTTGCTGCCTGTCTGATCCCAGCCCTGCACCGCCGCCCCGATAGAGCAAGTGATGATGGTGAGGTAGAGGATCCTCGGGACACGCCACTTGTAGAGGACCTCATCCTTTAGCGCCAAGCACTCCTCTTCGCTGAGTTTCTCGTCACCCGAGATCTTGTCGTAGTTGTCGGGGTTCTGGGCAACTAGGGCACCCCTGCGGAGGATGGGGATGTGCTCGACAAGGCCCTTCTCGTGGGCAAACTCGTCGACCTGCGCGAGGAGCTCTCGCTTGGGGATGCCGGAGAGAGGGTTCTTGATCTTGGCATCCAGGTTGGCGTTGAGGTCAGGGACGGCCTCTGATAGACGCCGGCCTTTCTCAGCGCTGGAATCGGCCGCATAGCTGCTCCGGACTCTGGCATGGAGTTAGCATATTGGCATACAACAATAAGGCAGCTACCTCGAGGGACATACGGATGGGCAGAGTCCACTCCAATAGCCTTTGGCTCTGGCTCGGCCATGGCTGATTCGTGATAGGCCACGGTCGTGGGCTAGGAAGAAGCACTGCCTGACGGAGAGGTTGCCACGGACTAAAAGACACAAGAAGCGCTCGGTGTTGACTCCGGAGTTGGGGTATGATAAAGGGGAGAAGCCGTGTCACTCGAGTCCGGTGGGACAAGGAGGGGGATGCGCGATACTTAAACCTGGGGAGAAGACCTCTCTGGTGATCTTTGCCTTCTTTGCCCCAGACTGATACTGCAATGCTCCATTGAGATTACCGATCGACAATCGGACAACCTGCTGGAAGCAGGACGACACCGCACGGGGGTGGGTACCGCCCACACAAGGTCCCTGCGCCTGCGGGACATCTCCATGACTACCTCAAAGGTTTATTTCTCGCCAGAACGCGATCGAGGTTCTTGATGAACATGCCAAGGCACGAAACGACGGTCGGGGAAGAACACCGCATAGGATGCTACCTCGATCTATCTAGTCTCGTGCGTATTCGGCAGAGTAGTGGTCTGGAGCAGAGGAGCTCTGTAGGGTTGACCGAGTCATGGCCTCCATGGAGTGTTGAATGGTTCTCAACGGGCCTCCCGTCCAATGAGAGCCGCAGGGTCGCTGCGGGATGGGGTGTGGCTGTCAGGGTAAGGGTAGCAGCAGAAGGATTGCGGACATCAAGGACGTCTCCAACAAACCGGGGGCCCCGTCTCGGCGGCTCACGCTAAGACAGGCAGATGACATGCCTGACATGGCACTTGTTCATTAGCTTCCAGTCTCGCGTTCCGCCCAAAACAGCCTCAAGAACAAGCGTAAAGTAGCCGCAACTCGATAGTTCCAGGACTAGACTTAGACTCCAAACAAGCGACGACCGATAATTGCATCCCCATCAGTTCAGAGGTGAGCACGTAGTATCTTGTCCAACCCTGTCATGTCCAGGATCCTCTAAGGAGGCAACGCCATCTGCAAGTTTTAGTACAGCATTGTAATAGTGTAAATATGCGATTGTCCGCTGGCGCGGAGCAAAGGAAAATATTTCGGTGATGGCGAGGGCGGCCAGTCCACTCAACCAGACATGGGTCGCGCCCCCGTCCCCCGCACCCCGCAAACGCCATACCACAGTACACGTATGCCAGACTTGGCCAGTGGCTTTTCAATTCTCTGGCCTGTTTGGGCGATCTTAACACCGAGATCTCCAACTTCACCTTAAACTCAACCTCACCGGTACTGTTACCACTATTTTCCAAAACCTTTTCGCGCCTCTACCGGCCATATCCGTAGAACTTGAGTTCGCTGGAGTCGTGGCACCTGGCGACGCTGAGAAAGGGACTGAGGTTGAGCTCTCTTATGTGAGAGATGACGTCACCAAATGAATTAGCCCACTAAAATCAGCCACTCCCGTCTCAGCTCGGCACCTACCCCGGGTCCGCACTAAAAGTCCCGGTGGCCTTGCAGTCCGTGAAAACCAGCGAGCATTGCCGCGTGCCAAACGCCCAGCCAAGGCGGTTCGTCTTGAAAAATTGCCGGTCTTTTGCCGCTCGTAGAATTAATTGTCTCGCATGCGGACCGGGAACTACGATCTAGTGCCGCCCGTTTGACGCTTGTCCAGGCTTGTCGCTCTGGGCGAACCCAGCCAAGAGAGCTTCTTCTCACTTCAACAGCTGGGCATGCCGACACGAAGGCTTTTGTTTGATATGCTTTACTTCCGTGGTTCCATACGTCTCACCACTTAACTCAGTTCAGCCCTAAGCCCCAAATCTATCACGGGATATAGTTGACATGTACGAAGTGGTACTGCTAATACTAGAAATGCTCAAAATGTGATAATCGGTCCGACATCAAGTTTTCGCGACTTTTTTCCAACTCTGCGGGACAACTTGGCTTAATCCATGTGGAGTTTTGCGGATCCCAGGGACAGTAAGGCCTGGAAGGGGTCCGTCTGCTCTCCATTTGGACTCCATCGGACTCCATTTCCCCCATGGGAACCCCCTTCTGCCCCCTCACTCAGGGAGTTTACCCCAATGGCGAAGAATGCGGAGCTTGGGACACATGTGACTTGTGGTTGTACTCAAGACGGCGACGCCGAGTATACACCACCTCCCTGCTTTATGTTGATAAGTTCCACCTCTCGGTGTGCAGAAGCATCGACATGCCCTTGCGTAAGACACCGTCGTACGATGGGCCGTCTGGGGTGAAGCTGAAGCTGTAATTTTCGCGAGAATTACACCACGTTGCTCTGTGTCACTGATCGAGGAAGTGAGGGGTGGTAAACCTCCTCCGCATGGGGCATGGACTCGGGTGCGCAACACCGATACGCAGACAAGATCTGGGGTATGTGCAGGATCGATATCTTCACCAAGTGCTGCAACCCCGGACGACTGGATGATCACGCGACGAGACGATTGGACGGGTGGACGATTTCGCTGCTTCGCTATCACCCCGTATACCAGGATTGCCCTCGTGGTCACTGCTAGCATGCCTGATCTTATCACATACTGTTGCGCCAGTGACGTTGAATGTCCTCATTTTCTCCTTGTATGTTACGTGACGCGGTGCTTCAGGAGTCGACATCAGACTCCAAATAAGGACGCTGATATCACAGTTGTTCCCATTCCGCCACTCAAGACATATAAGTACATCAAGGAAGAGATAATCCATTTCGCCATCCAAAGACACTTGTCCAGATTCCCTGATAGTTATATCCTCGAGTCCCTTGATAGCTGCTCTGACTCCTCGAGAACATGGCCAGGAACCAATCCAGCAACGTACCCTCGATAATCAAGGACATCACGACGTCCCATCGCCCCTCGGCTCCTTGAGCGCCTGGACGACCTTCAACCTCATCTCCGCCAGGTCTCGATCCTTCTTCTTCACCGCCTCACACATAGCCACATACTTCCTCTGCCACTCCTCCGCGCTCGCCCCCTCCTCATCCCGTCCGACCGCGCCCTCCCTCCCGTCCCCCTCCTCCACTCTCGTCCCCGTCTTCCTACCAAGAAACTTCTTCTTCTCGACAGTGTCGTCCATGCTGTACGTCCCCCGGATATCCCCCAGCCGCAGCTCCCAGCTGCACCGATACCGGACCCTCTCCTCCCCGTCCTCGAGCCGCTGGATCCTCAGGTTAGTCGTGCTCATGAGCAGCTTCCCGCCCGCGAGAGCGGCGAGGTTGATCAGGAACGCGTCCTTGGTCCCGGCCGCCCTGAGGAGGTTCTCGACGACGGTGTGGACCATTGCCCAGGCCTCCTCGACGCCGGCGGGGGGCACGGGGTTGCCGGCGGCGTCGAACCAGTCCGCCGCCAGGACCTCGTGGACGAAGAAGCCTTCTAGCGCGTCGACGTTGGTGCGGTCCGTGGGGTCCTCGAAGCGGACGCCCGTGTGTGCCGGCTGGGGGGGCGGAGGGGGCGGGGCGCCGTCGGATTGGTGGGTGGTGTTGTTGTTATGGGTGGCGGGCGGTGCGGCTTGCGGTGTATTCGCGGGTTTCGTTGTCGGGCCGCCGCAACTTGCGAAAGACGGGTCTGGGAAGTAGGGGTGGTCGACCGTCGTGGGCGCTTGGCCGTTGACCATTACTACGGGCGGCGGGGTGGCGAGGCGGACCTCGCCGCCGACGCGCTCGGGGACTTGGAGGGATAGGCGGCTGCGCTTGGCTGGGCGGGGGTTCTGGGCTAGGTGAGGGCCGGTAGGAGTGGGCGAGTTGACGACTGGTGTGGTAGGTGCTGACGGCGGCTGGATAGCTGTTGGTGATGTTACGAGCGTCAAGCTAGGAGGACCAGATATAGGCGTTTGTGCGTGAGGTCTTGTTGCGTTGTTCTGCGGCTGTACAGGAGGCACTGGCTGAGGTATCTTGAAGGTAGGTACTTCCGACGAGGGAAACGCCGAGAAGGGGCCGTCCTGGTTGCCGTCGCGGTTGAGTCGCGGGCGACCGCGTGTCTTCCCCGTCCCGCCGAGCCCGCTTCTCCAGGCCGACGAGACGACCTTGGCGCCGTGTCTCTTGTTCATCTTGGCTCTGGAAGGCGTAATGGCCGACTTTGGCTCGTCTGCCCAGAATGCCTGTCTGGTCGACGGCGTGATAGCGGACTGCGGGTACGCCGTCATGGGTGTTTGAAGCGTGTCGCTGTGGCCGACCCAGGGCGGACCCGACGGTTGACCCATGCCGGTAGTGAGTCGTAGGGCGTCTGATGTCGGGAATAGAAAGACGCTCCCCCTGGCATCTGGGTGAGCCGACCAGGCCCCCACAGACATAGGATGAGCGGAGGCGAGGTCATCACCCATTGGCGGCGGCTCCATGCTGGGCCGCTGGGACGGTGACTTGCTTAGGTCATCGTCCTCTGGTTTCCTCCTTCCCCTCCGTGGTCGTATGTGAGGCAGAAGTGACCTCAGCGCCATGTCGTCCTCGGCAGCCACGCCATCTCGGCCAGACTCGCAGACCGGGTTCTGGTCTGCCGGTATGTCTGTCCAGTAAACGTTGGGCCGGTCGAGCAGGTACTCGAAGAACGCATCCACGTGCATCGAGTGCATCCAGCGCTGTAGAAGTCAGCATATTGCTCCAATAATGAAGATCTGTAGGCAATACCTTTAAGCGCACGGCATATTGCTGGATCTTCTGGGAGCTCTGCCCCTTGTCCTGGTCCGGCGGCTCGACACCCAGCTTCAGGGCCAGCTCGGCCCACGTCTTCAGCTCCTTTGCCTCGAGCTGCTTGATCAGCTCGAAGAGGAGGAACGTGTTGAACGTCTTGCCGCCGCTCTTGGGGGGCGTCTGGAAGGCTTCCCTGAGGGCGGCCGTGTCCGTGTCCGGGGGCACCGCCGGGTTGCAGTACATGATGAACTGGACATAGGTGTCCTCGATGGTCTCGCTCGTCACGCTTCTGCTCGGCAGCACAGGCCTAATCGACCCCGACCGCGGCGCCACATTGCGCGCTGACGTCGTGGAAGGAGCGAAGACGCCCTGTTGCATCGTGGTATTCATTTGGCCTTTGACTCCTTGACTGTATCCCCGGCAGCCTTGGTGAGGGCCGGTCACGGGAGCTCAGTGCGGCGAAGTTTGAGACCCTAACATGTTCCCATGCCGTCTGCCCCGTCTGCCCCGTCAGTTGCGTCTGATCTGGCGAATGAGATGGCTCCACAGGACACTCCGGGACATGAGACAAGACGAGTCCAAGTATGTTAGGTTCATATGACAGACTACTTCTGACTATTTCTGAAGAAGTCGGACCTCATCTGGGAGATGGACTGCGTAACGTGTTCGCACTTCGTTGAAGAGCCAGCCACCCAGGGCTCGCCCAAGGTAACTCGAGGGTCCGGCGTGTTCCCAAAATAGCAGCATCTGGTCCGTCCCGCCATTTCGAAACCCGCCCGCCCCTCAAAGCGCAGCTCAATCGGCGGGGCTGACGGCTGGTCACGGGACTTGAGACGTTCTGCCGCCCGTCCTAAGCGGTGAGTGGAAATTTTGCGGTCGAACGCACGGGCCAACAACATCCAGTATATATTCCCGCTCACCCCGCCACGAACTCTGTTCGCTCTTTTCCTTTTTCCTCTTTAGCTCTCTTTGCCTTTTGGCTTAGATCAAGTGTAGTATCTGTGAGTACCACCAGGCGCCCCATCGAGTTATCATTTTAAGAACAAGTTCAGCTAACAAGAGCACTTAGGTTCTTACAAGTTTAATCTCTTGTATGGCTCGAAAGAGTCAACATTGATTATACCTATTTTTGCAACGCGGAGACCGGCCCTCTGGGCTTGCCCATGGCCGGACTTCACAGTGTCCCTGGTATTACACTGCCTCCAGGCGACGCGAACCCATTTTTCATTGCAATCTCGGGCTTGACCTGGGATGTGACGAAGAAATGCATGAAATACGACTGAAATGTGTGAGAATATGGACTTTCAAAGGTGGCCGTTGGAGAAGGTGCCGGTGCATTGCTGGCAAGACCACAATGTACGACCGACAGTCTGATGACTATTCTAGTGGAAGACTATAGGATTCCACACGATGGTTTGGAAGGTCTATGACTCGACCGAGCTGTTTTGATGTTTGCACAACTTCAAGATTACTCGTCAACTTGATGGCGTCTTGATCTGCCCGGTGTGATGTGGCTCTTCTGTGACAGGGAGCATCACCCCGTCTTCTGGTCTCACTTTTCTCGTTACGTCGGACGTCCCAAATCATCCGTGCCGCGACCGGGAAACCCACCTCGTATCCCTCTGCACGGCCTCCGCCACGGCTTCGCGATAGGCGAGGCGAAAATTGCGGACGGCGGAACCAACCCCCTTCACCCGGTCTTGAACTCGGTCAACAGCCTAGAGCAGGGAGGGCAGGGGGATGCGGTTTATAGGCCCTCCGTGGAGACTGCAGTGGGCAAGCACGCCAGGCATGCAGTGAACAGATCACCGCGGAGACGGGACGGCCGTGGTAGGAGCTTTCACACATACCAAAGACATTGCCTAGGTGTGCCTGGGTAACTGAACCTGCCTTTCGGTTGCGGCAACAATCGTCCAGTATTCTTGGAATCGTGTAATCATCCAAGCGTCGTGGAATCATGGAGTCGTGGAGTCATCGATCCTACATCGCAGAGGGACACCGAGATGATGGGCGAGGATAATGAGGATGATCCTGAGGATGATGTTGAAGGTTCTGCGGACATGGACCCCGATTGAAACAGTCATACAGACCACGCCGTCCTCGGCGAGCCCAAAGTGAAGTCAAAGGTACGGCTTGATCGACTCTCGGTGGACCGCGATCCAGACCAGACGTAAGTAGCATCGACTACCGAACAGCATCCAGAGAAGCATGCCAGCGTGAATAAATACTCAGTGCGGCATGGATGATGTCAGTGAAGAACACGACCGTCATTGGCGGGAGAAGGGCATGGCGCATTTGGCCAACCACGAAGCGGAGAGCAAGCGAGGAGTTTCACCAGCGAAGGCTCGCAAACAGCCCGTGGAGCTGCCGGCTGCCCCGACGTTCACAGACGATGACGCACAAATGGAGGCGGCACTCACCCAGTATTAGTAGCGCTTTCTCCTAGGACCAAGCACGAGAGGAAGCAGGACGCGACCGGTTTCGCATCGTAGCCTTAAAACGAACGAGTAATGTCAGCAATCGATCTCGGGGAACCTGTACTTCCAGTCTTCGTGCAGTCGTGGAGTCGTGCCATCTTCCAATAGTTTAGACCAGTGTCACATGTCAGGACCAGAAGTTCAACGGATATAGTGGGAGTTTTCGCGCATCGTAAGTGGTATCATTGTTGACTCCTATCCCAGTACCACGGCACGCCCATTTCAGCCCGTAACCTAGATCTCGCGACATTGTCTTTCATGAACTCGGATTCTGGACAGCTCTAGAGCCGGCCGCCACCCCCAGAAACAGGACCTATCCCCTCCCCAGACCTCCTCACCACACCCTCCGGCTCTGCCACTTCCCCATCAGGAACAGCCGTCACAGCCTCCCCCGCCCCCTTCTCCCCCTCCCTGCCCCCCTCCGCCGCCACCACCGCAGCGCGGAAGCCAGGCCTCCCCTCATCCCCGGCCAGTCCGTACCAGATGATCGTCCCCACCCCGAGCAGCCCACTAATGATGCTGAACACCAGCGCCACGATGCCCCGTGCCGTGAACCCCTTGGGCAGCGGCTTCGGCGGCTCCGGCTGGCCCTCCAGGTCGAGCAGGTCGACCGTGTTGCCCGCCGCGTTGCCCGTTGTCGGGACAGACAGGTCGGCGCAGGCGTCGAGGTGGTCCTGCGGGATCTTGTCCTTGAGCTGGGATTGAAGCTCGAGCGGGGCCTCGACAAAGGTCGCTGCTAGGCCGGAGACGACGTGCCATTCTATGTGGCAGTGGAACAGCCAGACTCCTATATTTGCAGACAGTTTGTTGGATTGCGTGGACACAACATGGGATGATTTGGGGGGAGGGAGACATACCTGGGTTATCGGCCTTGAAGCGCAGAACGATGTTCCCGTCGGGATAGAGGACGAAGGTGTCTCTCCTCATCGGGACGGCTGGGAAGTCGGCGGACGTGACGTTGGACTCCTCGAACGTGCCGGCTTCCTCCTCGGACCGCCAGAGGACCTGGAAGTTGTGCCCGTGGAGGTGGAAGGGGTGGCGGCCCGGGTCGATGTTGTTGACGACGATGTCGACGATCTGGTCCTTCTCGAGGACGAAGGGGTGGGTGTACTCGCCGTACACTCGGGGGTCGGTGGCGAGGTCGCCCGAGCTCAGGGCTGTGTAGAGGGTCGGGACCTTTGCCGCCGTGTATGTTATGTTGTCGAAGAAGGCGCTGCTAGGGTGTCAGCCTGCCGGGTCTCGGCGATATAGTGGGAGGAGGACACTTACTAGTTCCCGCCGTCGTTGAGGTTGTCCATGATGACGCTCAGAGTCACGGTCTGGTCCGGCTCGCCGAAGATGGGCTCGTCGTCGAAGGGCCGCAGGGTGATGTCGTCGAACACGTCGAACTCGTCTAGCAGAGCAGGGTCCGGCAGGGGTTTGGCGCTGTCGTACACGAGCCATCCGGTGACATTGTAGTCCAGGTCTTCTGGGAATGAGTCGAATAATGACTGCAGGCGGCCATGTCAGCAAACTTTCAGATTGGCGGTTTGAGCCGGAACCAGCACTTACAGTATCCATGCTGGCTACAAATGGGAAGTTCGCGTCTGTCTCGTTCTTGGCCGTGAGGAGAAAGCTGCACCGCTGAGCCGCCGACAGGTAGATCAAGCTCGCCTCTGCTGGATGAGTGTAGACGCCGTCGACCTCGACGATGGTCATGTTGTGGCCTTCGAACCACACATATTGTCCGGCAAAGGCACCGATGTTGACCATCCGCACAAAGTAAGTCTTCCCCGGTTGGAAGGCCACCTGCAGGTCCTGGGTGTCGTTGAAGAGGGCCGACTGAGGCACCGGCTCGGCACCGCCGGGGTTCTTCTTGCTCATGAAGAAGTCGATCAGGCCGGGCATCTGGTCGTGGTACCAGTCGGATACGCTGATGACAACCTCCTCGTCGTACTGGTCCTTGTACGGGTTCTCGGGGTCGTGCACAATGAAAGGACCTCTTATTCCATCTGGGTACTGGCCCTTGCTGTGCGAGTGGTACCAATACGTGCCCGGTTGGTTGACCTACTGATGTTCAGCAGGTCTCATCTGCAGTGGTGGATCGGACGTTCTTACCACAAAGTCATATGTGAACCGCGAGCCGGGCGCAATTGCGCACTGGGAGATCTGGACAGGGCCGTCCATGTGCGTGCTGCCATTCATGAACAGCCCGTGGAAGTGCAACGACGTCGTTTGGTTCCCCAGCGAGTTGAGGACGTTAACGACCAGCCTATCGCCGACATCGACCTCGATGAGGGGGAGGGGCCATTGACCGTTGATGCCAATGACCGGCCTGTCTGCTTTGCCATCTGGATTGGCCGTGACCCAGCCGATGTCGAAGTCGTAGGTTACTGTTGCCGCCAGGGAGAGCGAGATGCTCGACAGCAAAAGGGCGAGAGGGAGGAGGAGACGGCGGAGACACGTGGAAGCCATTGTGAATTGAATTAGTTAGAAGAACCCGCTGCTATACAGTTCGCGATCACAGACCGCGAGGCAGAGGAGTCTGCAAGTACGGCACAGATGGATGAGAGGCCAGAAACAGAGGAACAAGTGTAGAATCAGGGCTGTGTCTGTGGTCTCAACCTCGTCGTGTCCGAGGTCGGCAGGACTACCAGGCGCCGTTTGGGAGACAATTGAAGCGCTGCGGGAAACACCGTCCTGTGAGTGAAGAAGGTGCCAAATCCTGTAGCATTCATGGAACGAGTTCACGAATTATCTTATCAATCGAATCTCCCATTCATCTTTCCATCTGATTATCGTGCGGCTGCTGAAGCATTGGAGTTATCTGATCAAGCGATCCGCTCCCATCCCTGGTGCCTTTCCCCACAACAGGAAAGGCTCATTGGCCGCTGGGAGACACCAGCAGACTCTTCTTCCACTGTCATGGCGCTGGGGCACTGGAACACAGTTGCGGTCTGGGCTGTCTGCGCGTGCATGGCAAAAGCTTGTCATGACCCGTGAATGGTCTGGAGGGACCTCGTGAAAGCTTGGTGTTTGCGGGTAAATTGCGATTGGGCGACGAGGAAAAATCAAGTCCACTTGGTCTGTCGCGATGTGGACCAGGCCAGATGGGTTGGGGCCTTGAACCCGAGGAGCAGCTGGCTTGTCCGAGACAAACGATCTCAAGCAGAGGTGTCCGAGATCCGTGCTCTGAAGCTGATGTACCAATGATTCCAATGGCCACCGACATGGTCCCAACAAGTCCCTCGTCTCGGTCAGATGTGATTTTGATCTGATAACGAACGGGCCTGCCTGGTATATCGTATGACAGGCTGATGGAAGTGGTTCCGTTCTTCCACATCGGCACGCTAAGTAAAAGTCAGCTCCCTGCACTACCTAGACTAGTGTGCTAGCGCACGCTTGTGCTCATCGACCTGTCAGGCCGAGTCGAGGCGATGGTCTGGCTAGTAGTCGAGAGCAGCTCAGAGACACCCCGACAGCCCTGGAAATCCCGCAGTCTCAGTTGAGCTGCAGGTCAGCATGATGATCGCCGTGCCTCTGCAATGTTGCAAGTGAAGATCGAAACACGGCATCCAGGGGCAATTGCAGTCGGCTTTCGCCAGCCTGCACTTCCTCCTCGCCACCTTTCTCATCTCTGTTTGGAGTACGTCTCGCCGCACTCGATTGGTTAAGACCGTGTGCTGTAACCGAGCGTAGACGTGCCATCAAACTCTGACGCCGGGGTCCGAGGTGTCGTAGGTAGTTTTTCTTTTTCGGCTGAAAACGGAAAAGGTGTGGTGCCCCCACACACATCGCGCCAATTCATTATCTGATCGATTTTATCAGATGCGCCGATAATCGCTGGCGTCCGACCGCTCAGTAACATCAGCAGGTGGTGCATTTTGTTCTTCCGTCCGTCGGCAAACTGTGCCGGGCATTCCTGTATGCAAGTCGTGTTATTGTAGTATAGCCTCTCTTGTTCGCACTCTTGTATTCGAAGAGACGAGGGAACTGCTTCGGACTCGGCAGCACTCACAATTCCTCTCCTGCTAGACCTGAGTGTCGCCACACTTCGAAAGTTGCTGCCATGACAGTCCAAGTGTTCGCCGTGCCTGTGTTCCTGGTCGTCTTCCGCGAGACGCTGGAGACGGTCATTATCGTGTCCGTTTTGCTCGCTTTCCTGAAACAGACTCTCGATGGCCCGCAACGGGATACCAAAGTCTACAAAAAGCTCATCCGGCAGGTAAGACGGCTCGCTCCTCCACAGCTCGTGCTCACGGATTTGCTGATACCGAGCGTTGCCGCCAGGTCTGGCTCGGCACAGGTCTCGGCTTCTTCATATGTCTCGTCGTCGGCGCGGCGGTCATCGGCACCTTCTACACCGTCGGCGCCAACAAGTGGGACAGCGGTGAGCTTGTGTATGAGGGAGCATTCGCGCTCGTCGCATGCGTCATCATCACCATTGTCGGCGCCGCCCTCCTGCGCATCGGCAAGATGCAGGAGAAGTGGCGGGTGAAGATCGCTGCCGCCGTCGAGGCCCCGGTCAACACCCATGGCAGCAAGAAGAAGTGGCTGAAGCACGTGGCCGAGAAGTATGCCATGTTCATCCTGCCATTCATCACGGTCCTCCGCGAGGGTATCGAGGCCATCGTCTTTGTTGCTGGCGTGTCATTCTCAGCACCTGCCAGCGCTTTTCCGCTTCCGGTGGTTGTCGGCTTGATTGCTGGCATTATGGTGGGATACCTCCTGTACAAGTAAGTCCGCGGATGCTTGTCCTCGCGCCAAAGTGTTGTCCTGACACGTTGCAGGGGTGGTTCGACGGCAAGACTGCAGCTCTTCCTGATCGCTTCGACGTGTCTGCTGTACCTTGTAGCAGCGGGTCTCATGTCACGAGCTGTGTGGTCATTTGAGATGAACAACTGGGCCAAAGCCATCGGCGGTGAAGCTGATGAACTGGGCGATGGTCCCGGATCGTATGACATCGGCAAGAGCGTCTGGCACGTCAATGTAAGCAGGATCTCACACGTGCGGTACGTAAGGCTCATGTCTGACAACTCTTGCAGTGCTGCAGCCCTGTCACCAACGGTGGATCTGGCTGGGGCGTCTTCAACGCCATCCTCGGCTGGACCAACTCGGCCACCTACGGGTCCGTCATCTCGTACAATCTCTACTGGATTGCAGTTATGCTTGGATTCTTCTCCATGAGGTACCAGGAAGTCAAGGGCCACTGGCCCTTGATGCGGCCAAAAAGCAAG